>Ga0207689_10000149_pt1 | contig 60120 bp, 57 predicted proteins | sample KBSMisM52_FD_184312 | JGI IMG/M metagenome (GOLD analysis project Ga0207689, IMG submission 184312) | Miscanthus rhizosphere microbial communities from Kellogg Biological Station, Michigan, USA - KBS Miscanthus M5-2 (SPAdes) (version 2) | ecosystem: Host-associated > Plants > Roots >...
ATGCTTGCTGAACAGCGACACGTGAAACCGCATCGAGCCGCGGAGCATCCTGGCCACCGCGTCGTCCACGTTGAATCCGATGGCCACCCAGGCGACAGGCAAGGGCGCCAGGACCGGGACCAGCACCACCTGGTACAGGCGGCCGCGCAGCAGCAGCATGGCGCTCGCCGGCTCGCCCGATTCCGCTGCCGCGATCAGCGTGGGATGCGAAAACGCCGTTCCCTCCGCGCTACCCAAGGTATCGGCGACCACCTTGCCATCGAGTCCGACTAGCAGCGTGAGGTCGGCGTCGATCCGCTTGCCGTGGTTGCCCAGCACGGAGACGATGGTGTCGCGGTCGCCGGTGGCGATCGCTTCGCGGAACGCGTAGTCGGCCGCCAGCAGCCGCGCGCCCTGGATCAGGCGCAGCTTTTCCTGCTGCAGCGAACGTTGGAAGATCTCCTCGCCCGCAACGAGCTCATCGCCGATCGTCGTGCGCGCGGCCGTCGTGCCTACCGTGTTGACCAGCACGAAGCCGCCGATCTGCACGGCGACCATCAGCGCGAGAAACAGCACGAGGATCCGCGTCTGCAGGCCTAACCGCAGCGACTTCAAGGGAATCGATGCGGAATTCATCGGAAACCGTCGTCGCCGGAGACGTGAATCGCCGAAATCGGCCGTTGCGCGAGCGGTCTCGCGCCCGCGCCAAGTGACGCATAGCGGCAGACAAGTCGTGGATAACAGCCCGCATACGACATGAATATCCATCCGAATCCGTTGCTTGCACACGATTCGCGCACGGCGTGGCGTGCCCCGGCGCGATTTCCGGCACGACTCATGCTGTGCCCTTGGCTTCATTAGCAAGTTCTCTGCCCGCGCATGCCGCCTGCGACCGAACGTAGTGACCCGCTCCGCCGTTGGCCCCTTGCGCGCCTCTGCGCCGGGCTTGCGATGGGATTGCTGTGCGCGCAGGCGCATGCGGAATGGGAGATCGGCGCCTCGGCCGGCGCGTTCTACGACGACAACCTGACGCGCGCGCAGAATTCGGTGGACAAACGCGCGGCTGGTGCCGCCACGGCAAACGTCATCGGGACCAGCTTCATTCCATTGACTGGCAGCGACGCCGTGACATTCACGCTGTACGGTCGCGGCGAGCTATTTGAACGCTACAGCGGACTTACCAACCTGGTCGCCGGCGGCACCGCTGGCTACCGCCACAAATTCGGGCTCGGCTATGCCGCGCCATGGGTATCGTTGACGTTGGGCGGGTCCTTCGACGACTACCGAGAGGACTTGCGCACCAGCACCCGGTTGGACGTCCGCGCTGAAACGGGCAAACGTTTTACCGAACAGTTCGATATGTCGGCGGGCGTTTACTACGAGCGCCGCTACGACAACCATGGCGAGTCGATCGTCCCGGGCATCTCCGGGCATGTATTCGACCTCGCAGGGCAGGGCGCCTATGTGCGCGCCGGGTACGCGGCGACCGACGCCCTTTACTTCGACGCGAAGGCCGGCGTGCGCCGCGGCGATGTCGAGTCGACATCGCAACGCAGTTTCCAGATCTTTATCATCTCCACCGCCATCGCGAACGATCCGGTGTGGGGCGACCCCAATTTGTATGCGTATCGCCTGGACGGCACGACGTGGAGCGGTGCGTTGACCGCGAGCTACGCGTTATCCGACCAGTCGTCGTTCGACGCGGAGTATCGCTATGACGTCACACGCGCCGGCCAGGGACTCGAATATATGGCCAACCGGATCGTGCTTACTTTCATCCATCGTTTCTAGGAGAACCGATGATGCTCGCTCGCTGGCTCGTCGCGCTGTTCGCGCTGGCGGCGCCCATTGCACAGGCGCAGAACGCGGAGATCGCGGCTACCGTCACCGACGAACGTGGCAAGCCGGTGGCCGACGCCGTGGTCATCGCCGTGCCCTCCGACGGCAACCTCCGCTTGCCGCGAGCGCGCGAAGAGGTGGTCGACCAGGTCGACAAGGAGTTCCTGCCCAAGGTCCAGGCCGTGCTGGTCGGCACTCCGGTGACCTTTCCCAATCGCGACGACGTCCGCCACCAGGTGTACTCGTTTTCACCTGCCAAGCGATTCGAGCTGCCGCTGTACGCGGGCGTTCCGCAGGCGGTCGTGTTCGACAAGCCGGGCGTGGTGATTCTCGGCTGCAATATCCACGACTGGATGGTCGGCTATGTGTACGTGTCGGAGTCGCCGTACTTCGCGAAGACCAACGCGGAGGGCAAGGCGCTGCTGACCGACCTGCCGCCGCGCGGTTATGTCGTACGTATGTGGCACCCGCAACTCGGCATCAGCGAGGACGCCACGCACAAGACCGTTGAAGCAACGCGCGCACGGCGCGCGGAGGTCGCATGGACGGTGAACCTCAAGCCCGAAGTGAAGATCCGGCGCGCGCCCACCGGCGGCCAGCGCGGAGGTTACTGAGTTGCCGGCCTGACGCTTGGCGGCTTACGCAATTTCATCCTCCGCTGCGGGCCGCGCAAGTCCGGCGTTTTCGCGCGCACGCCTCGCCTGCGCTTTTCCGCGGTCGAATTCTTCGCGCCGGCGCCTGATCTCCTCCGGCGTGAGACGTTCGATGTTGCTGTAATCGTGTTTCCAATCCGAGCTGGCACCCCAGGCAAGCGGGGATTGCACGGTGGTCCGCGATGCCGGTGCGGTCTCGAGAACGCGCAGCGCAAGATCGAGGGTGAAGGCCTGTGACGCGAGATCGTTCGGCCGGCCCGCCGCGTTGCCCAGCGGAAAATCGCAGAAGAGGAAGCGCGGCACGCCGACATGCTCGACGATGTCCTTCGCGCAACCCATGACGACGGTGGCGATGCCGTTCTCCTCCAGCATCCGCGCGGCCAGGCTGACGGTCTGGTGGCAGATCGGACAATTGGGAACGAGTATCGCTGCGTCAACGTCATCCGCCTTGCAGCGGGCGACGATCTCGGGGCAGTCGACGTCGAGCGTCACACGATGGCTGCGATTGGTCGGGGCACCATGAAAGCGAGGGGCGATCGACCCGATGCGGCCCGCGGCTGCCTGCGCGCGCATCTGGCGCAGCGGGAAATAGGTGGCCGGATCCTCGGCCGTCGTGTGGTTGCGGTCGATGGCGACGTGCGAGATGCGCAGGTCGTGGTCCTTCGCCGTGTCGCCCGAATACACCGTGAAGAACTTGGCCGCCGCATTGTAGGGAGCCCGCGGACCCTGATCGCCCTTGCCGGGCTGGTACGGCGCCGCGGTGGTGATAACGGTGACGCGGCTCCTGGAAAGAGGTTTGGCTAACGGCTGGAACGGCACGTCGGCATAGTGTGCCCATTCGTAAGGCGCCCCATAACCCAGCGCCTCGTAATAACTCCGGATCCGCTGCAGGTAAGGGATGGGCGCATCGTGCGCTGCGGCGAAGCCGAATTTACTGCGGAGCTCACGCGTCATGGTCGCTCCTCCCTCGTCACTTCGTTTCGCAACTTCGTCTCCTGAATCAAAACGGGGCACGGCAACCCAGCCACCGCCCCCTTCCTGCTCTTCCGGAGCGAATCGGCGGGCTTCGCACGCGATTCGCCCTTGATCAGCTCCACTGCGACCGCCGCGCAGTGATTTTTCCCATGGGGTCGCGTGCGCGAGCTCGCGACCCCATCTAGCTTATTTGCTAACCCGGATCATCCCGGCGTTGAAGCGCCGGTCAGGCCGATGGGTGACCGTCAGGCCTTTCTTTGCCGCGTAGTCGAAGATAGGATAAAACACCGGGATGATCGCCTGGTCTTCCATCGCCACTTCGATGGCGCGTTCCAGCCATGCGCTGCGCTTCGCTTCGTCCATCTGGACCAGCGCCTCGCGCGTCAGCGCATCGACCTTGGAATTGCTGTAGCGCGTGCGATTGGCGGTGCCCGAGCCTGTCGCCGGATCGGGCGTCATCAGCAGCGCGCGAATGCCTGCGCCGGCCTCCTCCGACCCGTATTGCGCGGCGAACGCGCTGAACTCCTGCTTGCTTGCGCGACCGAAGAAGACGCTTCCGGGCACCGCCTCGATCTCGACCTTGAGGCCCAGCCTCGACCACATCTGGCCGATAGTCTGTGCCACCGCGGCGTCGTTCGGATAGCGGTCGTTGGTGGTGGTCAGCACGATGCGAAAGCCGTCGCCCCAGCCGGCTTCCTTCAGCAGCGCCTGCGCCTTCGCGAGATCGAAGGGATCGGGTTTCAGTTTCTGGCTGGTGCCGGGATAGGTCGTCGGCAGCAATTGCGACGCGGGTTGCGCGCTGCCTTCCATCAGCTTGTCCGCGATGACCTGCCGGTTGATCGCGAGCGACAGCGCCTTGCGCACGCGCGGGTCCTTCAACGGATTGCTCGTCAGCGGCTTGCCGTCCTTGGCCGTCACGTTGGGGGAAACGTCGCGCGCCGAATCGAGCGCAATGTAATGGACGAGCCCCGCCGCGCCCTTCGTGAGCCTGAAGCGCGGATCGGCGCGCAAGCGCGGCAGGTCGGCGGTGGCCGGCAGATCGATGGCGTCGACCTCGCCCGCCAGTAGGGCGGCCACGCGCGTCGGATCCTTGGCGATCACTTTCTCCGTCACCTTCGCCCACGGCTCCTTCGGCCCCCAGAACGCATCGTTGCGAACCAGCACCAGCCGATCGCCGTTCACCCACTCCACCACCTTGTAAGGGCCGGTGCCGATGGCGGCCTTGCCGGAATTGAAATCGGCGGTCGTCGCGCTCCTGGCCACGCTGGCGGGCACGATGAAGATCCGCGACATCTCGAACGCGAGCTTCGGATTGGGCGCCTTGGTCTTGATGATCAGCGTGTCGTCGCCCTGCCTGGTCACGCTGGCGATGCCCCGCACGAATTGGGCGAACGAGTTGGGCGAGTTGGGGACGTTCGGCACGCGCTCGAACGTCGCAATGACGTCATCGGCGGTGAAGACGCTCCCGTCGTGGAACTTGACGCCGCGCCGGAGCTTGAACTCCCACGTGGTGTCGTCGATCACCCGCCAGCTCGTCGCGAGCGCCGGTTGGAGCTGCTGGTCCGGATCGACGTACACAAGCGGGTCGTAGATCATCATATGCGATGACCCGGTCGGAAATGAATTGAAGAAATGCGGATCGAGCGTGTTGAGCTCGAGCTTGGTGCCGAGCATCAGCGACTGCGCAAACGCCACAGGCAGCATGAGCGCCGCAACAAGGAAGGTGACGGCGAATCGGCTGACGGCCATAATTGCGCACTCCCGGTGCAAAACGACAACGATACCGCAATCCTCATGTCCGCTGACAGCGCTCGTCCTTGTATCGCCATCGGCAGCTTCATGCTCGAGTCCAACGCCCACGCGCCGGTGGCCACGCGCGAGGAGTTCGCGCAGAACGTGCTGATCCCGCCGGGGGAGCTCCTGGCCGACCTGCGCAGCGCGCATCCGCGATCGCCGGGATGCCTTGCCGGCTTCTTCGACGAAATGGAACGCGCCGCCGCGGGATGGCAGCCGCTGCCGATGATCGTCGCGGCGGTGGGCGCCAGCGGACCGATCGACCAGCAGTGGTTCGACACCATCGTGGTGTCGATGGCCGATTCGCTCGAAACCCTGCTCGCGTCGGGTCCTGTCGACGGCGTGTTCCTTTCGCTGCACGGCGCGGCGATTGCCACGGTCGACGCGGATCCGGACGGTGTGTTGCTTGCAACGGTGCGGCACATCGTCGGCGACCACGTGCCTATCGCGGCCACCCTCGATCTGCATGGCAACGTTTCGGCGGCGATGGTGGCGGAAGCCGATTATCTCGCCGCGTATCTCACCAACCCGCACGTCGACACGCACGAGCGCGGCGCGGAATGTGCGCGCGCCCTCGTCCGCATGATGAGCTCCGGCACACGTCCGCACCGCGCGTTCGTCAAGCTGCCGTTCATTCCGCCTTCGGTGACGCAGAACACGAAAGCGGGACCCTACGGCGACATCATCGCGTTCGGCCAGACGTACGTTGGCCGCGACGTCGAAAACGTCAGCGTGCTTTCCGGGTTCACATTGGGCGACACCCCAAAGGCGGGGATGAGCATCGTCGTCTGCGCGCGCACGGCCGACGCCGCGCGCGAGACGGCCCGCGAGGTGGCGACGCGCGCGTGGGGCGACCGTGCGCGCTATGTGCCACGCCTCACGTCACTCGCCGACGCGACGCGCATGGCGGTGGACGTCGGGCGCGATCCGACATTGCCGCCGCTGCTCTTTGCCGACGTGGCCGACAACGCGGGCGGCGGCGGCCGCGCCAACACCGTGTGGATTCTCGAGGCGTTCCATCGCGCCGGCGTGCAAGGCTGCACGCTCGGCATCTTCTACGATCCGGTGGTGGCTGCGCAGGCCCATGCCGCGGGCGTCGGTGCGAAACTGCATGTGCAGTTCAACGCGGAGGAGACGCATCCGCTGTCCGGCAAGTTCGCGGCCGACGCGATCGTCATGCAGCTGCACGATGGCCATTTCATCGGCCGCCGCGGCATCGCGGCCGGACACGCCATCGAGCTCGGCCTTTGCGCACGACTGCGCTGCAACGGGATCGATGTGATCGTCGTCAGCGTGCGCCAGCAGGCGAAGGATCCGGTCTTCCTCGAAGCGCTGGGGGTCGACATCGGCGCCCAGCGCTCGCTCATCATCAAGTCGCGCGGCCATTTTCGCGCGGCCTTCGACGAGTTCTTCCCGGACGACCGCATTATCGAGGTCGACGTGCCGGGGCTGACCACACCCGTGCTGAAGAACGTCCCTTATCGCAACATCCCACGGCCGCTGTATCCGCTCGATCCGGATTGGGGTTTCACCGTGGGTGAGCCGCAGATGTTTGCGGCGCGCAGTGGTTGAGTTTTGGATGGGCCCGCGCGCATGTGATACGCGTACGCCGTCGCGTTCCAACGAGATCGGCTAACGGGACTTCTTCTTGCGCTTGCGGGTTGGTGTCGACGAGAGGTCGCCAGTCCAGAAGCGAAACATCTGGCGGGCGCCTTCCGCCATCATCGCCGCCGATTGCCGCTGCGCCTCCGCCATGATCCGGCTGCGTGCGGAGCCCAGCATGGCGTTGGCCCCGCTCATCCACATGCTCATCAGCGGGTTTTTCTTCAGCCATGGATTTTTCATCGGTATGTCCCGGGTGTGTTGGAGATCGGTCATCAATGCACTGAGGCCGCGGGCGCGATCGCATTGACCGCCGTGATCCGGGAAAGTTTCTCTGCCAGAAGCTTTTGCAGCTGGTCGAAATCGACTGGCTTGACGAGGTGGTGGTCGAAGCCCGCGGCCCGCGAACGCACCCGGTCGACTTCCTGTCCCCAACCCGTGATGGCGATCAGCATCATGTCGCGGCAGTGCGGTTGACTGCGTATCCGCTGCGCGACTTCGTAGCCGTTCATGTTCGGCATCCCGATGTCGAGCAGCGCGACATCCGGCGCGGAATCCGCGACACATCGAAGACCTTCGAGCCCCGAGTTGGAGACCGTGACCTCGTGCCCGAGCATTCGCAGCAACGTGGACATGGTGTCCGCATTGTCGTTGTTGTCATCGATCACGAGGATGCGCAGCCCGGCCCCCGGCCCGGCCGGTGTCCCGGGAGCGCGAGGTTCAGAGGTCGCGGCGACAGGCGCTTCTCCGAGGGGCAGGCGGATCGTGAATTCGCTGCCGAGGTTCGGTCCGCCGCTTGCGGCGTGCACGCTGCCGCCGTGCAGCTCGACGAAATGGCGGACCAGGGTCAGTCCGATGCCAAGCCCCCCAGTCGAACGCTCGATACGATTGTCCGCCTGGACGAACATGTCGAAGATCTTGGGCAGCATGCCCGGTTCGATGCCGATGCCGCTGTCTTTGATGCGGATCGTCACCGACTTGTCTTCCCGCGCGGCGGTCAGGGCAATGCGGCCACCGCGGGGCGTGTACTTGGCGGCATTGTTGAGCAGGTTGGAGATGACCTGTGCGAGGCGCGTCGGGTCGGCGTCCAGCGGCAGGGATTCCGGCGGGAGCTCGAGGGCCAATTCGTGACCGCGCTCGGCGATCAGCGGCCGGCTGGTCTCGACGGCGTTCAGCACGATTGCGCAGAGATCCACGCGCCCGTGCCGCAGCTCGATCTTGCCGCGCGTGATGCGCGAGACGTCCAGCAGGTCTTCCACCAGGCGGGCGAGATGACGCACCTGGCGCTCGATCACGTCGCGTGCATCCTGCGGCGACATTCCCTGTGGCGACATGCGAAGGATGTGCGCAGCGTTGCTGATCGGGGCCAGCGGATTGCGCAGCTCGTGCGCCAGTGTGGCCAGGAACTCGTCCTTGCGCCGATCGGCTTCCCGCAAGGCTTCTTCCGATTTCTCGCGTTCGGCGATGTGGACGCGGATCTGATGCTGGCGATGACGCGCCCGCAGCGCTGCGCGCGCGCTGCTGACCAGCGATCCCACGCGCGTGGGGCGCTCGAGCAGCGTCACGTTGCCCAATCGTTCCAGCGCGCGTGCAGCCGTTGGTGAGTCGGCGCCGTGCGTCGTCAGCATCATCACCGGAAGGTCGGACCACTGCGGCTGCCCCGCGATCGCAAGCGCCAGCGCGTTGAACGCCTCGTCCGGCACGATCGCTTCCTCGGCAATGAGCAGTGCGCCGATGCCGTCGCGCACTTCACGACACAGTGCGTGAACATCGCGGCAGATCGTGCAGTCGATCCCAGCTTCGGCCAGCACTTTGCACAGGAGCTCGGCATCCCGGCCGGTCGGTGAAAGCACGGCGATGCGCTGTTCTTTGGCTCCGGCGTCCGTCACTGCGAATCCTTGTCGGACTTCAGCAGGGCGTCACCTTTCCCCCTGAACTGAGGCACGCCGGTAAGCACGCCGTGGAATTGCCGTAACGGCTCGCCGATGTGAATCCCGCCGGGACCGCCCAGCCGGAATTCCCGGATCGTCCGCTCGTGATCGCCGCCGCGCTTCTTCACGACCGACAGCGCCTGCCGGACTTCGCCTTCTGCTTCGAAGTACCGCATCATGATGATCGAATCGGCGAGGTAGCTCGCGTCGACCGGACCTACCATCGTGGTGCCGATGAGCCCGTGTTGTACGGCGACCATGATCGTCGCGACGCCGCGCTGCCCGAGATAGGTCAGCAATTCATGCAGCTGGATGGTCAGGAACCGTTCCTCGGGCATCGCGTTGAGATAGCCGTTCAGGCTGTCGATGACCACCAGCGAGACTTGATCGCGTTCGGCGGCGTCGCGAATTCGGTGCGCGAACTCGCCAGGCGACATTTCCGCGGGATCGACCTGTTGCAGGATCACCCGGCCTTCATCGACATGGCGGCGAATCCCGATGCCGAGTCCATCCATCCGGTTGAGCATGATGTGCGGACTCTCGTCGAACAGGAAAAGCGCCGCCCTTTCGCCGCGCTCCGCCGCCGCCGTCGCGAACTTGGCTGCGATCGTCGATTTGCCGGTCCCCGCGGCGCCCACGATCAAAGTACTGCTGCCGCTTTCGACGCCGCCGCCAAGCAGCGCATCGAGCGCGTCCAGTCCGCTCGACAGCCAGCGCCGCACGGGCGCGTTCCTGCTGTCGGAGGCCACGATGCGCTCGAATACCTCGAGGCCGCCTTGCCGGATCAGGAAATCGTGATACCCGCCGCGAAAGGGAATGCCGCGGTACTTGATGACGCGCACGCGACGCCGCTCGGACCCGTACTCCGGATAGGTGAGATCGAGCATGATCACGCCGTGCGCAATGCTCTGGACCTGCAGGTCATGGTCCATCTGGGTGCGATCGTCCAGCAGGACCACGGTGCAGTTCCGTCCGGCAAAGAACTGCTTGAGCGCGAGCACTTGCCGGCGGTAACGCAGCGGGTTGCCCGCCAGCAGCCGCAATTCCGACAATGAGTCGAATACCACCCGCGTCGGCTTGATCGCGTTCACTTCATTCAGGATCGCTCGCGTGGTCTCGCTCAGCTCCACTTCGGAGGGGTGGAACACCGTGTAGGTCTGGTCGGATTGAAGATTGCCTTCGGAGGGGATCACCTCGCGGATCTGCACGCCTTCGAGGTCCCACCCATGCGAAGCCGCCACGGCGCGCAGCTCGTCTTCGGTTTCGGAGAGCGTGACGTAAAGGACTTGCTCGCCCTGCCGAGCGCCTTCGCGCAGGAATTGCAGCGCGAGCGTCGTCTTGCCGGCGCCCGGCACACCCTCGACGAGATAGAGGCGGTTTGGGGTCAACCCTCCGCGCAATATGTAGTCGAGACCGCTGACGCCGGTGCTATGCATCGGCGCGGCGCTGGCTGTCTCTGTCATCTTCCGTTCCCTGTCCGTCGCTGGCGGCGTTGACATTCGAACGACAGGAAGGGCATACGACCACCCCTCATTCCGTCGAGGCAATGATTTAGTCAAACGTATTCGGAGGCCATTGTATGTCGGGCAGAGGACTACATCGGGTTACGCGCGAAATGGGTCAATGCGCTCGACGATTTTCTGCCTGCGCCGCTTGCGGCGACGTGCAGCGCCCCCATTATTGAGCGGAGTACACTTCCTTAAGGAGAGTGAGCCATGGGATTGTTCGATCGTTTCCGCGACGGCCTGGGCGTGCAACGGCCGCTCACGACCGACGCCGACGCATCCGCGGATGATCAGGCCATTGCGCGTTACCGCTACATGCTCAAGACCGCGCCGCCCGAAGTTATCGAGCAGGCGCATGCGGAGGCCTTCGCCAGGCTCACGCCCGACCAGCGCCGCCGCGTTCTCCAGGAGTTGACCAATGAGGTTCCCGAGGCCGAGCGTGCGTCTGTCATGCGCGCCGGCGACAATCCTGAGCAACTCGCGCGCGTCGCCACGCGCTCGGAGATCCGCCAGCCCGGCCTGCTGGAGCGGATTTTCGGCGGCGTCGGCGCGGCGCCGGGATCAGCGGGGCCTGGCCTCGGCACCTTCTTCGCCGGCAGTTTCCTGAGCAGCATGGCCGGCACGGTGCTGGGCAGCATGATGGCGCAGCACTTCTTCAATGCGAATCCCGAGGCAGCGCATCTTTTCGGAGACACGGCGCGTCAGGAGCCTGGCACCGCGTTCGAAGACCGGACCGCCGATTCGACCGGCAACGACAGTGCGTCATTGAGCGACGACAGCACCGACTTCGGCACGGGTTTCGACGGCGGCGACAGCTGGGACGTCTGAGGATGCGCGGAGCGCGCAGCGTCGGGATCGGTTGCCTGCTCCTGACAGCCAGCTGCGCGGTCGTAAAGCCGCCCGCACCGGCGGCGCCATCGGCGGTCGCATCGCAACCCGCGGCGGCGCCGGTAGTCGCACCCGCAACGCCGCCTCCTGCATCGATTCCGTCCACGCCCACGGAAGGCAGCGCCATACCGGTAGCGCCTGCCGTCCCCCCGGGCGCGCCGCCGAAGGCCGCTTCGACCGCGCCGAGCGCGGCCAAATCGCGCGAGCCAGCGGCGAAGGCGCCACCCGCGCAGGCAGCAAAAGCGGAAGCTGGCGCTCCGGTCGCCGCGAAACCGAAAGCCCCGACGCTGGACCTCGAGTCTCTCGAGCAGCGGCTGAAGGACACCAAAGCCATTGGCGTGCTGACCAAGATCACGCTCAAGAATCAGGTCGACGACTTGCTGGACCAGTTTCGTGCTTTTTACCAGGGGAAGCTCAAGACCACGCTGGCCGAGCTCCGGCGATCGTATGAGCTGCTGTTCCTGAAGGTGATTGCGCTCCTGCAGGATAGCGACCCGGCCCTGGCCGGGGCGATCGTGGCGTCGCGGGAGGCGATCTGGGGGATTCTTTCCGATCCAGCCAAGTTCGCCACGATCTGATTCGACACAGGAGGCAGTGTGAGCACGCCTATGCGTTTTGTGATTCCGCTACTGATGGCAACATGTGTTGCGGCGCCTGCGTTCGCCGCGGACGACGTCTCGGTCAAGAAGGATTTGTTCACCGTGATCGCGCTGCAAGGTCTGCCGTGCGGGGAAGTGGTCAGCGTCACCACGAAAGGCAACGACGACCACATCGCGACATGCAGGGACGGCAACCGCTACCACGTCTATCTCAACGCCCAGGGACGCGTGGTCGTAGAGAAACAGTAAACGACGTCAAACCAGCGCGTGCGTATCGGCATCGACCGGCAGCGCGTGGCCCGATATGTTCGCGCCGAGCGGCGACGCGAGAAATACGATCGCATTCGCGATGTCCTCCGCGGTCACCAGACGCCGCAACGAGGTCTTCGCAATCGCCTCGTCGCGTACGACTTCGGGCGCCACGCCGCGCAGCGCGGCCTTGTTCGCATATACCGCGTCGATCCGCGCGCCCGCGACCGATCCGGGGCAGATGGCGTTCACCCGGACGCCGTGCGGGCCCAGCTCGATCGAGAGCGTCTTGGTGAAGCCGATGACGCCCCATTTCGACGCGGCATAGGGCGCCCTGTTCGGAAACCCGAAGCGGCCCGCCGCCGACGAGAGGTTGGCCATGCTCGCGTTGCCGCTTGCCTTCAGCAGCGGAATCGCGCGCTGCGCGCACAGGAACTGGCCGGTGAGATTCACGGCAAGCGTCCGCTCCCAGTCGCGCAATGCGATCTCCTCGCACGGCGCCGTCGGACCCGCGATACCGGCGTTGTTCACCAGCGCATCGAGGCCGCCAAAATCGGAAGTCACGGTGTCGAACAGGCGCGCTACTGCGGCCGGGTCGGCGACGTCGCAGACGCTGCGGCTCAAGCCGGGATCGCTGGCGGCCAGCTTGTCGAGCGCCGCGGTATCGACGTCGCAGACGTGCACGCGGGCACCCTCGCGCGCGAAGGCGCGCGCCGTGGCGAGCCCGATACCTGAAGCGCCTGCCGTCACCAGCACGCGCAAGTCGCGGATGTTCAAGTCCATGGCATCTCCGAGAGGTCATCTCAACACGCCGCGGGCAGCCCTGATCGTCTCAGGTGCTCGATCAGCGCCGCAGCCCCGAGATAGTACCCTTGCGGACCGCCTTGCCCCACAACGCGGTTGACGCTGGACAAGTGCGTGGCGTTCCATTAGAACTGCGATCGTAGGTGCGCCAAAAGGGGAGAAAGTCCAAAATCACGTGCGGCCGCCAAGGCGACGTCCGCCATTCGCAGGAGGAAGAATGAACGATTCGACGAGCCGCGTACGTCGCGGCGTGCTCAAGGCCGGTGCCGCGGTCGCGACGCTGGGCGCACTGGGATTTCCCGCAATCAGCCGCGGCCAGGCCGAAGCGATCCGCATCGGGCACCTGACGCCGCTTACCGGGTTTCTTGGTCCGCTGGGCGAGTATGCAGTGATGGGCGTCAAGCTCGCGGTCGAGGAAATCAACACGTCTGGCGGCGTGATGGGTCGCAAGTTCGAATTGATCGCGGAGGACAGCGTCAACCCGCAGACGGCATCGACGAAAGCGGCACGGTTGATCGAACGCGACAAGGTCGTTGCGATCATCGGCGAGATCAGCTCGGCGTCGGGCCTTGCGATCGCGCAGGTCGCGCAACGCAACAAGATCCTGTTCTTCAACACCGGGTGCAATTCGGACGAGCTGCGCGGCAAGGCGTGCAACCGCTACATGTTCCACACCGAGGCCGCCAACACGATGTACGTTTACGCATGCGGCCAGGCGCTGTTGCGCGACGGCATGATCAAGGGCAAGAAGTGGTACGCGTTGACTGCCGACTACGCATTCGGCCATGACCTGCTCAAGGCAGCCAAGCGCTTCATGCAGGCCAACGGCGGCGAATTCGCGGCGGACGAGCTGGTGCCTACCGACGCGGCCGACTTCTCGGCCTACCTGCTCAAGATCCGCAACGCGAAGCCGGACCTCGTCGTCTCGAATCTGGCCGGCGCACAGATCACGAACTTCATGAAGCAGTACATGGAGTACGGGCTGCCGTATCCGGTGGCCGGATTCGGCTTCGACACCGCGGTGGCGTGGGGCGCGGGCAAGGGCAACGTGACCGGCATCTGGCCGCTCGTATGGGACTCGCAAGTCAAATCGGCATCGGCGCAGAAATTCACCGAAGCGTTCACGAAGAAGTACGGCAAGCCGCCGGAAAACCAGGCGTGGGGCGACTATATGTCGACGAAGCATGTCGCGCAGGCAATGAACGAGCTCAAGACCACGGATTCCACGAAGATCGTCGAGCATCTGGAGAAGGGCGCGAAGTTCGACGTAATGAAATCGCGCGAAGGCTATTACCGCAACTGGGACCACCAGTTGATGCAGGAGATGTACACCATCAAGTTCAAGCCCGCCGCCGAAGTCAAGGACAAGTGGGATCTGTTCACACTCTCGGCGCCGGTGCCGGCCGCGAACCAGAGCCTCGAGGTGATCGCCCCGACGCGCGAAGACAACAACTGCACGATGCCTGCCTGACCTATCAGGCAGTTCTCATATGGTTCTGTCGTCGTCTCCGCGAAGGCGTGGACCCGGCGTCGTTGAACGAAAGACGCCAGGTTCCCGCCCCCGACTACCCCACTCGAGGGCAGGCTCTTCGCGGGAACGATGGAGTATTCGGGACGCTGTCAGCCAACTCCGAAAGCCAGCGTAACCGGCTTCGTGGCAGCATCGGACTCATCATGCGCGCCTCATGGTCCTGATCCAGATCCTCGAGCAGGTCTTGAACGGCCTGCTGGTCGGCGCGTATTACCTGCTGATCGCGCTCGGCCTGTCGCTCATCTTTTCACTGGGCGGTCTCGTCAACCTCGCGCACGGCGCGTTCTACGCGTTCGGCGCGTATATCGCCGTCAAGCTCGTCGACACGCTGGGCTTCGGCGGCGTGCTCGTGGCTTCACCTGTGCTGGTTGCGTTGATCGGTCTCGTCGTCGAGAGATTCCTGTTTCGCCGCTTCTATCGCGAGGACCCCGCGCTGGGACTGCTGCTGACGTTCGGCCTCGCGATGGTCGCCGAGCAGGCGCTGCGCCTGATTTTCGGCGCGGCGCCGTTGCCGTTCTCGATTCCGCAGGAGTTGAAGGGCCAGCTGCTGGTCGGTGAGTTCATCTACTCGAAATACCGGCTCGTGATGCTCGTGATCGCCGCGGCGGCGGTCGCCGCGTTGTGGTTCCTGTTGCAACGCACGCCGTTCGGACGCGTGGTGCGCGCCGGCGTGCAGAACCCCGACATGGTGGCGGCGCTCGGCATCTCGCTGCAGCCGTACATGAGCGCCGTGGTCGCGATCAGCGTCGCGCTGGCTGCGCTCGCGGGCGTGCTGCTCGCGCCGATCACTGGTGTGCATCCGGCGATGGGCGCGGAGATCCTGACCGCGGCGTTCGTCGTCGTGGTGATCGGCGGCCTGGGCTCGTTCTGGGGTGTGGTGTGGGCGGCGCTGATCGTCGGCGTCGTGCGTGGCCTTACGATCTACTTCTATCCCGCCGCGGCGGAAGCCTCGATGTACCTGCTGATGGTGCTCGTGCTGCTGGTGCGGCCGCGCGGCCTCTTCGGCGAACGTATCCAGCGGTTCGAATGAGCGAGCTCCGCTGCGCGCAGGCCCGAAGGGCGAGTGAGCCTGGCGAGGTGCGGCCGCAGGACGCACCTAGGCCCGAAGGGCGCGGCGCCAGGCGACCGAGCGGCGACCGACAACGTAAGAGCGTCCAATCCCGCAGTCGGCACAAGGAGGGGGCGCGTCCGCGAGCGATTGAGCGCGGCCGACACGGCGATGCATCGCATCCTGTCGATGGCGCGGAGGCCGCGGTATGAGCCACGGGATGAAGCGCTTCAACTCCCCCGTCGTGATCGCGGCAGCCGCGATGATCGTGCTGCCGTTTGCGCTGCTGGCCGGCGGCCTTACGCTCACCAGCGCGACCGACGTCGTGATCTTCGCCGTCGCGTGCATGGCGCTCAACATCCTGGTCGGCCACACCGGGCTCGTGTCGTTCGGGCACGGCGCGTGGTTCGGCGTGGGCGCGTACGCTGCCGCGCTGACGCAGCGTTACTGGTTTCCCGGCTCGGTGCTCTGGCCGGTGCTGACGTCGCTGGTTCTGCTCGCGATCGCCGCCATTCCCATCGGGTTCATCGTATTGCGCCGTCGCGGCGTCTACTTCTCGCTGCTGACCCTCGCGTTGTCGGCGTTGACCTACGCGATCGCATTTCGCTGGACGGCGTTCACCGGTGGCGAGAGCGGCCTGGGCGGCGTAACACGCGCCAACTGGTTCGGCGTCGACCTCGAGAATCCGTGGATCTATTACACCGTGGTGGCGGCGCTTGGCCTGGGCGTCGTGTATGCGCTCGAGCGCTTCCATCGCTCGGCGATCGGCACCGTCCTGGTCGCCATCCGCGAGAACGAGCAGCGCGCGCAGTTCGTCGGTTACGCGACCAATCGCTACAAGCTGATCGCTTTCACGGTGTCCTCGGTGGTGACGGGATGCGCGGGCGTGCTGTTCGCGTTTCATCATCGCTTCGCGTCGGCGGACCCGACATCGATAGCATTCTCGGGCGCGTTGCTCGCCATGGTCCTCATCGGCGGCATGCGCAGCCTGCTCGGTCCGGCGCTGGGTGCATTGTTCTACATCCTGTTCCAGGAATACCTGTCGATCTGGACCCAGAACTGGCTGCTGTATTTCGGGTTGTTATTCGTCGCCTTCATCGTCTTCTCGCCGACAGGATTGGTCGGCGTCTGGCGACGGCTGACCGAGCCCTTCAAGCCGAAGGTGGTCGAGACGTCCGCAATGGACGCCCGTTCGATCGAGCAGTGCGTCGCATTCCCCGAGTTCCTGTTGCATGCGCCGCATGCCGACGGCGTGGTGCTGGAGGCGCGCGACCTCGCGAAGTCGTTCGGCGGGATCAAGGCCGTGCGAGATGCATCGCTGGCAGTCCGCGATCGTACGTTGCACGCGCTGATCGGACCCAACGGCGCCGGCAAGACGACGGTCTTCAATCTCATCACGGGCATGTTCGCACCCGATCACGGTACGGTCATGCTTGCCGGCAAGTCGATCGCGGGGCTGCCGCCCTACCGAATCGCCGCGGCAGGGCTCGGCCGGTCGTTCCAGATCACCAATCTGTTTCCGCGCGTATCCATTGCCGAAAATCTGCGCCTGGCCGTGCAGGCACGCGACGCGTCGCATTTCGACGGCTGGGCGGACGCGCAGCGCAACGAGCGTGTGATCGCGCGCACGGCGGAGCTGATTCGCTTCCTCGGGTTGTCGGGGATCGAGCAAGCCGAGGCGGGTTCGCTGTCATACGGCGGCCAGCGGCTGCTCGACATGGGCCTGGCACTCGCCGGCGCGCCGCGCGTGCTGCTGCTCGACGAGCCGCTCGCCGGTCTCGCCGCCAAGGAGCGCGAGCGGGTCGCCGGCCTGATCAAGCGTGTCTCGGCCGATCTTCCAGTGCTCCTGGTCGAGCACGACATCGACCGCGTGTTCGCGCTGGCCGACCGCGTGACGGTGATGAACGAGGGTAAGGTGCTGGTCGACGGGACGGCGGCCGACGCGCGGGAGAGCCAGGCCGTGCGCGAGATCTACATCGGTTCCGGGACCGCTGCGCTGGCCGCGAAGCCGCGCGGAGACGCCGAGCGCGCAGGCGCGCCGCTCATCCTCGACCTCGAAAAAGTCGATGCGTTCTACGGCAAGAGCCACATCGTCATGGGAGCGTCGCTCAAGGTGCACGAGAACGAGATCGTGGCGCTGCTCGGGCGTAACGGCGCGGGCAAGTCGACGCTGCTGAAGACGATCCTCGGGATCGTCACGGCGCAAGGCGGGCGCGTCCTGCTGTCAGGCAACGATCTCGCCGGCCGCTCCGCCGCGGCCAATGCGCGCAGCGGCATTGGCTATGTGCCGCAGGGTCGCGGTCTCTTCGCTGGCATGAGCGTGCGCCATAATCTCGAGCTCGGGCGGCTCAAGCGGCGCAAAGGCGAAGGGGTGGCGTGGTCCGACGCGAAGATCCTCGAGTTTTTTCCCCGCCTGCGCGCGCGGCTCGACACGCCGGCGGACTTCCTGTCCGGCGGTGAGCAGCAGATGGTCGCGGTTGCGCGTGCGCTATCGGGGCACGTGCGGGTGCTGCTGCTCGACGAGCCGTTCGAAGGCCTGGCACCCGCGGTGGTCGAGGAACTGTTCGAGGCCTTCGATCGTCTACGGCAAGAGTTGTCGATCGTGATCGTCGAGCACAATCTCGACCTGGTCCTCGCGCTGGCGGACCAGGCGTACGTGCTCGAGCGCGGCAGCGTCGTCCATCATGGACCGGCGGCGGCGCTGCGCGACGATCTCCAGTTACGCCGGCGCGTCCTCTGGATGTGAGCGCATGGAAGAACGGATAGCAGCGATCATCGGTGCCGGCCTGATCGGCCGCGCGTGGGCGATGGTGTTCGCGCGCGCCGGCTGGCGCGTGCAGCTGTACGACAATGCGCCGACGCAGTTCGACATGGCGCGCCAGCACATCCTGACGAGCCTCGAGGAGCAGCAGGCGGCCGGCCTGGTCGACGATGCCAGGCGGGCCGCCGGGCGCGTGTTCATGTTCGAGCAAATCGAAGAGGCCATGGCGGGCGCGACGTGGGTACAGGAGAACCTGCCCGAACGCGTGGAGTTGAAGCGTGAAGTGTTCGGCTTGCTGGACCAGCTCGCGCCGGCAGACACCATCCTGGCGAGCTCGACGTCGGCGATTCCCGCATCGCAATTCACCGATGGTTTGGCGGGCCAGGGACGCTGCCTCGTTGCGCATCCGGTCAATCCGCCGCATCTGGTGCCCGTCGTCGAGCTGTGCGGCTCACCGTGGACCACGTACACCACGATCGAGCGCGCGCGGGCGGTGATGTCCGAAGTCGGACAGGAACCGATCGTCGTGCAGCGCGAGCTCGACGGGTTCATCCTGAATCGCCTGCAGGGCGCGCTGCTCTCCGAGGCGTTGCGGTTGGTCGGCGAAGGCTACGTGTCTCCGGAGGACCTGGACAAGACGATCGCGCATGGCCTCGGCCTGCGCTGGTCGTTCATGGGACCGTTCGCGACCATCGAGCTCAACGCGCCGGGCGGCGTCGCCGACTACTGCGCGCGCTATGGCGGCTTCTATCGCAAGCTCGCCGCCGATCCGCCCTCAGCCGAGGTGTGGGACAGCGACCAGGTGGCGCGTGTGGTCGCGGCACTCGGCGAGCCGCTGACGCCCGCCGAACGCGACGAGAAGATGGACTTGCGCGACCGGCGCCTGCTGGCGCTGGCGCGGCACAAGCGCGAGCAGTCCGACACGTGACGAGGACATCCGCTCAGTCGCGGCGCCACAATCGGTCGATGCTCCACGGGCCGCCACCCGCGGCCGCGAGGTAGAGGAACACAAAGCTGTACAGTGCCGCCAGCTCGCCCCGGTTGGCGCCCGGCCAGAATCCCTGGGGTGCGTGCGCAATGAAATACGCGAACGCCATCTCACCCGAGAGCAGGAAGGCGACCGGCCGGGAGAACAAGCCGATGAGCAGCAGAAAACCGCCGACGAGCTCCATGAGGCCCGCGACGCCGCTCAGCGACCAGAGCTCGATGGGCGAAGTACGCGGCGTTGGAAACCCGAACCATTTCTGCACTCCGTGCATCATGAACATGAATGCGGTCACGATCCGCAGAACGCTGAGTAACCGCGGGGTCCAGCTGGCAAGTAGTGAATCCATTGTGGGTTGTCGAGGGTGGAGTTCGATAGTGAGGTTGACGTCCGGACATCGGAGTAGTGGCGGTACAAGACGACTCGCATCCGCGTGGCGCACAATATTACCGTGTCGACGAGTCGGATGAATCTTGTGATGCAATTTGGCAAAATGCAGTAAACGAGGAGATCGCACCATGGCCGAAGCACGGAAAGTCATCATCACCTGCGCAATCACCGGATCGATCCACACGCCGTCGATGTCGCCGCACTTGCCGGTCACCCCACGCGAGATCGCCGACGCGGCCGTTGCCGCCGCCGAAGCCGGCGCGGCGATCGTGCACCTGCATGCGCGCGATCCCGTCGATGGCCATCCGACGCAGGACCCGAGGTACTTCCGCGAGTTTGCCCCCGACATCAAGCGCCGCTCCGACGTCGTCATCAACTTCACGACGGGAGGCGCGGCGACGATGACGATCGAGGAGCGCCTGCAGCCGGCGTTGCAGTTGAAGCCCGAGGTCGCCTCGCTCAACATGGGCTCGATGAACTTCGGGCTCTTCCCGATGCTCAAGCGCTTCAAGGAGTTCAAGTACGAGTGGGAGCGCGAATACCTTGCGACCTCGGACTCGCGGATCTTCCGCAACACGTTCAAGGATATCGAGTACATCCTGACCTCGTGCGCCGACAACGGCACGCGCTTCGAGATCGAGTGCTACGACATCGGGCATCTGTATACGGCGCATCACTTCTTCGAGCGCGGCATCGTCAAGCCGCCGCTCTTCATCCAGAGCGTGTTCGGGATTCTCGGCGGCATCGGCCCGCATCCGGACGACGTCATGCACATGAAGCGCACCGCCGATCGCCTGTTCGGCGACCAGTATCGGTGGAGCGTGCTCGGCGCCGGCCGCAATCAACTGCCGATCGCCGCCATGTCCGCCGCGATGGGCGGCAACGTCCGCGTCGGACTGGAGGACAGCCTGTGGCTCGGTCCCGGGAAGCTCGCCGAGTCCAACGCCGCACAGGTACGCGCGGTGCGGCAGACGATCGAGGGATTGGGGCTTTCGATCGCAACGCCCGACGACGCGCGGCGGATCCTCGGGCTCAAGGGCGGATCGAACGTCGCGTTCTGAAGCGGCGCGCGACTTTGCCATTCATACCGTCATGAGCACGACGGAGATCTTCCTGATCGCGATCGGGATCACTTTCACCTTCCCGTACCTGATCTGGCGCGTCGGCAAGACCGATTACTACGCCCCCCTCGTGGTGGTGCAGATCATCACCGGAATCTTGCTGGGGCCCGGCATTTTGGGAAGAATTTTCCCGGAGTACTACGCGTTCGTCTTTACCCAGCCGGTCGTCCAATCGTTGAACGGAATCGCCTGGTGGGCGGTGACGGTATTCGTGTGGATCGCCGGCATCGAGCTGGATCTGACGAAGGCCTGGGCGCATCGCCGGGAGAGCGTCGTTACGGCCGGGTTCGCCCTCGCCACGCCGCTCGTGTTGGGCAGCATCGTGGCGGCAGGCATGTTGATGCACGAAGGCTGGATCGGTCAGAAGGCGATGCAATGGCAATTCGTCCTCGGGGTGGGCATGGCCTGTGCCGTCACCGCGCTTCCGATCCTGATCCTGCTCATGGAGAAACTGGAGATCCTGCGGCAACCCATCGGGCAGCGCATCCTGCGCTATGCAAGCATCGATGACATCGCCATCTGGGGCGTGCTGGCCCTGATCCTGATGGAGTGGCAGCGCGTGACCATGCAGGTCGCGTTTCTGATTGCCTTTGGCGTGTGCAGCTATGGATTCCGCAAGCTGATGGTGCGGCTGCCGGCGAAGGACCGCTGGTACGTAGGCCTGATCTGGCTCGCCGTGTGCGCGTTCGGCGCGGACTGGTGCGGGCTGCATTACATGGTAGGAGCGTTCCTCGCGGGGGTCGTCATGGACGGCGACTGGTTCGACCAGAAGCAGATGGACTCGCTGCGCCACAATGTGCTGTTTGTCGTGATGCCGGTGTATTTCCTCAGCACGGGTTTGCGGACCAATTGGAGCGTGGGCGGCGAGGCGGTGTTCATCGCCGCGGCGGCATTGCTTTTCGCTTCGGTCGCGGGCAAGTTGCTCGGCGTTCAGCTCGCGGGGAAGATCCTCAAGTGGCAGCCCGGCGAGGCGTCGATCATCGGTTGGCTGCTGCAGACGAAGGCACTGATCATGATCATCTTCGTCAATGTCCTCATGGACAAGGCCATCATCACCAGCGAAACGTTTACGGCGCTGCTGCTGATGGCCGTCGCGAGCACGATGCTGACGGTGCCCGTGGTAGCTCCGAAGCTCGGGCGTATGAAAGACATCGTTACCCAGTCGGCCTAGCGGGCGGCGCTCGCGAGGTTATCGATCCACGCCACCAGCGAATCCGCCAGCTCAGCCCTGACCCCCGAATCCTTGCGTCCCGTGCGCGCCGGGACGTGAAACGAATGGTCGGCGTCGTCGAACAGCTTGAGCGTGGCACGCGCGCCGAGCTTCGCGACCAGCGCATTCAGCAGTGGCAACTCCGCGAACTCGTCGCGCGTCCCCTGCAGGAACAGCATCGGAATCCGCACCTCGAAAAGATGCGCGCCACGCTCGTCGGATGGCGTCCCGGGTGGATGCAGCGGGAATCCGAGAAACGCGAGGCCGCGGACGCCGGACAACGGCGCTGCGGCCTGCGCCTGCGACGTCATGCGGCCGCCAAACGATTTGCCGCCTGCGAACAGGGCTAGCTCGGGTACCAGACGCACAGCTTCCGCAACCGCGGCGCGGACGGTGGCCTGCGCCACTTTCGGAGTATCGGGGCGCTTCGAGCCGCGCTCCATGTAGGGAAACTGATAGCGCAGCGTGGCGATGCCGCGCTGCGCGAGATCGCGAGCGATGGCTGTCATGAATGGATGCGCCATCCCCGCGCCCGCGCCGTGCGCAACGACGTAGCACGCATATGCATCCTGTGGCGTCTGCAGCAAGCCCGAGACGCGCTGGGTCTCATCGACGACGATTGTCACCGGCTGGGGATTCGCATTCATTACTCGCCCATGATCACGCGAGCGTCTCGCGAAGCTTGTCGATCGCGCGGCCAACCTCGGAGTCGGGTCCGGCGCCGATCGCCTCCGCGACCGTCTTGGCGGCAGCGAGTGCTGTGCGCGCGGTGTCGAGGTCGCCCGCCAACACTTCGGCGCGTCCCAAATTGCAGAGGAGTGCGGCGAGACCCAGCTTGTCGCCGATTTCACGCAACAGGGCTTCGCCCGCGCGGAGCGCCTCGCGGGCTTCGCCGAACGAACCCTGTCGTGCCAGGAGCTCCCCAAGCATGCCGAGGACGGCGCCCTCGGATCGCCGATTGCCCACCGCACGATGGATGGCGAGGGCTTGATCAAGGTGGGCCCGCGCCTCCGGCATCCGGCCTTGTTCGCTGAGAACATGGGCGAGGTCACCGAGAATGACGCCTTCGAACAGGCGATCGCCCACTTCACGGCTGATCGCGAGCGCGTCCTGGCAGCGTTGGCGCGCCTCGTCCAACCGCCCCTGATCGCTGTCCAGCAGGCCGAGGTTACCGATGACGATCCCCTCGTCACGTCGGTTGCCAACTTCGCGATGGATCGCGAGAGCCGCCTGGAAGCGTAAGCGGGCCTCCTCCAGCTTTCCCTGCTCGCGATAGGTGTTCCCCAGATTGCTGGTGTCGATACCCTCGATGCGACGGTTGCCGACTTCGCGGTGGATGGCGAGCGCCTGCTCGAAGTGCACTCGCGCCTCGTCCAGTCGTCCCTGCACGGCATGCACGATGCCGAGATTGCCGATGAGATTGCCTTCGAGGCGGCGATGCCCGATGGCGCGCGCGATCGCGAGCGAAGCTTCGAGATTCGCCCGCGCGTCGTCCATCCGTCCCTGATCGCGCCGGAGATTGCCAAGGACGCAGAGAATGCCGGCTTCGCGACGCCGGTCGTCGATTCCGCGCGCAAGCGCGAGCGCGTGCTCGAATCCCGCCGCTGAATCCTCGCTGCGACCGGCGCGGCGATACGCCGTGGCGTGCGCCTGCAGCGCCGCGGCACGCTGCGACGCATCGAGCGATTCGACCGCGAGTACCTGCGAGCCCAGATCGATCCCCAGCGCACAGGGTCCCTGCAGCTCGAGCACTTCCCAGATCGCGAGATAGGTGGCGACCGCGTATTCGCCGTTGGCGCGTCGCATCGCCCTGCGGCACGCGGCGACGAGATTGTCGAGCTCGAGCGCGAGCTCACGGCGCCGCTTGACGCCGCCATGGAGCGAAATCGCCTCGATCGCCTCGTCGGTTCCGAAGGTGGCGAAGTATCGGCCGTGCCGTTGCTCGGCCGCCCGATGTGCCGCCTGCCCGGCTGCTTCCAGCTTCTCCGCCGCGTATTCATGGATGGTCATGTACATCCCGAAGTACGTCTCTTCGATCTCGTAGCGGCTCTGCTCGGCGGGGACCCAGATGCGCAGCAGGCTCTTGTCGGACAGCGCCTGCACCACATCCATTGCAGGCGGTGCCTGCGGCCAGGACGCGAGATCGAGGACCGCCTCGGCGGCCTCGAGTGTGAATCCGCCGTCGAAAATCGAGCACTGGGCGAAAGCGGCCTGCTCCCAGGGCGCGAGCAATTCCCACGACCAGTCGATGGCCGCGTGCATCGTGGCCTGGCGCGCGGCGGTGCCGCGCGCGCCCGCGAGGAGAGCGAAGCGGTCGCGCATCCGCTCGACGAGCTGCGCAGGGGAAAAGAGCTGTACGCGCGCGGCCGCCAGCTCGATGGCCAGCGGCAGACCGTCGAGCAGGCGCACCACTTCGCCGACGGCGGCCCGGTTGGCATCGGACAGAACGAAATCCGGGCGCTGCGCGCGAGCGCGGGTCACGAAGAGCTCGATCGCGTCCCTTTCCAGATGGAGGGGCTCGATGGGAAAAATCTCCTCGCCCCGCAGGTGCAGCCGCTCGCGGCTGGTGACGACGAAGCTCGCATCCGGCGCGCGGTCCAGCCAATGGCCGAGTGTTCCCTGGGCGTGCTGGACGACCTGCTCGAAGTTATCGAGGATCACCAGGCTGCGGCCACGGCCGGCAATGGCATGGCCGAGCTGCACGGCGGGGTCGTCCTTGCCGAGCGCGACGTCGAGCGAAGACGCGACCGCGAAGAAGATTCCGTCCGGCGAACGCGCCTCGGAGAGATCGCAGAAATAAACGCCGCCCGGCCAATCGCCGAGCCAGGTCCGGCCGTAACGCCGGACCACGCGCGTCTTGCCGGTGCCGCCCGGACCGAGCACCGTGAGCAGCCGCGCTCCTGCATCGAGTCGTGCCGCGAGGGCGCGCAGCTCCGCGATCCTGCCGACAAAGGCATCACGCTCGGCAGGAAGGTTGTGGCGAACCTCGCGGACCGGACGCCAGAATTCGCCCTGGAGGACCACGCGGTAGGCCTTGTCGACGTCTGCCGGTGGAGAGAAAGGCGCAACGTCGCGCACGCCAAGCTCGAACACTTCGACCGGCGACTCGATTCCTTTGAGACGGTAGTGGCCGTGACTCTCGATCTCCGCGCCCTCCGGAAGCGCGCGGGCAAGCGCTTGCCGCGCGGCGGCGCTCATGAGTGTCTGCCCACCGGACGCGAGACTCATGATCCGGGCCGTCAGCGATGTGGCAAGGCCATCGACTTCCGTAGCCCTTGCGCCCTGGGCGATGTCCTCGGGCGAATTCTCGCGCAGCGAGACTTGGCCGGCGTGGAGGCCGATTCGCGCGGCGACGTCGAGGTCCGCGAGCGCCGCGTGATACGCGAGCGCGTAGCGGGCGGCGTCGGCCACATCGTCGAACAACAGGAACAAGCCGTCGGCGCGCCCGATCTCGCGGCCGTGATGGCGGGCGAGCAAGTCGCGCGCCCGGCGATCGTGTGCGGCCCAGATTTCGGCGGCGCGCGCGTCGCCGAGCCGCTCGCCGAGTCGGGTGCTGTCCACCACGTCGGTGAAGAGAAGGGCGCGCTCGGCCATCTTATGAGGATGCGAATCCCATCAGCGCTTTTGCGTAGGCCGGCGCCGTCGGCTCGTGCATGAAGTAGCAAAAGACTTCGCGCCACGACGTGGCTTCGAGCTTGCGTGCCCATTCCTTGAGTTCGTCGTCCGAGTACGTCTCGAGCCGCAGCCGCACATAGCCCCATCGCGCTGTCTCGACCAGTGGCGGCGGCGCGTTGTCTTCGCGCTCGGATAGCACCAGCGCTGCGCTGAATTCCTCGAGCGCGTCGTAGACGTCGTCGGCGAACCACGTGTCGTTGCGAAATTCGAATGCGGCGTTATGGCCTTCGGGGAGCAGGCTGAGGAACGCCATGAGGCGCGGCACGTCCTTTTTCAGATTCGGCGGCAACTGGAACAACACTGGCCCGCGCTTGCCGCCGAGAGCGGCCAGGTTTCGGTAGAGATAGTCCAGCGGCTCGGCTGCGGACTCCACCTTGATCCGCGAGATATGCGTGATCCGGCGCGACGCCTTGATCGCGAACCGGAACCCTTCGGGGGCCGTGGCGGCCCAGTTCTCGAGGACCGCGGTCTTCGGCATCCGGTAGAAGGTGTTGTTGATCTCGACCGTGGGCAGCCGCTCGACATAGAAGGCCAGCATCTCCTCAGGCTTGATCTTTTCGGGGTAGAAATTGCCCTTCCACTCCTTGAAGGAGTACCCGCTTGCGCCTGCCAGGAGCCTCGAAGCTGTCATGTAGGGGGTCCTCCATCAGTAGAATCCGCGCATGGCGAAAGAAAGCCTAACCGAATATTCCGCCAAGCGGACCTTCACGGCCACGCCCGAGCCGCCGCCTTCCTTGCCCGCGGCGCGGAGCGGGCCGCTGCTGTTCGTCGTCCAGCAGCATTCCGCCACGCGCCTGCACTACGACTTCCGGCTCGAATGCGATGGCGTGCTCCTGTCCTGGGCGGTGCCCAAGGGTCCGTCGCTCGATCGCAACGAAAAGCGCCTGGCCGTGCACGTGGAGGATCACCCCTACGACTATGGCTCGTTCGAGGGTGTCATCCCAGCCGGCCAATATGGCGCGGGCGAGGTGATCGTCTGGGACTGCGGCGTCTACTCGCCCGACGAAGGCGGCGCAACATGGTTCCACGATCGCGCGCGGGCGGAGCGCGAGGTCAGAGAGGGAATGGAGAAAGGCAAGTTGAGCATCCAGCTGCGCGGAGAAAAGCTGAAAGGCTCGTTCGCGTTGGTACGCACCAAGGACAAGAAGCAGTGGCTTCTGTTGAAGCACAAGGACCGGTTCGCGGCGCCCGTCGACATCACCGGGCGGAATCATTCGGTTCTCTCGGGGAAGACGGTCGGCGAGCTCAAGTTTCTCACCGTCGATCGCATCCCCGCTTCGCAGCTCGCCCCCACGGGCAAGGTCGAGGCGATGCCGGCCACGCTCGCGCCAATGCTCGCCGAATCGGGCGACGCCGTATTCAATCGTGCCGAGTGGATGTGGGAACCGAAGCTCGACGGTTATCGCGTGCTCGCCTTCATCGACGAGCACGGGGTCAAGCTGCGCTCGCGGCGAGGACTCGAGCTGGCCGACAAATTTCCCCGGCTCGTCGCGGAGCTTGGCCAACAGGGCGCGGGCGGCATGATCCTGGACGGCGAGCTCGTCGCGTTCGACGCGAGCGGCAAGCCGTCGTTCGGGGCCATGCAGGATCGCGCGCAATTGAAGGCGGCGCGGGACATCGCGGCCGCCGACCAGACCATGCCCGTCGTTTTCTTTTGCTTCGATCTGCTGCATTTCGCGGGTATCGATTTGCGCAAGTCGGCGTACATGGACCGGCGCCGCTATCTCGCGCAATGCCTGCTGCCGTCGCCGCTCGTCCAGCTCGTGCACGCGGCGGACGACGGCGTTGCCTTGAACGCCGCCGCGCTTGCCAGCGGCTTCGAAGGCGTGATCGGCAAGCGCAAGGAAAGCCGCTACGAGTCGGGCCGCCGCTCGCAGTCGTGGTTGAAGGTCAAGCCGACGTCGAGCGCGGATTTCGTCATCGGCGGCTACACCAAAGGGAAGGGGTCGCGCGCGCCGCTTGGCGCATTGCTGGTCGGCTACTGGGACCAAGGCAAGCTCCGCTACGCGTCGCACGTCGGCTCGGGCTTCGACGAGCGCACGTTGAAGCAGGTGAAGGCGCGATTGGAACCGCTGCAACGGCGGACCTGGCCGTTCGCCGAGAAGCCGGAGCTCAATGCCCCGACGACGTGGGTCGAGCCGGAAGTCGTCGCCGAACTGAGCTTCCAGAGCTGGACCGATGACGATCACTTGCGCGCGCCGATTTTCCTGCGGTTGCGCGATGACGTCGATCCGCAAACGGTGCGGCGCACGGAGCCGGGCCGCGCGCCGGACGTGGCACCCACCGGCCCGATTGATGACATCGTGGCGCAGCTTGCAAGCACGAAAAGCGCGTTGACGCTTGCGGTGGGGCCGCATCAGATCCGCGTCACCAACCTCGATCGCGTCTACTGGCCCGCGAACCCCGCGTCGAAGCAACCGGCGCTCACCAAGCGCGATCTGCTTCGTTACGTCGCGCAGATTTCCCCGTACATGCTGCCGCATCTGGCCGATCGCCCGCTCACGATGATCCGCATGCCCGATGGAATCCGTGGGCAGAGGTTTTTCCAGAAGCACTGGGAACAGGCGCGCCCGGCCTTCGTCGAGACGATCACGGTATTCTCGGGCACCAAGGAGGAATCGCACACGTACCTCTTGTGCAACAACCTCCCGACGTTGCTGTGGCTCGCGCAGTCCGGGACGCTCGAGTATCACATCTGGCATTCGCGCGCGAAGCCCGGTTCCGACGCCGTCACCGACAGCACCGACTACGCGACGTCGCTCGAAGCGCTGGAAGCCTCGGTGCTCAACTATCCCGACTACGTGCTGTTCGACCTCGATCCCTACATCTATTCCGGCAAGGAAGCGAAGGGCGCGGAACCCGAGCTCAATACGGTTGCTTTCGAGAAGGGCAAGGAAGTGGCGTTCTGGCTGCGCGAGCTCCTGCAGAGCATGTCGCTCGAGCCCATCGTCAAGACCTCGGGGAAGACCGGCCTGCACGTGTTCGTGCCGATCCGGCGCACGCTCGATTTCGACGCTGCCCGCCATGTGTCGGAGCTCGTGGGCCGGCACCTGATGCGCCTGCATCCGAAGGACATCACGCTGGAGTGGAGCATTCCCAAACGCACGGGCAAGATCTTCATGGACTACAACATGAACGTCCGCGGCAAGACCTTGAATGTCGCTTACTCGCCGCGAGGCGAGCCCGGGGCGCCCGTGTCGATGCCGCTGACGTGGGATGAGCTCGCCGGCGCGCACCCGCTCGACTTCACGATCACCAATGCGCCGCAGCGGCTCGCTCAAACGGGCGACCGCTGGAAAGACGCCCTGGAGCGCAAGCAGAGCCTCGAGCGCGCGCTCCGCCGCGAGAGCTGATATCAGCCGATTGCGGACGTCATGAGGTCGCTTGACGGCGCGGCACGATCAGCTTCGCCAGCAACGTCTGCACGACCTCGCCGCGCTGATTGCGGGTCTCGCTGCGCACGGTGACCATTCCCCGATCTGGCCGCGAGCGTGACGGTGTCACGTCCACAATCTCGCTTTCCACGTGAAGGATGTCGCCTGGTCGCGTCGGCTTCGGCCACCCGATTTCCCCGCCCGCACCGATGACGCCGCCGGCGATCGGCGCGCCGCCATCGACCAGCAGCCGCATGGTGATCGCCGCCGTGTGCCAGCCGCTCGCCGCGAGACCCGCGAACAGCGTGCCTTTGGCCGTAGCGTCATCGAGGTGAAACGGCTGCGGATCGAATTGCCTGGCGAACGCCTTGATCTGCGCTTCGTCCACGGCATGCGATCCGCTGTTGAATCGCTGTCCGACATGGAGATCGTCGAGATAGAGGCCACCGTTACTGCGATGCATGTCCGGGTCCGTCATGGGTCACCTGGAGGTCATGAGGTCGGCAGGCTCAATAGATCGGCGCTGGCCGCGGGAGGACCGGCAGTTCAGCGGGCACATCATCGTCGCCGCCGACGAAATTGACTATCGACCGGACCACGGCGTGGTCACGCAGAAGCCGGTAGTGGCCGAGGCCATAAGTCTTGATCAGCCGCGCCCCGGGCATGCGCGCCGACAACCGCAGCGTTTGCTCGAACGGAACGTCGACGTCGCCGCTGTCGTGCACGAACAATGCAGGCAGGTGCAATTGCGACAGCTCGTCGAGGCGATCGATCTCGGCAAAGCGCACGCCGTAACGCTGCTCGAGGCGACGGCGCATTGCGTCGCGAATCTTCGGGGTGATTCCCAGCAGGCGAGCGAACTTGTGCGCGTGTTCGCTGATCGACGCGGGCGGGCTGACGAATACGATGCGGTCGAGTTGCATGCCGCGGCGCATCGCAAGTCCGAGCGCTGCCGCCCCGAGCGAATGGCCGATGGCCGCCTTGAAGGGCCCATGCGTGGCGGCGAGCGCTTCCAGCGCGCGTACGAAATCCGGCAGCGCGACCGGCCCGCGCCCGCTCTCGCCATGGCCGGGTTGATCGAACCACACGACGCGGTAGCCACCCGCCAGCAGCGGTGCGACGAAGCTCGCCATTTGCATGCCACGCCCACCCCAGCCGTGAACGAGCAGCACGGCCGGCGCCGCGGCGGGCCCAGCCTGCCAGACCGCGAGAGAGTGCGTGCCGGCCACGATGGTCTCGCGCCGCGCATCGATGGATTGCGTGCTGCGGCCGGCGTAGCGCGGTGGCACGGTGAACAACCGCTCCGCCTGGCGCCGTGCAAGATCGGGCAACAGCCGCGAGGCGACCGCAAAATAAGCACGGACGACGGCCCACAGCGAAATCCTGGAACGAACGATCGTGCTATTTATGGACGAAGTCAGCGAGGCGTTCATGCAAATCTCCTGGAGTGTCAGGTATTCGGCGAAGCGGCCGCGATCAGCCGTTCGAAAGCATTGCGTGCGCGCGATTCGGCCCGGGTCACTTCGAACAGGCGTGCGCTGTGGTGGTACGCGAGGATGATGCCCATCAAGTCGAACACGAATTGCCCGACGTCGAGATCGGCGTGCAAATGCTTTTCGCCGATCGCGAGCTCGACGGCACGGCCCATCTCGCGGTCGAGCCGGGAGAAATGCTCGACGACCGCGTCGCGCACCGGCCCTGGCCGGTCGTCGAACTCCACCGCGGCGGCCTGCATCGGACAGCCGTGCGCAAGCCCGCTGCGCGCGGTCCAGTCGAGCCAGTAATCGAACAGCGCGCGAAGGCGCGGCAGGCCGCGCCGTGCCTTCAACGCGGGCAGGAACACGGTTTCAGTGAAACGAGCGGCCGCGGCTTCGATGGCGGCGACCTGCAATTCCTCGCGGGATCCGAAGTGGGCATAGAGCCCGCTCTTCGACATACCGGACCGATCGGCCAGCGAGCCGATGGTCAACGACTCGAAGCCCGCCTCGCTGGCCTGGGCCAGCGCAACGTCGAGAATCGCGGCCCGCGTGTGTTCGCCCTTGCTCATGACCACGATATTAGCACGATCGTACTTTTTGTCAAGTGGCATCTGCAAGCACCGGAGTTCAGCTCGGCGCCATGCCCTTTTCGGTCAGCTCCTTGATCGCCGACCTGGACTTCGACAGATGCGCCAGTCCCATTCCACGCAATACGTTCGGCGCCTTGGTAAACTGGATGTTGTCGTAACCGACGATCTCGATCCGGTTGCCCCATGGGTCCAGGAAGTCGAGAAATGGGCCGGGCAGCGTCTCGATCCCCGCGTCGGCCAACGCTTTCCGGACGGCATCCTTGTTATCGACCACGAGGCCGAAGTGGCGGCCGTCATCGGCGGATTGCGTGCGCCCTTTCTGAAGCGCAAGGAACTGGTCGCCCAGGTCGATGAAGGCGGACGTGTCGTCCTTGCCGCGAAGCTCGAACTCGAACAAGCGCCCGTAGAAGGCCAAGGCCTCCTCGATGTCGCCAACCTCGAGCGCGACGTGATTGAACCCGATGGCGCGCGCTTTCATGGAGCCCTCCAATGGTCAGTCAATTCGCAGCCACGCGTAATTTACCGCGATGATTTCACAAAACCAGGAGGGCCAGTCCCACCATTGCCAATCCGATCATCACGCCTGCCAGAAAACCGGACGGCGTAGCGAATTCCCGAGCGCGGTTCTTACTCTCGCAACGGGAGCGCTGGCTATTCTGCCGAGGCATCGTAATCAAGTCTCCTGCGTCGAATGTGGAGCGCAATCCGCAGCATCGAACATCTGGGGATCAGGGGTTAGGGGGCCCCGAAGCAGCATGGGGTGCTCTTCCTTAGTCGATTGGACGCGGGTCGAATCGACATCGTTCATGGCGATCGCTGGGCAATCGGCAAAATGGGTAGGAGACAGGCAAAATCTTCATGTATTACAATAGCCGTCCGCGGCAAGGCCATGACTTAGCGGCCTGACGCAGAGGAGCCTTACCATGGCGGCACGATCCATTGCGAGTTTGAGCGTCTCGTTCGGACTGGTATCGATTCCGGTGAAGCTCTATTCGGCCACCGAAGCCAGCCGCACGATCTCGTTCAACATGCTGCACAAGGGCTGCGGGTCGCGGCTCAAGCAGCAATATCTCTGCCTCAAGGAAGAAGTGCCGGTCGCGCGCGAGGACATCGTCAAAGGCTATGAATTCGCGAAGGACCAGTACGTGATCTTCACGCCCGAGGAATTGAAGGCGATGGAGGAAGTCGGCACGCACATGGCCGAGATCACCGAGTTCGTGCCGCTCGAAGCGGTCGACCCCGTGTACTTCGACAAGGCGTATTACCTGGCACCCGACAAAGGCGGTGCGAAGCCCTATGCGCTGCTGGCCACCGCATTGCGCGAGTCGAAGCGGTGCGCGCTCGGGCGCTGGGCGGCGCGCGGCAAGCAGTACATCGTGATGATCCGCGCGGTTGATGAGGGGCTGGTCATGCAGCAACTTCTCTACGCCGGCGAAGTGCGTGCGATGAAGGAGCTCGAGATCCCGGCGACGGAAGTGAAGCCGGCCGAATTGAAGCTGGCGCAAATGCTGATCGAGCAGCAGACGTCCGACACGTTCGATCCGTCGCAATACACCGACGACGTCGCCGCGCGCGTCGAGGCGGCCGTGCAGAAAAAGGTCGAGGGCCAGGAGATTACGCTGGCCGAAGCGCCCGAAGGCGGCGGTGGCGCGCAAGTCATCGACCTCATGGAAGCGCTGCGCGCGAGCCTCGAGAAGAAGGCGCCGGCGCGCGCAAAGGCCGCCGCTGCGCCTGAGCCCGCGCCCGCGGCGCGCAAGCCGGCCAAACGCGCGCAGCTGACCGAAGCGCCCGCGCCGGCGGCGCGCAAGGCTGCCAAGAAGTAACCTGGCGGGCAGAGCAGCGAGGGCGTGCACACCTACGGCGTCCGCGACGTCGAGAAGCTGCTGCGCCTGCCGCGTGGCACGATTCGATCGTTGATTGCGTCCGGCTTCGTCACGCCCGCGCGCGGGCCGCGGGGCGCGTGGCGCTTTTCATTCCAGGATTTGATCGTGCTGCGCACCGCGCAGGCGCTCGCCGATGCGAACGTCCCGCAAAGGCGCATCACGAAATCCATGCGCGACCTGCGCCGCCATCTGCCCGAGACGATGCCGCTGTCCGGACTCAGCATCGCCGCCGAAGGCGACCGCGTCGTCGTCCGCGACGGAAGCAGCCGGTGGCAGGCGGAGTCGGGACAGTATCTGCTTGGCTTCGACGGTAATCCTGCCGACGGCTCGTTGAGCGTGATCGAGCGTGACAGCGATGTCGAGCCGGCGAACAGCGCGCAGGAATATTTCGCCGAGGGCGCGGCGCTGGAAGCAACGAACAGTGAAGCCGCACTGCAAGCGTATGAGCGTGCCATCGCCATCGATCCCGCCTTCGTCGATGCTCATATCAACCTGGGACGGCTCTTCCACGACGCCGCGCGCTTTGCCGACGCCGAACGCATCTACCGCGAGGCGATCAGGGTTTGCGGCAACGATGCGGTGCTGCTGTTCAATCTCGGCGTGCTGCTCGAAGACCTGGACCGCGGGGCGGAAGCAATCGCGGCATACGAAGCGGCGCTGCGCAGCGATCCCGATCTTGCCGACGGCCATTACAACCTGTCGCTGCTGTATGAAAAGCGCGCGAAGCCCAAGGAAGCGATTCGGCACATGGCGCGGTATCGCATGCTGATCGGGAAGTCATCGCGATAGGCGGGCGAGCCGCCATCGCACAGCATTCGCCGCGCCCGTCACGCTGGGATGACGGCGACGCGAGCGATCGATCCGGTCGTGCCGGTGGCTATCATCTGACTGTATCCGACACTGGAAAAACTCAAGTCGCTTCCGTGGCGCGGATCTGGTTACGAGAGCCGCGCAGGGCCGGCCACGATGCAAACAGCGTGGCAACGACGACGACCACGGCCTCCGGCGCTTTCATCGCCCACAACGTCAACGCCGTCGCCGCGCACCAGAGCAGCGGAACGACGAGCAGCAGCCAGCGGATCCGTCCGCGGACCAGGGCCAGCACCGCAACGGTCGCGATCGCGGTCGGGTCGGGCGCGATGCCGAAGACCTCGGCAGTGGTCCATGCACGTCCCGTCAGCGGCGCTAGAAAAGGATACCCGACGACGGTGATTGCGACGAGCGAGGTTGCGATCGCAAATGCGCGACTGCCCACGGGCTGCAACACCAGCCAGCCCCCGAGGACGCCTGCAACTATAAGCAGCACGGCCTGCAACACGAACGCCGCCGCGAGCCACGGCGCGACCCAATTGATCTGCGCGTAGCGCTGATAGTGAAATGACCATGCGATCCACAACCAGCACGCAGCGAGCAGGGCGGCGATGATGCGACCGCGTTGGCCGATACTGGTCATCAGCAACACGACGATCGCGACGCCGATCGCCATGCCCGCGAGCTGCGCCGGCCAGATCGCAAGGTTGTACAGCTCGATCGTGCGGTAATAGGTCCGCGGCGAGAACAGCAGGAAGCTCGTCAGCCGGTACGTCCACCACTCGGACATCAGGCTCGCTCCACCACGGCGACGATGCGCTGGCGCAATTCCGCGTCGGGGAGGCGACCGTAGGCCGCGTTCATGTTCTCCCGCACGTGGGCAACGCTGGTCGTCGCGGGGATCGCGCAGGTGACGGCGGGATGCGACACGATGAACTTCAGCACGAGCTGCGCCCAGCTCCCGCAGTCGACCTCGGCGGCCCACGCGGGGAGCGGTTGACGCGCGAGCGCTCGAACCAGCGCGCCTTCGCGGAATGGCCGATTCACGATCACCGCGATGCCGCGATCGCGCGCGAGCGGCAGGATCCGCTCCTCGACCTCGCGATCCACCGGGTTGTACGTGACCTGCACGAAGTCGATGGGCTGGTTGCGCATCAGTTGCTCGATGTCGCGATGGCGGCGACCCTCCGACGTCGTGATGCCGACATAACGAAGCTGTCCCGCTGCCTTCAGCGCGAACAGGGTCGGCAAATGCTCCTGCCAGTTGAGGAGGTTGTGCACCTGCACCAGATCGAAGCGGCTCACCTGCCACTTGCGGCGAGATCGCTCGATCTGCTCGCGTCCCTGCGCGCCGGATGAGATCCATACCTTGTCCGCGGCGAAGACGCGCCCGGCCAGTGCCGCCTTGCGCAAGCCGTAGCCGATGACGTCCTGCGACGACCCGTACATCGGCGACGAGTCGATCATCCTGCCGCCTGCCTCGACGAAGTTGCGCATCACCTCCGTACAAGCGTCGCGCGCCGCCGGATCGTCGCCGACATTGAACGTGATCCAAGTGCCGAGGCCGACCACTGGCAGCAACTCGCCCGTGGACGGGATCGGTCGGGTCAGGATCGACCGCGACTGGGCGCGCGCAAGCGAAGGCCGAAGCGCCGCATACGCGCCGCAGACCGCCAGCGTGCGCAAGATACGACGGCGCGTCCACATCACGGGCCCCTCGCGTGGCATGGCATCTATACCCATCTCCGCCACTTGAACCAGAGGATTGGAACGACAGCGCTGAGCACAATCAACACGAGTGCGTATTGATAGCCCCATGTCCAACTGAGCTCGGGCATGTTCCTGAAATTCATTCCATAAATGCTCGCCACGAGCGTCGGTGGAATTCCAACGACGGAAATGACCGTCAGCACCTGGAAAATGTCGTTCTGCTTGGTGTTGATGAATCCCAGCACGGCATCCAGCAGGAACTGCACCTTCTCCGACAGATGCGTCTCGTATTCGTTCAGCGACAACAAATCACTTTGGGGCGTTCGGAGATGATCCCGGATGCTCTGCGGGATCCAGTCCCGGTCGATTCCGGATACGAACGGAACGATCCGTTGCAGGCCCAACACGCTGTCGCGAATCCGCGACAGGCGCGCCCCGGCATTGCCGACCTCGATCAGGAGATCGCGGAGCTCGTCATTGGATCGCGTCACATGGGGTTGCTTGCCCCGCTTTGAAAACACACCTCGCGAGATGGCGTCCAGCTCCGCGGCGATCTCCTCGAGCAGGTCGGCAGTCAATTCAACGATCTGCTCCACGAGCGCAACGAACGTTTCGACACTTCCGACAGGTCCGGCATTGCTGGAGAAATTCGCCGCCACCATTTCGAACGAGCGCAAATGCGTGTACCGGATGGTTACGAGCAAATCCTTTGACAGCACGAATCCGACCGGCGATGGTGGCTCATTCACTCCGCTCAGGTGCGAGATGGTCGGCATGTTCAGGAACAGCACGCCGTTTTCCTCGGAGACGCGGCTCGACGATTCGACCTCGCTCAGTTCTCGCCGCGACGGAAGCTCGAGGCCGAAGCTGCTCTCGACACGCCTCCGCTCTTCATCCGTCGGGTGAAAGAGGTCGATCCACCACACCTTTCGTTCGGTAACCGATACATCTGCGTGCTCGGAAGGCGGGTATTCGGTCAGCATTGTCGATCTTCTCCGCGAGGACGAATTAACAGGCTGTTGAAAATCGCGCTCACCTCACTCTCAGCCTCATTTCGAGCGCAGCGAGAAATCTGCTTCTTCACGAATTCGGTGGATTGCGAAAACAGAGGCAATGTTACCCGCGGTGTCGGGCCGCCCGGCGTTGAGCTGCCGATGGGGGTGGCGACTATTTCGAATCGGCGCCGGCGGCATGCCGGCCGGCGATAAAGCCAAAGGTCATCGCCGGTCCCAGGTTGATCCCGCCGGAGGGATAGTGGCCGCCCATCACGCTCGCCTGATCGTTGCCCGCCGCGTACAGGCCTTCGATGGGGGTGCCTTCGGCGTTCAGCACGCGCGCGAACGCATCGGTCTTCAATCCCGCGAAAGTGCCGAAGCTGCCCGGCAGTACCTTGATGGCATAGAACGGCGGCTTGTCGATGGGCGCTACACAGGGATTGGGCCTGTGGTCGGGGTCGCCTGAACCACGGTTGAACGGCGTCGTGCCGCGGCCGAACGTCGGGTCTTCGCCGATGCGGGCATGCCGGTTGTATTCCGCAATTGTCGCAGCCAATCCTCGAGGATCGATACCGCAGGCCTCCGCCAGTCCTTCCACCGTGTGTGCGCGCTGCAGATATCCGGAATGCACATAGGGCCACACGGGCATGGGAAATGGCTTGGACATGCCGAACGGATAGCGTCGCTGGAACGCGTGGTCGCAGATGAGCCACGAAGCAACTTCCTGGTCGGGTGGCACGGCGTTGACCATCGCCGCTACGAAGTCGTGATAGCCGTTGGCCTCGTTGACGAACCGGCGGCCATCGGCCAGCACGCCGATGACGCCCGGTTTTCCACGATCGATGATGTGCGGGTAGAGACCTGTGCGGCCGCCGCGATAACGCACGATCGAAACGGGACACCACGCGGCCGGCGAGGCGAGGGTGCGATCGATCTCACCGCCGACTGCTTCGGCAAGCCGCAAGCCGTCACCCGTAACCGATGCCGGCGGCAGCGCCCAGTGTTCGTTCCCGGTCGGTGTGCGCGGAAATAATTCGCGTCGTCGCGCGATGTCGTGCGGGAAACCGCCGCTGGCGAGGACGACCCCTCGCGCGGCGTGGACGCTCACCGTCCCATCGGAGGTTTCGATCACGGCGCCGCGAACCGCCCCTTGCTCGAGCAGCAGGCGCGTGGCGGGCGACGACACCCAGAGCTGCACACCGAGAGTGTCGGCCGACTTCATGAGACGCGCGATCAACGCGGCGCCGTTGACCAACCGCATGCCGCGGCCGAAGAGGACGACATCGAGCGCGTGCCGCGCGATGCGTCGGCCTGAATAGACGAATGCGGCCAGCGAACGCGTTGCATGCATGAAGCTGTAAAGATCGGGACCGGCCATGATGCCCATGCCGAACAGCGACGTTTCGTATTTTTGCCGGCGCGCTTTCCGGAGCAGAGGCTTGGCAAGACCGCGGGCGTTGAAGGGCTCGGGCGCCACCGATCGTCCGCCGGTGCCCGCGCCAGGGGTATTACCGTGAATGTCGGCGATCCACGTGCCGCTCACGAACTGAAGCTCGGTGTGCTTGTGGAAGAAATCCACCATCGGTGGACCGGCAGCGAGGAACGCCTCCACCCTTGCCGCATCGTAGTTGTTCCCCAGCTCGTGCCTGAGATAGGTACGCGGAAGCTCCGGATCTTCGACGATGCCATCGGCTCGCGAGAGGGCGTTGCAGGGCACCCACATCCACCCGCCGGACCAGGCGGTCGCGCCGCCGCAGACCGCGTCCTTTTCCACCACGATGACTTTCAATCCATGCCAGGCCGCGGTGACGGCAGCCGACAACCCGCCAGCACCCGATCCTACGACCAGCAGGTCGCATTCGACCTCGCGTGACCGGGTGTTGGATGACTCCTCTGACACCTGACATATCTCCCACGTTGGAGTCGTGCATCACTTCGAACGACCGCATCGGATCGAACTCGGCCGTCGCCCAATTCAGTGGGACATTGTATGTGCGGTCGACTACGTGTGTAGGAGGACGGCGTACGAGAGAGTCCGAAGCGGGCCGCTTCCGGATGTCGGATCCACCGTGGAAAGCGTAAAGGTCTCCATTTTGCGAAGGTTTGGGCAATGAAGATTATTCTTGTTATCGGCGTGTTGATCGCAACGCTCGGCGGGTGTGCAGTGGTACCCGTCGACTATGGCTACCGGGGTGAGCGCAATTACTATCGAGGCGACCGGTATTACGCCGGCGACCGGTACAGTCGCGGCTACTACCGCGACGGCTACGCGTTTCGCGGTATGTACGGGTATCAGGATCACGGCCAATTGAGGTCGGCCGGAAAGCAGGCGCCTGCTTTGAACTTGCGCTGCCCGACATCCCGCTTGACGAGCGCCCGCAACACGAGCGTCGCGGTCCAGGGAAGCGTACGAGCACCGTTCAGGGAGCCACCACGGCACCGCGCATGCCGGCTCTCTCGATCGCTGCCTTGACCAGCCCCTCGGACTTCGCAATCAAAATGTACTGCCGCGCGTATGCCGCGCCGGGGCCCCGTCCCTTGGGCATCGCCATAGCGTGCGGATCGACGCCGGGCCGACCGTCGAGAACCCGGGAACCGGGTAATTGATTCGAGACTTCGAACAGGCTTGGCTTGATGCTGAAGATTGCGTCTGCGCCCCCGGATTTCAGCATATCCACGGTGCCAGCGAGGCTCGATGCCCGGACCACCACGGCATTTTTCAGCGTGCGAGTAATAAAGACGTCCGGCTGGGACTTCTCCTGCACGGCAACGCGAATCCCGGGCCGATCCACATCGGCCATGGTCGAGATGGAAGAACCGCCAGGGACGAGATAGCCGAATTCGATTTCCAGGTGCAGCGCGGTGAAGTCCCACTCCGCCGCCCGCGCAGGACTAAAGCCAACAAAGGCGACGTCCCAGGCGCCGGATTTTCCGCCGTCGAGAAGAGCTCCGACCGATGGATACAGGACCGGCTCGAATGGGACCCCCAGGCGCCGGGCCAATTCTTTTCCGAGGTCAAAGGCCACCCCTTTCATCTCACCCGAGACGGGGTCGCGTATCACATTGTGAGGACTGCCAAGCTGGAGCCCGACGCGAAGCTTGCCGGTGGGAGCCAACGCTTGTCGCTCTTCCGTTGTCGGGGCGGTAGTGATTCCCGCGCAGCCCGCGACCAGGAGTCCGGTCATCAGCCAACGAATCGGTCGCATTGCGTTCTCCTCGAAGTACGAAAGGTGCTGCACCGATTCGCCGCCGGATTGCGTCGTCGATGGACCGCGGTTGCGCGGCGTGGCAATTACTGGAACGAAAGCGGCGGCGGATACGCCGTGGTCAAGTTGACGGTCGTCACGACGGGAAACAACCCGCTTTGCCGGACCGTCACCGGCGCACAGCCGGTGTCGTAGAGAATCGAGCGAATCGCCACTGTCGTTGCAGGTCCGATCGCGCCGACATGGAGAATGATTCCTGACGTCGTCTGCACCTGTGCGGCCGCGCGCACGCCTGCGTGCGGCAAGCTGTAGACGTGGGCGCCCGCCGTGCAATCCGACGATGTGAACAGCACCGTTCCGCCGGAATGCCACGTCGCCAATCCGGACGCCATGTGCCTGTCGGGATCGTAGATTGGCCGGATGAGCGCGGGCGCTACGACCCCGCCGCCGACGGTAACGAGCATGATGGTGTCGTTGAACGGCCGCGCGGCGACCTTGCCCGTCGAGTCCACTAATCCGACGGCGGCGGCTGGCGGCGTCGACCCCACGGAGGTGGCGTTCTGCGCCCATGCGGCGCTATGTCCGGCGATACCCGCCGCGATGCCCGCTGCAATAACCCACCTGGTCATGGCGAAGTCCCCGCTTGCCGGCAATGATACTGCCGGACGCTGGCAATGCGCGATTCCGCTATGCTGCGCGTTCGTCTTCCACAGGGGAACCCATGGACCTCGACCAGATCCGACCGATAGCCCGATCGTTTGCGGCTCCCTACCGTATTACGCGCGGCGCGAAATTCCGACTGAAGGATTTCGATCCGGGCGACACCGGGCCGTTGAAGGACGAAGACAAGCCGCGCGCGCAGCAGGCGCTGCAGGTCGGCAAGGAAGCGCTGGCGGAGCTGCAGAGCAAGCTCTACGCGCACGATCGCTGGTCGGTGCTGCTCATCTTCCAGGCGATGGATGCAGCAGGCAAGGACAGCGCGATCAAGCATGTCATGTCCGGCGTCGATCCCCAGGGTTGTCAGGTCTATTCGTTCAAGCAGCCCTCTACCGAGGAGCTCGATCACGATTGGCTATGGCGTTGCAGCCGCGCGCTGCCCGAGCGCGGCCGCATCGGTATTTTCAATCGCAGCTACTACGAGGAAGTGCTGGTAGTGAAAGTGCACCCGGAGTTCCTGGCGAGCCAGAAGCTGCCCGACGGCCTCGTCCACGAAGGCATCTGGGATGAGCGCTACCAGGACATTCGTGGGTTCGAACGTCACCTCGCGCGCAGCGGCACGCTGATCCTCAAATTCTTCCTCAACGTCTCGAAGGCTGAGCAGAAGAAGCGCTTTCTCGAGCGCATCGACGAGCCCGCGAAGAACTGGAAGTTCTCGTCGGCCGACGTGAAGGAGCGCGCGCACTGGAAGGAATACATGGACGGGTACCAATCGTTGATCCGCGAAACCTCGGCGCCCCACGCACCGTGGTACGTCGTGCCGGCCGACAACAAGTGGTACACGCGCATCGTTGTCGCGGCGGCGATTGTCGATAGCCTTGCTTCGCTCGACCTTCACTATCCGAAGCTCGATAAGGCGAAGCTCGGGGAGCTTGCGGCGGCCAAGAAAGCGTTGCTGGGCGAGCGCAAGTAACCTGGACCGACGCCCAAAGCCGACTTTCCTTGGGAACGGTGGCGCATGCTGGAACAATGAAGCTTGGTTTGTCGAACCGGCATTCGGACACTGCATGTCATCGCAGCTGATGAGACGAGTTGGGGGAACCTTTGCGTTGTGGCGTGACTAAGTAGTGCAGCTCGCAGCCGTAGGCGCCCCGCCGCGCCTCGCTTGACACTGGCTGCTGGACTCCAACCCACGCCACGCACACATTGACTCATGGACGAACTCAAGACGCTCGAAACGTTGGGCTTCACGCTGCCGAGCCCGGCCTATATCTTCGGTGCTGTCGTCTTCGGCATCATCGGTTATGCCGCTTATCGGTATGGCAAGAAAGCCTCCCTTCAGACCACCAAGTGGATAGGGGTTGCGCTGATGCTCTATCCGTACGCCATTTCCGGTACCTGGCTTCTCTACATCGTGGGCACCGGTTTGTGCATCGGCTTGTACATTTCCTCTCGCTTATGAAGGAATGGGCATCGATAGCGAGATCGCCAGTGAAAAACGAATGCCGATTGTGAGTACCAGGGGGATAAGAATGATCGCTCGACACAAATTGCCGTTTGTCGCCATGGCATTCCTGCTGTTGAGCCTGGCCGGATGCAAGGTCGACTCGATCAACCCGATTTCACCCCTCGAAAGCGCGCAACCCGATCCGACGCTTTACGGCGCATGGCGTTACAAGGCGAAGGGCGAGCTGACCTATGTGCATATCGGTCCGGAGTTCTCCCTGGCCACAGGCGCTGCTCCCGCACCGAATAAACGGACCAAAATCATTCTCATCGATTACAAACCGAACGGGATCACGGACGAGTCCTATATCGCGTACGCATCGCGAATCGGAACGCACCGCTACCTGAACGTGGCTCAGGTCGAGGATGGCAAGACTATCGGCTATATCTTCGTGCGCTACGCGCTGACTGACAACAATACGTTGCGGTTTTCGACGATCGACGAGGACGTGCTGAAGGCCGCGATCAGCAGTGGTCAGATCAAAGGCACAACGAGGGGTGACGGGGTAACCTCCGAAACCGCAATTACGGCCCAGTCGGGCGAGATCGAACAGTACCTGAGACGTGACGGCGCGAAATTGTTCACGAAATCGCTGGCGTTGACGCGGGTCCAATGAAACGACGACAACTGATGATCGCCGCATCGGCAACGATGTGCCTGCCGGTCCTTGCGCAAAAACCGGTCGCCATACCGCGGATCGGATTGCTGTGGATCGAGTCGGGCGGCGACTCGATTGTCCTTGCGGCATTTCGCGAAGGCCTGCGCGCGAAGGGCTACGTCGACGGAATAAACATCCGGATCGATACTCAATCTCTTGTGGATCGCTACGATCGTTTAGCAGAGGCCGCTGACAGATTGGTAAACCAGAAAGTCGACGTCATAGTTTCCTACGGGACGACCGCAACGCTGGCGGCGCGCAAAGCAACGTCCACCATACCGATCGTCATGGTGACGGGAGCTGACCCGGTCAAGCTGGGATTGGTCGCGAATTTAGCCAAACCGGGAGGAAACGTGACCGGTGTCACGTTTGTCTCTCTGGAGCTCATTGGAAAACGGCTCCAGATCCTCAAGGAGGTCGTACCTGGAATCCAACGTATCGGCGTGCTCTTCAATCCAGCGAGTGCTACCGAAGTGACCAATATCAAAATATGGGAAGCGGCCGCGCGGACGTTGAATATGGAGGTTCAGCGCGTCGAAATTCGGCTTCAAAGCGAGATCGACAACGTCATTTCCGAGGTTGGACGACAGAGAGTGGAAGCGCTGGCGGTGGTAACGAGCACCATGTTCATCGCGAATCAAAAGCAGATTGTGGCGGCCATTGCGAAAACCCGCTTGCCGGCCGTTTACGGGAGTAGTGACGACACCGACGCAGGTGGGCTCATCTCCTACGGCCCGAACGTGGCGGACGGCTTTCACCGGGCTGCTCGCTATGTGGACAAAATCCTCAAGGGCGCAAAGCCGGCGGACACCCCGTTCGAGCAACCCACGAAGTTCGAGCTGGCGGTGAACCTGAAAACCGCCAGAGCCCTCGGCATTACGATTCCATCATCGATTCTGCTTCGCGCCGACAAGGTGATCGAATAACTCGAGTTATTGGTGGCGATGCGCAAACGCTCGTCCGACGACGCGCTTGACGCGCAGGCGACGACCCTGCGAGCGGTGCGTCCCGGCCAGGTCTGGGCCGGTAAAGGGTCGCAGCCCGCCGTCCCCGGTGGCGATTAGCGCTTGGTCGCCAGTACTTCGATTGGATCGATTCGCGACTCCGCAAGACCGCGCGCCGTGTTCGCCATTGCCTGCTTCGCAATTTCGCCGTGCATCAGTTGAACGGCGCGATGCGGCGGTTTCTCGCCGCGCTCGACCATCGCGCGTGAACGGGCGCCAAAGACCAGCGCTCGCTCGAGCGTGCTCTGCAGACGAACAATTTCAAATCCGGCTTGCACGAGGCCGCTGCGCGTTTCCTCGGGTGTTGACAGGAAGCTGGTATCGGGACTGCTCGCCCAGGGCGTCGGGTAGTCCAGTTCTCCGCCGGCACCTTTGGCAATCTCCGACAGCATGAGCCAGGCTCCCGGCTTCAGCACGCGATGGATCTCGCGGTAGAACGCCGCCTTGTCGGCGATGTTCATGGAAACATTCATCGAATAGGCGCCATCGAAGTGGTCGTTGGCAAAGGGCATCGCCAACGCATCGCCAAGCTCGAACGCGACGCTCTTCTGAAGACCCAATGCGCGCGTCAGGTCGCGAGCGACGTCGCAGAATTCAGCGGTCAGGTCGATTCCCGTGACTGCGCAGCCGAAGCGATGCGCAAAGTAGCGGGCCGGCCCGCCGATCCCGCTGCCGATGTCCAGGAGGTGATCGTCGGCATCGATTTGAAGCTGATCGGCGATCTCCACCGTCGCTTCCAGTCCGCGGCCATGAAATTGGTCATAGGGCGCCAGCGCCTCTATGCTTAAATGACTGGCATCGATCCCGTCCTCCGCCAACGCCGCGTCCAATCGGTCGCGCAGATGGCCACGGCTGTAATGGCTGGTAATGGCGAGATCGGTGTTCATTGAGCTCTTCCCTTGCGTGCCGGCAAATGCCGGGAAAGGAGACATCATGCCAAAGGCCTATTGGATAAGCACCTATCGCGCGGTGAAGAACCCCGACAAACTTGCCGCGTATGCAAAGCTTGCCGGTCCCGCACTCACAGGCGGTGGAGGGCGCTTCCTCGCGCGTGGCGAGCCGGCCAAGGTGTACGAACTGGGCCTCAAGCAGCGCACAGTCCTGCTCGAGTTCGACAGCGTCGAGCAGGCTGTCGCCGCCCACGACAGCCCCGCCTACCAGGCCGCGCTGGCGGCGCTGGGTGACGGTGCCGACCGGGAAATCCGGATTATCGAGGGCGCGTGAATCGACCGAGCATCAAGCCCGTTTCGAATAGGTGAGGCTCGGATACCAGTCGCTCCCGCGTCCCTCCGGTGTGCAATCGAGGATTGTCCAGAGGGGCATCAGGTCGGGTGCGCCGCGCGGATCCTGACCCGCGTCCGCAGTCACGGACCCCATTTCGCCGCTCCAGAAATGGCGAACCGTGCCATCGCGTCGGGTGAAGACGTTGAAGCCCGGCACATCCGCGTCCTCCGCGCTCACGTAATCGCACGTGTACTCGCCGCTGGCATCGGAATAGATCCTGAGGTGTCGCCAGCCACGCGCCTTCTTGAATGCCACCAGCCGTTCGATGGGCGAGCGCGCAATCGCCACCAACGCGATCCGCTGCTCGACGTCGGCCGCTTCGCCGTCCCAGGCCGAGAGCAGCGACGTACACATCGGGCAAGGCTGCTCGCGCTTCGGTCCATACATATAACTGTAGATCGCCAGCGTCTGCTTGTCCCCGAACAGATCGTCGAAGGCGACCGGGCCGTTCTCGCCTTCGAACGCGTATCGCCTGGACACCTCGCCGCCGGGCGGCAGGGCGCGACGCTGCTCCGCCACACGCTCGATGTGGCGACGGAGCTCGATTTCCTCGGCGAGGAGCGCGTCGCGCGCATGACGATATTCGTCGCTTTCGTTCGGGAAGCGAACCCCATTCTTCTGCGCCAGCTCGATCGCCGGCTTCAGCAACTGTTGAATGGCCATGTCATCTTCCTTTTCGTCGTGTCTCGGTCAATCCCCGCGAATTGGCGGCAGGTGCCGATTGATCTTGCTGATGGTGTAACGGGTGACCTGCGCCGCCCACTGCGAATCGATGGTCTGCAAGCCGAAGAGCCGCAAGTCGAGCGCGAGGTTGGTCACGAGCAGGAACTGGCCGTTGAACGCGAGGCTCGCAGGAAACAGGAGCCCCACCGCCGCCCCGTTCTTGTCGACGCCGTTGAAATCGCCGAGCTTTGCGATCGCTTTCCCGGTCGAGTCCAGCACCACGACTTCATCCGACTGATTGGCGACCACCCAGATGTTGTCGTTCTCGTCGACGATGAGTCCGTCCGCGCCGTTCACGCCGTACGTCAGCACCGTGGGTGTGCCGGCAACGCCGCCGCTCACGGGGACGGTGATCACTGCATCGTCGCCGGTATTGGCGACGAGCAACGCGGTGCCCGCGCGGTTGAAGGCGAGCCCATTCGCGCCAAACGGCGGCACCCCGGTCGTCTTCAGCAGCGGACTCGTGAGCCACGCCGCTGCCGCGCCACCGGTCGAAGGCGTGCGCCATATCGTTCCGTTGAACGAATCGGAGATGTAGACATTGCCGGCGTTGTCGAACGTCAGTGCATTCAGACCCGAACCGCCGCCAATGTCGGAAAAGATCGTGGAGGCGCCGCTGATCGGATCGACGCGCAGCACTTTGGCTGCCCCGAAATCAAGCACCAGGAGATCTTGCGTGGCCGGATGGAATGCGAGGCCCAGCAGATGCGCACTGGCGCCCGCAATCGCTACCTGCCGAATCAGCTTGCCCGCGTGATCGAAGACAATCAGCTGGCCGGGATCGGAAGTCGGTCCCGATGCGGGAAATCCGAAGGTGGTGACGTAGACGTTCCCGCTGGCATCCACCGTCAGGCCCTCGGGCGGTGTTGCGCCGGCGGGGAGCGTGGCGAAAGTCGTGGCGGGACTGCCGATCCAGGCCATGGCTGGCGGCGACAGAGCGGTGAACGCAACCAATGCAGCGATAAGTGAAAGGCACAGGCGCTTCATGGATGACCTCCGTGTGGTAGCAGTGTCGAAACCTCCCCTGACGGTGACGAAGAAATTGTAAATCGACATTGGCGGCGTCCAGCCTTATTGAAGTCGCGCGCCGATGGCTCGTGCTCTACCATTGCGCTTGACGGCAACATCAAGCAAGGAGACCCGCCGTGGCCAGTGACGTCTTCCTGAAAGTCGACGGCATCAAGGGTGAATCGACCGATGCCTATCACAAGGACGAGATCGAGCTCGTCGGATGGAGCTGGGGCGCGTCCGAGGTCTTCATCGTGTCGGGTGGCGGCGGAACGGTGGGTGGCAAGCCGAAGTTCACGGACCTGGTCGTCACGAAGCATGTCGACAAGGCGTCGCCGAAGTTGCTGCGGGCCTGCCTCAAGGTGACCCATATCAGCGAAGTCGTGCTGACGCAGCGCAAGGCGGGCGCGGGCAAGCTCAACTTCCTCGTGATCACCTTGAAGGACGCTCTGGTGACGAGCCTGAACGACGCCGAGTCCGAAGGCGCGTCCCGTCCCATGGAAACGGTCCAGTTCAATTTCGCGAAGGTGATCTACGAAGTCATTGCCCGGAAACCCAACGGCCAACCCGGCACGCCGGTAACCCTCCGCTGGGATGTCAAGACGAACAAGGAGTTTTGAGCGGCAAGCGTGTCAGAAAAAGACGTACCGCAAGCCCTCGGGCAGACGCTTCACGCAGTACGCGAACAGGCCGTTCTCGGGAACGGCGCTCGAGACAGGAAGCGCCTTGCGGCGGCATTGGGCGGGATGCTGCGACGGCTGTTCCCGCAGCGGGTCTCCGATCGCGAAGAACTCGCCGTGCTCGCAGTCCGGATGGCCCCATGCGTAGACCGGATAGAGCGTCTGCGGGCGGTTGCCGATGTCGATCACCTGCGGTTCGGAATAGTGGTGCGACGCCGAGTCGCGGAATCCCTGGCTGTTGCCACGGTCGCGCCATAGAAGGTTGTCGAACTCGAAGTAGTGCAGGCCGGAGGCGTTCGTCTTCGAGTAATCGCCGAGGTTGTACGAGATAAGCTGATACTCGGCCAAGCGCGGCGGCGTGATTGCCGCATTCGCTATGGCATCCTGGATCGCCGCCGGCCTTGCGCCCGCAAGCGCCGCCGGCCCGGGCTGCCCGCTGATGCCCGGCGACCCGTGACAGGCCACTCCCTGATCGTCGATCCAGTACAGCAGCAGATAGCCGCCGATCGGATCGATTGCGATCGGCGTCGCCGCTGGTACGCGGTCATAAAAATGTGTGAGCGAAACGTAGGTGCAGCCACTGGTCATCGCTACCGCGAGACAAACCGCCGTCGATAAGAGATGCGCCCGCATCATCGCGTTGTTCCCGTCATGCCGTTCTATGACGAGCATTGTCCGCTGTGCGGCGGCGTCGAAGCGCTTCGGGAATAACCGTTACTTCCTCGGCTTCGGAAACGGCGAGCTCCAACATGGCCAGTCGTGAACTTTCCTCGCCGCAGTCGGACGATGAGTGCTCTCCGGCGTCGATCTGCCCTCGACTTGCCGATGCGATGCAGGCGGTGTCACGCACATGGCGCGCATTTCGGCCTGGTTCCTGCGAGTCAAGGCGGCCTTGGTCGTCGCGCGCAGCGCGAGCGCGTGGTCGGACGCCACCGCGTGTGCGATGGACCGTATCGCCGAAAGGACGCCGTCGATGGACCATCGCGACGGCCGCTGCAGCTGCAACCGGTCGGCCGCGCCGGGGAATTCGGTTCGCTTCATGATCGCTCCTGTCGCCACGAGGTTCAGTCTGCCCAGCGAGGATTCGTTCTTCGACCGACCAATCCCCGCGGCCGATGCGGAATATTCGCCGTCGCGATAACGGCGAACGCAAACTGCCTGGGCTTCCGCGGGTAACGCTGCGGATCACGGCGGCAGGCATGCGTCAGGCGTCGGGTAACCGTCTGGTATCGAAGTCCGGCGAAGCGGCTTGTCGCCGCGGCGGCGCCACGCGTTCGCGACGTCCTGATTGTGCTGTCAGGACCGCCTTTGCCGACGACGTCGTCGCTCTGAACTTTGCTTCAATGCGTGATGACAACGAGCACGCTGCAGTGCGCACGCTCGATCAACGCGGGCGATGTGGAGCCACGCCACCACCGGGCCGCCCATCCCCCCAGATGCTTGTGGCCGACGACGATCAGATCCGCTTCGATCTTGCGGGCGTATTTGGTGATTTCGTTGACCGATTCCCCGACGACCACTTCGCCGCTGGCCGTGTAGCCTGACTCCGACAGTCGGCGCAGGCCCTCGTCGAGGATGCCTTGGTACTGCCGCTGCGCTTGCTCCTCCTGACCGCTGTCGACAAAAGTACCTTCGGCAATATAGGTCGGGGCGAGAGGCATGACGGCGATGAGAAACAGCTTTGCCTGGCTCCACTGTGCGATGTCCTGGCAGTCGAGCAACGCCTTTTGTCCGGACTCCGAACCGTCGTAAGCCAACAGAATGCGCTTGTACATGGAACCTCCATTGCGGAATGCACGCTAGCCAGCAAACCGGTTGACTCCGCGAGTACGCAGGGCCGACGCATGCCGGTATGGTGCGTTCAGACGTTGGCCGCGTAAAGTAGGCGTCGAACGGGATGCCGCCTGAATGGTCGGAAGGCATTCTGGCAGGTTGGGCGCCCAGGTGCGGCACTGGAGGTTTGTGCGCTGCGCCTGTTGCGCGCCGCGAGGACGCCGGCGAACCGCCTGACGCAGCCTCCGCGGCGATGTCGACTGGGATGAAGTCGGCGATCACGCGCGCGGACGCAGAGCCGAGCCGGGCAGCGCAGCCATGATGCTGCGTTTTCGCCATGCTGCCGCTGGAACGCCTTGGCCTTGGGCTCGGTCCAGATCGGCTCTTCTCGTACGCGGACGGCCGCTGCATCACGCAGCCGAGCGATGCGCTCTGCCACGACGGCTGTTATTGCGCGAGGCGGGTGGGCCATTTAGTCGGACTTTAAATATAGTATGTCAGACATTTAAGGAAAGGCCAGTCATGACCGTCGCCAAGGGCGCTCCAGCCCGACGAGGTACCGCGCGACCTGCGGGGAGGCGCCTGCTCAAGTCGAAGAAGGTCGTCGAGCTGCTCGGGCTCGCGATCGTCTCGGGTGAGCGCGTGCCCGGAAGCCTGTTGCCAACCGAGGCAATGCTGTCCACGCGGCTGAAAATCAGCCGCGCGTCGCTGCGCCAGGGCTTGCATGCGTTGGCGCTGAAAGGCCTGGTCGAGGGGCGCACGCGGCGGGGCACGATAGTCAACGAGCGGTCTCGTTGGGACGTGCTCGACGCGGATGTGCTGCGCTGGGTTGCGCTGTCACCGCCCGATCCCAAGTTCTTCATGGAGCTGCTCGACGTGCGGGTCATCTTCGAGCCCGCGGCCGCGCGCATTGCCGCCGGACGCGCCAGCGCGGCGCAGGTGCTCGCCATCGAAAATGCGTTTCGCGCGATGGCGGCGGCATTGCCCGATGATGTCGACGGATGCTGCACGCACGATCTGGCGTTCCACGAGTTGATCATCGACGCAACCGGCAATCCGCTGCTGATCCGTTTCGCGGCGGCGATTCGCACCGCGCTGCTCGCCGCGTTCCGGTTATCGAGCAATGCGCGCAAGAGCTACCAGGACTCGCTCGCGGAACACTGGGCGGTCGCCGTCGCCATCCGGAATCGGGATCCCGATGCGGCGGAGCAGGCCATGCGCACGCTGCTGTCGGGTACGGCGCGCGATCTCGCGCCGGCGTACGAAGGGCTCAAGCAGGGAAAGGCGCCGGCGCGCGGTCGGTGAGGAACTCCGCAAGCCTTACCATCGCCAACGTATCCCTTGCACAATAGGTGAGCAAGGCGTCGTGGAGCTTCTTTCGCCGTTCCATCGACGTCGCCGGGTCGATCATCTCGAAATAAGCGGGCTCGACCATGTCGCCGCTCTGCACGTCGTCGAGGTTTGCATAGTCGAGGTCGGGCGCGACCGTAGGCAGCACGCGCTTGATCGACCATGAGCCCATCATCGCCGGGTGGTAGTAGTGCGCGCGGACCAGGGGCAACAGGTCGAAGAGCCGGTCGGCCATCGCGTGCAGCGCCGGCGCGAGATCCGGAAAGGCATCGGCCAATTGCAGGAGCACGCCGCGCTCGAACGACTCGTTGTAGACGATGATGGCTCCGGTATCGCCGACGGTGGCCGCCAGACTCTCGGCGAAGGCGCGACGCGGGTCGTCACCGGACGTGTCGAGGAATGATGGCAATTGCGTGAGCGTTCCGTCAGCGTCCTGCCGATGGCATGACCACTGCATCGGAATCTTTTGATAGGGACGCGTGTCTCGCCACAGCGGCACGGCCGGTCCGACCGTTTCGAAATCGAGGTAATACCGGGGCCAGCTGAGCGCCATCAGAATTTCGCCCGCGCCGGGTGACACCTCAGCGTGGCCGCTTGCCGTGGCGCGCCAGATCCGCTGGTGATCGTCGCGGGACAACCGCTCGATCGGGACATCGCGCAGATCGGCGAATCCTTCGTCGCGCAATTGCTGCGCGAGCTTCTTGCCGTGGGGCAGCAGACCAACGGGGTATTCGGCTGCCGCCGGCGCGCAGAACGCGATGAACTCGCAGGCGAATGGATCGTTGCAGTGCCGTCCGATGGCGATCGCAGGCATCGGGCCGGCGAGATCGTGTTGTGCGGCTGCGATCCACACGGGAATCTGTTCCTGCAGCGGGACGACGGCGTCGGTCAGATCGGCATGCGCGAAGAGACCGTGATAGTCGCCGTCTCCCGCATAGACGAAATCGTGGTTGACATGGGCGAGCTCGATGCGCTCGACGGAAAGGCCCGCGCCGCGCGCGACCCATGCCTGAATCCCGGCATCGGTGACTTGCGAGCCCCTCACCTTGGTGGAGGCTTTGACCTCGATCATCCGGTACCGGTCGTCACGGCGGATGAGGATGTCGGCGCGGACCAGGATGTCCGCGCAGCGCAGCGCGGGCTCGAACAGCGTGATGTCGCCGGATTCGGCGAGGGCTTCGTCAGTCTCGCTCAGCGCGGACGCGACATCGGCGAAGTGCGCGATGTGGCGGCCTTCCGGAAAGAGCCGCTCCGCGGCAGCGCCGACCAGCTTCCCCTGCATCATGCGGTTCTCGACCGCCTCGCCTCGCTGCGCGAGCTCGGGCCGGTGGACCTGCAGCCAGAGCCGCTTCCTGCATTGCTTGTGGGCGATCAGTTTGGATTTCGAGAGTTTCATGCAGGCTTGCCGGAGGTGCCGGAAAGCGTAAGGCTAACAGACGAGCGCAAGCGGATTGTCCCGTTCAGCCCGGCGCGTCGTCGTCCCCGCGAAGGCGAAGGATGCAGTGCCGTCGTGCGAGAGACGCTCGGACGCGCGCGAACGCGCATGCGCTATCGCCGGGTACGACGGAGTCCTATCGGGAAAATGGAGGACTGCTGCGCGGATCCGCTACGCCGCCAGCTCCGCAACGTTGTGCAGCTGCGCGTCGTCCTCCCAGGTTTCCAGCCGCACCGGGAAGCCCCACAACCGCCGCAGATGGGTAACGACCGCCGCCGCCGCATCGTTCAGCGGGCGGCCGCGACGCTGGACGTGGCGGAGCGTCAACGAGCGATCGCCGTCACGGTCGTAGCGGACGATCTGCACATCGGGAACGCGGATTTCCTGCGCATGCTGCTGCGCGAGCAGCTTGCGCACGCGGCGATAGCCGTGGTCGTCGTGAATGCTGTCGACCTTGAGCGTGCTTTCCGTCCGGTGGTCGGCGATGGCGAACAGATGAAATTCGCGGATCAGCTTTGGTGAAAGATACTGGGCGATGAACGACTCGTCCTTGAAGTTGCGCATCGCAAAGTCGAGCGTGACGCGCCAATCGCTACCGGCGATGTCGGGGAACCACGCGCGGTCTTCCGCTGTGGGCTGCTCGCAGATGCGCCGCAGGTCGGTGAACATCGCGAACCCCAGCGCATACGGATTGAGCCCGTTGTACATATTCGAGTCGAACGCCGGCTGGAATACGACGTTGGTATGGCTTTTCAGGAACTCCAGCATGAAGCCGTCGTCGACCAGTCCCTTTTCGTGCAGCCGGTTGAGAATCGTGTAGTGCCAGAAGGTCGCCCACCCTTCGTTCATCACCTTGGTCTGCGCCTGCGGATAGAAATACTGCGCCAGCTTGCGCACGATGCGCACCAGCTCACGCTCCCACGGCTCGAGCTTCGGCGAGAACTTCTCGATGAAGTACAGGATGTTTTCCTGCGGCTCCCGGGGGAATGGCTTAGCGGCGGTGGTCTCCGTCTTCGCGGCATTGACGGGCACCGTGCGCCACAGGTCGTTGAACTGCCGTTCGCGATGGGCTTCGCGTTCGGCGAGCCGCGCGGCTTCCGCCTTGAGCGTCAGCGCGGCAGGTCGCCGGTAGCGATCGACGCCGTGAAGCATCAGCGCGTGCGCCGCGTCGATCACTTCCTCGACCGCCTCCGCCCCATGGCGCTCCTCGCACTCCATCACGTAGCGGCGCGCGAACACGAGGTAGTCGATGATCCCGTCGGCGGCGGTCCACTGCCGGAACAGATGATTCCCCTTGAAGAATGAATTGTGACCGTAGCATGCGTGCGCGATGACCAGCGCCTGCGTGGTCATCGTGTTCTCTTCCATGAGGTACGCGATGCATGGATTGGAATTGATCACGATCTCGTACGCCAGGCCCTGCATGCCGCGCTTGTACGCCTGCTCGTTGCGGATGAACTCCTTGCCGTACGACCAATGCGGGTACCCGACGGGCAATCCGCTCGCCGCATAGGCGTCGAGCATCTGCTCCGACGTGATGATCTCGATCTGGTTAGGGTAGGTATCGAGGCCGTACTCGCCTGCCACTTGCGCAATCGCAGTGTCGTAACGCTCGATCAGGTCGAAATCCCAGTCGGCGCCGTGCGAGATGGGGCTCACTGGGCCTCCTTGCGAAAGAGCTCGCGGAACACCGGGTAGATCTGGTCGCGCGCCGAGGCGCGTTTCATCGCGAACGTGCCACCGACCTCGGCCAGGCGCTCGTACTCGGCCCAGAGGGCGGACGCACGCTCCGACGCGTGCGGCGAAACCAGCTCGAGATAGGTGTAATAGCGTGCCGCCGGCAGCAGCCGCTCGCGCAGGAAGCGCGCGCTGCGCGCCGGATCGGCGCCGAAGGCATCGCCATCGGACGCCTGTGCCGCGTAGACGTTCCAGCCGCTGGCGTAGCGTTCGCTGCGGATCTTGTCGGCCAGTTCCAGCGCCGAGCACACGACCGTCCCGCCGGAGCGCTGGTCATGGAAAAATGTATCCTCGTCGCATTCCTCGGCGTCGTCGGTGTGGCGGATGAACACCAGCTCGACCTCTTCGTACTTGCGCGTGAGAAAGAGATACAGCAGCGCGAAGAACCGCTTGGCGAGGTCTTTCTTTTCCTCGTCCATCGACGCCGATACGTCCATGAGGCAGAACATCACTGCGCGGGCAATCGGCTCGGGCCGCCAGACCCGATTGCGATAGCGCAGGTCGGGGTCGTCCAGGAATGGTATGCGGTCGCGCCGGCGTTCCACGCGATCCAGCTCCGCGTAGAGCGTGGCCGCCTGGCCGGCGTCGCCGACCGCGGTAGCCGTCGCAAACGCCTCCTGCAATCCGAGCGTTTCCCGCGCGAGGCCGCCGCCAAGGGCAATCCGCCGTGCCAGCGCCTGCGTCATCGTGCGGATGACGGCGAGGTTCGCCGGCACGCCGGTCTTGGCGAAGCCCGCGCGGATGCTCTTGTGCCGATGCGTGCGTCCGAACTCGGTACGCGCCAGCCGCGGCAGCTCGAGATCGTCGAAGAAGATCTGCATGAACTCTTCGCGCGACAGCGAGAACACGAACTCGTCCTGGCTGTCGCCTTCGCCGCCGTCGTTGCCGTCGCCACCGCCACCCCCGCCCTCCGGCCGCGGGATGCGGTCGCCGGCCACGTATTCGCGATTGCCCGGCAGCACGAATTCGCGATCGCCGCCGCGGCCGAAGGTGAACGAGGGCTCCGACATGTCCTTCTTGGGCACACGTACCTCGCCGCCGCCTTCCATGTCGGCCAGTCGGCGGTCGCCCACCATCTTCTTGACCGCTTCCTGGATGTGCGTCTTGTACCGGCGCAGGAAGCGCTCGCGATTGACCGCGCTCTTGCCGCGGTCATTGGGTCGGCGATCGATCAGGTAGACCATGGCTGTGCTCCCGGGGTCGCCATCGCGCTGGTCACGATGACTTGTGGACCCGCAAGTACCACTCAGCGAGCAGACGTACCTGCTTTTCCGTGTAACCCTTCGTCACCATGCGCGAGACGAAATTCTGGTGCTTCTGCTTGTCGTCGGCGGACGCCTTCGCGTTGAAGGAGATCACCGGCAGCAAATCCTCGGTATTCGAGAACATCTTCTTCTCGATCACTTCGCGCAGCTTTTCGTAACTGCTCCACGCGGGATTGCGTCCCGCATTGTTGGCGCGCGCGCGCAGGACGAAGTTGACGATCTCGTTGCGGAAATCCTTGGGGTTGGCGATGCCCGCAGGCTTTTCGATCTTCTCGAGCTCGGTGTTGAGCGCCGCGCGGTCAAAGCTCTCGCCGGTCTCGGGGTCGCGATAGTCCTCTTCCTGGATCCAGCAGTCGGCGAACGTGACATACCGGTCGAAAATGTTCTGCCCGTACTCGGCGTACGACTCGAGGTAGGCCGTCTGGATCTCCTTGCCGATGAACTCGGCATACCGCGGCGCCAGGTAACCCTTGATGTGCTCGATGTAGCGGCGGCGCGTTTCGTCGGGGAGGTCTTCCCGCGCGAGCCGCTGCTCCAGCACGTACATCAGGTGGACCGGATTGGCGGCGATCTCGGTCTGGTCATGGTTGAACACCGCCGACAGGACCTTGTAGGCAAAACGCGTCGACAACCCGGTCATGCCCTCGTCCGGACCGGCATAGTCGCGGTACTCCTGCAGTGTCTTGGCCTTGGGGTCGACGTCCTTCAACGTTTCGCCGTCGTAGACACGCATCTTGGAATAGATGCTGGAATTCTCCGGTTCCTTCAACCGCGAAAGGACGGAGAACTGCGCCATCATGTCGAGCGTTCCCGGCGCGCAGGGCGCCTTCGACAGCGATGAATTGGCGAGCAGCTTCTGGTAGATCCTCACCTCGTCCGACATGCGGACGCAATACGGCACCTTGACGATATAGATCCGGTCGAGGAACGCCTCGTTGTTCTTGTTGTTGCGGAAGCTGTGCCATTCCGATTCGTTGGAGTGCGCGACGATGAGACCGTTGAACGGGATGGCCGAAAAACCCTCGGTCCCCTTGAAGTTGCCCTCCTGCGTGGCCGTGAGCAGCGGGTGCAGCATCTTGATCGGCGCCTTGAACATCTCGACGAACTCGAGCAGCCCCTGGTTGGCAAGGCACAGACCGCCTGAATAGCTGTAAGCGTCCGGGTCGTTCTGCGAGAGGTGCTCGAGCTTGCGGATGTCGACCTTGCCGACGAGCGACGAAATATCCTGATTGTTCTCGTCCCCCGGCTCAGTCTTGGTGATGGCGATTTGGCGCAGCACCGACGGATTGACGCGAGCGACGCGGAACTTGGAGAGGTCGCCGCCGTATTCCTGCAGCCGCTTGATCGCCCATGGCGACATGATGCCGGTCAGGTAGCGGCGCGGAACGCCGTAGTCGTCCTCCAGCGTGGAGCCGAAGCGCTCGGGTGAGAACAAACCCAGCGGCGACTCGTTGACCGGCGATCCCTTGATCGCGTAGATGGGATTCAATTCCATGACGGCCTTGAGGCGCTCGGCGATCGAAGACTTGCCGCCGCCGACCGGGCCCAGCAGATACAGGATCTGCTTTCTCTCCTCGAGTCCTTGCGCCGCGTGCTTGAAGAAGGCGACGATCTGCTCGATCGCGTCTTCCATGCCGTAGAACTCGCGGAAAGCCGGATAGCGCTTGACGATGCGATTGCCGAAGAGCCGGGCCAGCCGCTGGTCGTTGCGGGTGTCGACCATCTCGGCTTCGCCGATTCCGGCGAGCATGCGCTCAGCCGCGGTGGCGTACACCGTCGGGTCGCGCTTGCACAGATCGAGGTACTCGTCGAGACTCAGGTCCTCGTCTTGCGTGGCGGAATAATTGGAGCGAAATGTTTCAAGCAACGTGCTCATCGTCAATACCTCTCAGGCGGTCGAGCGACATGCCGAAAATTTCGATGGATCCATTTACCCCCGGCATACGGGGCAACGTACCTCCTTCCGTTAGTAGAATTCGGATGCGAAGTGTCGCGTACGGCAGAAACGCGCGACCGTCGCCCCCGTTGACAAGCAGGTCTTGCCTCTTGTTACTGCTTGTCACCAACATTCACCACGTCTACTGCATAGCTCATGCCAACGTCGTAATAGCAGTTCCCCCCGTCGAGTGCTAACGGCCGATTCCTACAATTCATCCTGGTTGGATTGCTTGATTGCGGCAGGGTCGCGCGGTGCGCGAGAGGGCGTCGACACTGGATGTCGCGACCTCGGAGGCCTACAAACCGGCATAGCTTGAATAATGGATCAGTCCTACAAACGCGGCGCCGAGGCTGGGCTTGCCTTGGCTGCCGATCAAGAACTCCTTGATTCCCAAAGCGTAGAACATGTGACGATTTATGCAATGTGCATGTAACAAATGTCGCTCGGCGCCGACACCCAGGTGCGCACCATCCGGGTTCACCAGCCCTCTTGCGTTGCAGCGCAATGCACCGTCGAGGCGCGTATCGCGTCCCTGGTCAAATGGCTGTTGAGAGGCTTCCTGTTCGAATCGAAGCCGCCGTCGGCCATGCGTCTGTCAGCTGGGAACGTACGCAGAACCGCCGCTCGTGCAAAATTGACGATGTACACCGGGTAACAACGCATGCTGCGGTAGGTGCATTCCGACATTGCGAACCTACCGGGCTCGACGAACTGTCAATGGCGTTTCGCGTCCCAATTGTGGGGTCGGGCTGTTTGCCGCGTCGCTTTTAGATGAAGATCGCCACCTGGAATGTCAACGGCATCCGCGCGCGGGAGGCGCAGCTGTGCGCGTGGATGACGCGTGACCAGCCGGACCTAGTCTGTCTGCAGGAGTTGAAGGCGGAAGCCGGGCAGATTCCCGGCAGCTGCAACCTCGCCGACTATCATGTGTTTTGGCACGGGTTGCGCGGCTACTCCGGCGTGTCGGTTCATGTAAGGAAGGATCTGATCGAGGCCACGCCTGCGTTCAGCCATCCGGAGTTCGATATGGAATCCCGGATGGTTCAGCTCGAAATCGGCAATCTGGTCGTGGCCTCCGTCTATGTCCCCAACGGCGGCAAGGACTATCCGGCCAAGCTGCGCTTCCTGACCAGCCTGATCGGGTGGGCGAAAGAGTTGCGCCGCCAGCAACGCGAGATCGTCCTGTGCGGCGATATCAATATCGCGCGTACCGATCTCGATGTGCATCCGAAGGAGAGAAAGCCGGGCGTGATCGGCCAAAGCGACGAGGAGCGGGCGTTGTTCGAGAAGCTGCTGGGCGACCAGCTGGTCGATGTCGGGCGCAAGCTCGATCCGGATAACCCGAACCTGTTTACGTGGTGGGCCCCGTGGCGCAACATGCGCCAGCGCAACATCGGGTGGCGCCTCGACTATGTGCTCGCATCTCCGGGCGTTGCCTCGCGTGCAACCAGTTGTGTCGTGCTCGCGGACGTGGGGACGAGCGATCATGCGCCCGTGGTGATGACGACGTCGGGCTGACGCCGATGGTCCCCATCGTTCGCACGACGGGCGATCTGGGCTGGATCGTGACCGGAAGAATGCTCAGGATGCGCCAGCCATCCGGCGTCCTGACCATGATCTGATTCATGAGCGTCGGACGGGGTGGCGTCCATTGAACGAAGGCGCCGTCCGCAATGACGATCTGTACCGAGACTTGTGCCGTCGACGCGTCGAGCATCGTCACTTCGAGCGTCGACGGATCTGGATCGGCGTGCCAGGTCCCCTGGAAAAGCCGCGCGAAGCGGCGCAGCGCCTCGTCCCGGCCGTGAATGACGCCGTCGCGTGTGATCCACAGGAAATTCGGGGAATCGCTCAGAAGGCCGCTCAAGGCCTCGAGGTCGTGCGCGTTCTGCGCCGCAACGAATTGCATGAACGTCGCCGCGACCTCCTCCCTGGGTGCGGCTGCGGCGGGACTCGCCGCGGGCAGCGCTGCGCACGCGGATGCGATGACCAGCGCAGCGAGCCAAAATCGCATGGTCCCTCTCCCTGACCGCCAGCGTTATGTGGAACTATGCATCCGATCCGCCTCCGCTGTCGATTGGACGTTCACATTGGCTACTGGTTCGTTTCACAGGAGGAAGAATGCGTCAAACATGGTTTCGGTTGATGTTCGTGGCATTGAGCGTCGGGTACGCGTTGCCCGCGCTCGCGGCGGAACGCGCGATCGACAAGCAGATCGTGATCGCGGCCACGCTGGACCAGGCCTGGGACGCCTGGACCACGCGTGCGGGCATCACGAGCTTCTTCGCGCCCGATGCGGAAATCCAGCCCAAGGTGGGTGGGGCGTTCCACATCTATATCGATCCGCTCGCGGAACCCGGAATGAAGGGCGCGGACGACATGCGGTTCATGGCGCTGCAGCCGAAGAAGATGCTCTCGTTCGACTGGAACGCACCGCCGAGTCTCCCGGACGCGCGGCAGCAGCGCACGTTCGTCGTCGTGCGGTTCGAGCCGGTGGCCGACGGACAGACACGTATTGCGATCCATCACACCGGCTGGGGCGATGGCGGCGAATGGGACAAGACCTACACCTACTTCGACCGCACATGGGGCAACGTCCTTGCGAACCTCAAGCAGCGCTTCGAAACCGGCCCGGTCGACTGGACCGAGTGGTTGGACCGGCTGCGCAAGGCGCACGATCAGGCAGCGGCGAAGAAGTAGCGCCGCACCGTTCTCGGCGGCGCAGAGACAGCGGCGAGGGCGCGGCAGGCGGAGTTAAAATGAGCGTTGCGTTGCAGTACGATAGCGTCGCAGTTAACCGGAGATCCCGATGAGACGCAGACTCTATTACCTGCTGCCCGATCTTCCCAGCGCGCGCAAGATCATGGACGATTGCCTGCTCGCGCGTATCGAGGAGCGTCACATTCACTTCCTGGCCAAGCGGGGCACTCCGATGGAGGGCTTGCACGAAGCCAACATCCTGCAGAAATCCGACATCGTGCACGGCGCGCAACGCGGCGTGCTGATCGGCGCCGCTCTCGGTTGCGCGCTCGGGGTTTTCCTGACGTACTACGTGGTTACCGATCCAAAATGGCAGGTAGGGACAATTCTCCTTGCCAGTGCCTTTGGTGCGGGCTTTGGAGGCTGGACCTCGAGCCTGGTTGGCGCCGCAATTCCCAATTCGCGGCTTTCGCAGTTCACCGCCGAGATCGAGCAAGGGAAAATCCTGTTGATCATCGACGTGCCCGAACACAAGGTGCAGGAAGTCAAGGCACTCGTCGGCCGCATCCACCCCGAAGCAGTCGATCGCGGCGTCGAGGTCAACGTCCCGGTTTTCCCTTGAAGGGTCGCGCTGGACCGCTTTGCAGGGCTTGCGGCTCCGGTGACGATCGCCGCAGGTTAGGGCCTGTTAACACTATGGGCACAAACGCGTTGCAGCAACCCGAAGGGAACGGGCGGCCTGGGGCGCCACTCTTCGTTGCATTCCTCGCCAAGACATCTCGTCTTGGCTTCGTCAAGCGCCTCGATTGGCGCCC
>Ga0207689_10000150_pt1 | contig 60037 bp, 65 predicted proteins | sample KBSMisM52_FD_184312 | JGI IMG/M metagenome (GOLD analysis project Ga0207689, IMG submission 184312) | Miscanthus rhizosphere microbial communities from Kellogg Biological Station, Michigan, USA - KBS Miscanthus M5-2 (SPAdes) (version 2) | ecosystem: Host-associated > Plants > Roots >...
ATGGGCCTGCACGTGCGCTGCGGCATCGAGGACAACCTCTGGAACCAGTCGCGCACCGAGAAGATGAGCTCGGTCCAGCAGATCGAGCAGCTCGTGCGCATGTCGCGCGAGTTCGGCCGCGAGATCGCGAACGGCAAGGAAGCGCGCGAGATCCTGAAGATCGGCGTCTTCTACGACACCGTCGAGGAGACGCTCGCCGCCAACGGCTTCGCGCCGAACCCGAAGGGACGCCAGCAGGGCTGGCTGAAGAAGGCGGCGTGACGGCGATGACAGACCAGGCGGACCGCTTCACGGTCCTCATCGTTCCGGGCCTGCGCGACGCCGTCGACGACCATTGGCAGACCTTGCTGCAGAGGGATCTGCGCAAGGCCGCACGGCCGGTCGCGAGCGTGCTGCCGATGGGCCGCGAGAATCTGAGCTGCTCGGCGCGCGTCGCCGAGATCGAGCGCACCGCGCAGTCGATCGAAGGTCCGATCGTCGCGGTCGCGCACAGCGGCGGCTGCATCATGCTCGCGCACTGGGCGCGACGGACGAAGCGCGCCGTCCGCGGTGCGCTGCTCGCGACGCCGCCCGATTTCGAGAAGCCGATGCCTGAGGGCTACCCGACGATGGACGCGCTGCGCGCCGGCGGCTGGCTGCCGGTGCCGCGCAAGCCCCTGCCGTTTCCGAGCATCGTCGGGGCGAGCCGCAACGATCCGCTCGGGCGCTTTTCGCGCGTCACCGCGCTCGCCAGCGACTGGGGCAGCGAGGTCGTCGACCTCGGCTTCGTCGGGCACCTGAACCCGGCGTCCGGCTATGGCCAGTGGGCCAAGGCCGAATCGCTGATTGCGCGACTCGCCGTCGCGCGCTGAACTAGAAGGCCGGCGCCGATCGCCCGCCCGAGGAGAACGAACGTGGCACGTGCCATCCGCTTCCACCAGACCGGCGGTCCCGAGGTGCTCGAGCTCGAGACCGTCGACGTCGGCGAGCCCGGCCCCGGCCAGGCGCGCGTCCGCCACACCTACGTGGCGGTCAACTTCATCGACGTCTACTTCCGCACCGGGCGCTATCCGCTCGCGCTGCCGAACGGGCTCGGCAGCGACGCCGTCGGTGTCGTCGAGGCGATCGGCGAAGGCGTCACCGACGTTCGCGTCGGCGACCGCGTCGGCTATCTGATCGGGCCGCAGGGCGCGTACTCCGACGTCCGCGTCCTGCCCGCCGACGTGCTGATCCCGCTTCCCGCCGGCATCGACGACCGCACCGCGTCGACGCTGATGATGAAGGGGATGACGGCGCAGTACCTGTTTCGCCAGGTCTATCCGCTCGAGGGCGGCGAGACGATCCTCTACCACGCTGCCGCCGGCGGCGTCGGCCTGATCGCGTGCCAGTGGGCGAGGGCGATCGGCGTGACGATGATCGGCACCGTGAGCACCGACGAGAAGGCCGAGATCGCCAAGGCGAACGGCTGCACGCACACGATCGTCACCGGCCGCGAGGACATCGCCAAGCGCGTTCGCGAGCTGACCGACGGCAAGGGCGTTCCGGTCGTCTACGATTCGGTCGGCAAGGACACGCTCGCGGCGTCACTCGACAGCCTGCAGGTCCGCGGCACGCTCGTCAGCAACGGCACGAGCTCGGGTCCGGTCGTCATCGACACCATGCAGCTCGCCGCCAAGGGATCGATCTGGCTGACGCGGCCGGCGATGATGCACTACATCCTGCCGCGCTCGCACATGATCGCGATGGCCGCCGAGCTGTTCGGCCACGTCCTCGGCGGCCGCATCACCGGCGAGCCGAAGCAGCAGTTCGCGCTCGCCGACGCCGCCGACGCGCACCGCGCGCTCGAGTCGCGCAAGACGGTCGGCGCGACCGTCCTCGTCCCCTGAGGAAGTTCGCGATGCACCACGATCTGCCTCTTTCCGAACGCGACGGCTACCTGTCGACGCCGCGCGCGGCGTGGTTCGCGTTCGCGATGACGGTCGGCCTGATGGTCTTCGACTACGTCGACCGTCAGATCATCGTTTCGCTCTTCCCGCATCTCAAGAAGGAGTGGGGGCTCTCGGACAAGGAGCTCGGCGCACTCGTCTCCGTGGTCTCGCTGACCGTCGCGATCGGCGGCATTCCGGTCGCGCTGATCGCCGACCGCATGAGTCGCGTCAAGAGCATCGTCGTGATGGCGACCGCGTGGAGCCTCGCGACCATCTCGTGCATGTTCACGCGCAACTACGGTCAGCTGCTCGCCGCGCGCGCCGTCGTCGGCCTCGGCGAGGCGGGCTACGGCTCGGTCGGCGCAGGGCTGATCGCGAGCCACTTCCCGTCGCGGATGCGCGGCGCGCTGATGGCGGGCTTCTTCGCGTCGGCGTCGATCGGCTCGGTGCTCGGCGTCATGCTCGGCGGCATCATCGCCGACAAGTGGGGCTGGAAGGCGGCGTTCGGCGTCGTCGGCTTCCCCGGCCTCGTCCTCGCGCTGCTGTACCTCTTCGTCCGCGACTACCGCACCGTCGACCTGACGCCCAAGCTCGACGCGGCGACGCGCTCGACGCGTGCCGCGGCGTCGCACATCGTCAAGGTGCTGGCGCGGTCGCGCACGATGCTCTGGATGTGCATCGGCGCTCCGGCGCAGGTGATCGTGATCGCCGCGGTGTGGGGGTGGCTGCCGAGCTACCTGAACCGCGTCCACGGCATGTCGCCGAAGGACGCAGGCGTGCAGGCGTCGCTCGTCGTCCTCTGCGGCGCGATCGGCAGCGTCGTCTGGGGAACCTGGGTCGACCGCGCCGGCCGCAACCGTCCCGGCGCCAAGCTGCAGATGATCGCGCTGCTGTGCCTCGCGACGATGATCGTTCTCGGCTTCGCGTTCGGCGCGCCGCTCGCGGGCATCGCGCTCGCAGCGAAGACGCAGTTCGCGCTGATCGCGCTCGGCGGTTTTCTGATGACGTGCACCGCCGGCCCAGTCGCGGCGATCGTGATCGACGTCACCCACCCCGGCGTTCGCTCGACCGGCGCGTCGGTGCTGTCGCTGTTCCAGAACCTGTTCGGGCTCGCGCTCGGCCCGGTCATCGCCGGCGCGCTGTCGGACAAGTTTGGTCTCGCGACAGCGCTCGCGATCATGCCGGCGTTCGGCATCGTCGCGATCGCCGCCATGCTGATGGCGTCGCGCACGTACGCGGCCGACATGTCCGGCGCGGCGACGCTTCCCGACGCTGCCGGCGAGGCCGCCGCGCCGCGGCCGGCGCTCGCCTGATCGGCGCAGGCATGGCCGCGCTCACCTGGCCGATCGCGCCCGCGCGCGCGCGATCGCTCTTTCCCGGCGTCATGGCATGCGCTGTCGTCGCTGCCGCGGCGACGTTCCTCGGCGACCACTACGGCGCACCGGTGCTGCTGTTCGCGCTGCTGATCGGCCTCGGGATGAACTTCCTCTCGAGCGACGGCCCGTGCGCGCCGGGGATCGAGTTCTGCGCGAAGAGCGTGCTGCGCATCGGCGTCGCCCTGCTCGGCCTGCGCATCACCTTCGCGCAGGTCGCTGCGCTCGGCTGGCAGCCGCTCGTCCTCGTCGTCGTCTGCGTCGCGATCACGATCGCGGTCTCGGTCGTCGCCGCGCGCGCTCTCGGCTTCGAGCCGCTGTTCGGCCTCCTCACCGGAGGCGCGACCGCGATCTGCGGCGCATCGGCGGCGCTTGCGCTCGCCGCCGCATTGCCTGTGCACCCGCGCAAGGAGCGCGCGACGCTCTTCACCGTGATCGGCGTCTCGGCGCTGTCGACGTTCGCGATGGTCGCCTACCCGATGATCGTGAAGGCGCTCGCCCTGTCGCCGCAGGCGGCCGGGATCTTCCTCGGCGGCACGATCCACGACGTCGCCCAGGTCGTCGGCGCCGGCTACAGCCTGTCGCCGGAGACCGGCGACGCGGCGACGCTCGTGAAGCTCTTGCGCGTCGCCATGCTGCTGCCGGTGATCGTCGTCGCGACGATGATCACCCGCGCGCGTGCCGCCAAGGAGGCCGCCGCGCTTGCCGCCAACGGCGACGTCAGCGCAGCGCCGACCAAGCGCCCGCCGCTCCTGCCCGGCTTCGCGGTCGCGTTCGCGCTCCTCGTCGTCGTCAACAGCACCGGCTTCGTTCCGCATGCGGTGCAGATGCTCGGCAGCGACGTCTCGCGCTGGTTCCTCGTCGCCGCGATCGCCGGCATCGGGATGAAGGCGCAGCTGAAGGAGCTCGTCACTGTCGGGCTGAAGCCGGTCGCGCTGATGATCGGCGAGACGGCGTTCCTCGCCGGGCTCGTCCTGCTGCTGATGCGCTGGCTCGGCTGAGCCGAGGGTCGCACATCCACGATCGAGGGAGATCGGGCCGGCTGGAACCGGCGACGGCCCGCGCAGCCCAAGAACGCGGCCGCTTGGCGCCAATCGTGTCCAATGCGGTCTCCGTTCTCGGAGGCCGCGGATGAAGCTCAAGAAGATCGCACTCGGAGTGCTCGGCGCGCTCGTCGTCGTCGGCGCTGCCGGCTGGTTCAGCCTCGACAAGGAGACGCGCGGGTTCCTGGCGACGCTGCCGACCAATCGCGATGTCTTGTTCTGGAACCAGGCACAACGCGATGCGGCGTTTCGCGCATTCGATCGCCTGCCGATCCTCGCGAAGTCGCACGTCGTCGCCGCGGGCGGGTCGCCGCGTCCTATGCCTGCGGGCGCGCCGCTCAAGCTGCCGCTCGACGTCGACGAGTACATGGCGGGACAGCGCGCTGCGGCGCTCGTCATCGTCCACGACGGCCGCATCCGCCTCGAGCGCTACGGGCTCGGCTTCGACGCCGGCGGACGCTGGACGAGCTTCTCGGTCGCCAAGTCGATGACGTCGACGCTCGTCGGCGCGGCGCTGCGCGATGGCGCGATCAGAAGCCTCGACGACAAGGTCAGCGACTATCTGCCCGAGATGAAGGGCTCGGCGTACGACGACGTCAGCATCCGCCAGCTGCTGACGATGACGTCGGGCGTGCAGTGGAACGAGGACTACGCCGATCCGAACTCGGACGTCGCGCGCTTCAACAACCACCGGCCCGAAGAGGGCGTCGACGCCAACGTCAGCTACCTGCGGCGGTTGCCGCGCGCGGCGCCGGCAGGGACGCGCTGGAACTACAGCACCGGCGAGACCAACCTCGTCGGCGTCCTGCTCGCGCGCGCGATCAAGCAGCCGCTCGCGACGTACCTCTCGCAGAAGGTCTGGATCCCGGCGGGGATGGAGCAACAGGCTACCTGGCTCCTCAGCCGCACCGGCAACGAGATCAGCGGCTGTTGCGTCCAGGCGGCGACGCGCGACTACGCGCGCCTCGGGATGTTCATCCTCGACGGCGCGCGTGTCGACGGCAAGAGCGTCGTCGCCGACGGCTGGTTCGGCGAGGCGACGACGAAGCGCGCCGACATCGGCCGGCCGGGCCGCGGCTATGGCTACCAGTGGTGGACGTACGACGACGGCAGCTTCGCGGCGCGCGGCATCTTCGGCCAGGGCATCTTCATCGATCCGAAGCGCAAGCTCGTGATCGCGTCGAACGCCGACTGGGGCGGCGGCGCGCGCGATCCGGTGGCGGAGCCGGCGCGCGAGGCGTTCTACCGCGCGGTGCAGAAGGCGATCGACGACGAGGCGGCGGCCGGATCGCGGCCGTGACCGGCTCGCGGGAGCCGCGGTACGCAGGCTGCTAGCAAGTGACGGCGCGACCTGCTTCGTGCACCGACATGAACCCGGCAGACGGGAAGGACTTCAAACAGCAAGCCTGGTGCCGTCTGCACACTGGAGTCCGTCGACCGACCAGGCGGCCCGATGCCTTCGACCGAGCGCAAGCCCAAACGGCGGTGGCCGACGGCCGTCCTCGTTCTCGCGTGGTCGATCGGGTCGGCACTGCCGCCGGCCCATGCCGAGCCGAGCGTTCCGTGGACGCCTTCGCCCGCGGCGCGCCACGCGCTCGAACTGCTCGTCGACGACGGCGGCCTCGCGTTGCCAGTGACGCAGTGGCCCCTACCGCGTGCTGCCGTCCTGCGCGCCCTCGGCGCGTTGCCGCGTGAGCTCGCGCCGCCGCTCTCTGCTGCTCGCGCCGCGGTCGAACGCGAGCTTGATGATGCGGCGCGGCGGGCAGTCGTCGCGGCCATCCGCGGGCGCAACGACGCCCTGACCGGCTTCGGCGACGAGAGCATTCCCGGCAGCCGAGTCGAACTGCACAGCGGGACTGCCCTCGTGGCAGGTGCGGCGCTGCAACTCGGCTTGCGCATCGACGAAGGCACCGAGCCATCGCGCTCGCGACCGAAGCTGCGCCTCGACGACAGCGCTGTGGCGATCGATGTCGGCGGCGTGCTGCTCCAGGCCTGGGCGCACCGCAACTGGTGGGGTCCCGGCTGGCAGAGCAGCCTCATCCTCGGGAACAACGCGCCGCCCGCGTACGGCATCGGCCTTCAACGCGCGTCGGCCGAGCCATCGCGCTCGCCATGGCTGTCTTGGTTGGGGCCTTGGACGTACGACGTCTTCGTCGCCGGCAACGACGACGCCGTCGGCTCCACACTGGTCGGCACGCGTCTAACGCTGCGGCCGTTCTCGTTTCTCGAGCTCGCGCTCTCGCGCACGGCGCAGTGGGGCGGCAGCGGCCACTCGGAATCGGCCGACAGCTTCTGGCGCATGCTCGCCGGCCTTGGCGTCAACGCGGAAGATCCGAGCGAAGACCCGGCCAACGAGATGTCCGGCTACGACCTGCGGGTGCGCTGCCCGCGAAGCGTGCGCTGCGCCGCCTACGTGCAGCTGATCGGCGAGGATGCCACCCGGTACTTGCCGGGACGCTTTCTCGGCCTCTATGGGCTCGAGATTTGGTCCGCTGACGGTCGTCACCGCTGGATCGCCGAGTATGCGGAGACCATTTGCGGTGCGGTGCTCGAGCACCACCCGATGCGGCCGTGCGCGTACCGCAACCACGCGTACCCCGAGGGCTACGCGAGCGCGGGCCGCTGGCTTGGTGCATCGCAAGGCGCCGACTCGCGCGTGCTCACGCTGGGCTGGCTCGCCGCAGAGCAGGGGACATCGCTTCGGCTTCACGCGGGCCGCATCGGTACCCGCGTGGGTGTCGTCGGCGCCGAGCTCGATCCGACGCATGCGGGCCGCCTCTATGGCCTCGATGCGCGTCAGGAGTGGTCGTGGAAGGAGGTCACCTACACGGCCGAGGCCGACTGGTTCATGGTCGACGCTCCGCTGGGCCGTCGTCAGCAGGTGCGGCTGGGACTGAGCGTGCGCGTTCCGTTCTAACTCGCCGGGCGTTCGCGGCCGACGTTGCCTCCGGCCCCGAGTCGACCTCGGGTGGCCATGTCGGCAAGGCCGATTCAGGCGACCGCCGGGTGCGCGGTGGTGGCGGCGCGCGGCCCGTTGCGCAGCAGAAAGTGCGAGAGCGCCGGGATCAGCACGACCGCGCCGACCATGTTCCAGAGGAACATGAACGCGAGCAGGATTCCCATGTCGGCCTGGAACTTGATCGGCGACAGCGCCCAGGTCGCGACGCCCGCCGCGAGCGTCACGCCGACGAGCACGACGACCTTGCCGGTGAACTGGAGGGCGCGGCGATAGGCTTCCGCGAGTGGGACGCCGACGCGCTGCTGCGCGAGCTGCACCGAAAGCAGGTAGAGCGCGTAGTCGACGCCGATGCCGACTCCGAGCGCGACGACGGGAAGCGTCGCGACCTTGACGCCGATGCCGAGCGCGACCATCAGTGCCTCGCACAGCACCGACGTGATGACGAGCGGAACGACGGCGACGACGACCGCGCGCCAGCTGCGGAAGGTGACGAAGCAGAGCGCAATCACCGCCGCGTAGACGAGGAGCAGCATCTGCACCCACGCCTTGCGGACGACGATGTTGGTCGCAGCGTCGATCCCCGAGCTGCCGGCGGCGAGGAGGAACCGGCGCTCCGGAGTGCTGTGCTCCTCGGCGAAGCGGCTGCTCGCGGCGACGACGCGGTCGAGCGTCTCGGCGCGGTGGTCGGAGAGGTACGCGATCACCGGCATCACCGAGCAGTCGGTGTTGAAGAGGTCGGGGTTGTTGACGCTCGCCTGCTGCGCACCGTAGTTCAGCACGTCCTGGTTGCGCGCGATCGTCAGCCACTTCGGGCTGCCTTCGTTGCTGCCGGCGGTGATCTGGCGGACGGCGTTGGTCAGCGCCGAGGTCGTCTGCACGCCGGGCACTTGCTGCAGCTGCCAGGCCAGGCGATCGGCTTCGACGAGCGTCTGGTACTTGAGGCAGCCTTCCTTCTCGGTCTTGACGATGACCGCGAACGTGTCGCTCGTCAGCGTGTAATGGCCGGTGACGTAGGCGTTGTCGCGGTTGTAGCGCGAGTCGGCGCGGAGCTCCGGAGCGCCGGGGTCGAGGTCGCCGATCTTGAGGTGCCGGCTGACGAGCCAGCCGCCGCCGACGAGCAGCGCCGACGCGACGACCGCGATGGTGGCGCGGCGCGGCTCGACGAAGCGGGCGAGCGCGGCGAAGACGCGGTCGAAGCCGCGGCCGCGGTCACGCTGCGCGTCCGCCGCGCGCGCGATCGCCTTCGGGCCGACGCCGATGTAGCTGAGCAGGACCGGCAGCAGGATCAGGTTGGTGAAGATGAGCACGGCGACGCCGATGCTCGCCGTCAGCGCGAGGTCCTTGATGACCGCGATGTCGATCACCATCAGCACCGCGAAGCCGACCGCGTCGGCGACCAACGCCGTCACGCCGGCGAGAAAGAGCCTGCGGAACGTCAGCCGTGCGGCGACGAGCTTGTGCGCGCCGGCGGCGATGTCCTGGGTGATGCCGTTCATCTTCTGCGCACCGTGGCTGACGCCGATCGCGAAGACGAGGAAGGGAACGAGGATCGAGAACGGGTCGAGCTCGAAGCCGAATGCGGCGATGATGCCGAGCTGCCAGACGACGGCGACGAACGAGCAGGCGAGGACGAGCGCTGTCGAGCGAACGCAGCGCGTGTAGAGCCAGATGATCGCCGCGGCGATCGCGGCCGCGAGCGCGAAGTAGAGCCCGACCTGCATCAGCCCGTCGATCAGGTCGCCGACGAGCTTGGCGAAGCCGATCACCTCGAGCCGGGCGCTGCCGTCGGCCTCGACGCGGGCGCGGATCTTCTCGATCGAGTGCGAGAGCGCGCGGTAGTCGATGCGCTGGCCCGTCGTCGGGTCGACGTCGAGCAGCGGGACGACGATCATGCTCGACTTGAAGTCGTTGCCGACGAGGCTGCCGACGATGCCGGATCGCGCGATGTTGGCGCGCAGCTGCTCGGTCGCCGCGGCCTTGCCGTCGTAGTTGTCGGGCATCACCGGGCCGCCGCGAAAGCCTTCCTCGGTGACTTCGGTCCAGCGCACGCCCGGTGCCCAGAGCGACTTCACCCAGGCGCGGTCGACTCCCGGCGTCAGGAAGATCTCGTCGTGGATCTGCTTGAGGGTGTTGAGGTAGCGTGCGTCGTAGATGTCGCCCTTCGGGTTCTCGACGACGATGCGCAGCGCGTTGCCGAGGCCGCGCAGCTCGCTGCGGTTCTCGAGGTAGTTCTGGATGTACGGATGGCCGCGCGGGATCATCTTCTCGAAGCTCGCGCCGAGCGTGAGCCTCGCGACGGCGAGCGCGCCGAGCAGCACGGTGACGAGCGCGCAGATCACGATCACCGTCCGGCGGTGATTGAAGACGGCGCGTTCGAGGAGAGAACCGCCCTCGGCCTGCGGCGGCTCGAGGTGCAGCGGTCCGGCGGTGGCAATCGTTGCGTGCACGGGCGAATCCTTCACGACAGGCGCAGCGTGGCGACGCCGCGAGGTCCGGCGACGACGACCGCGCCGGTGGCGGCGCCGACGACCGCGGCGGCAGGAAGCGGGCGCTCGACCTTGGCGGCGGCGAAGCTCGCGCCGTCGTCGTTGCTGACGAGGACGTGCCCCGCCTGGCTGACGAGGACGATCCGGCCGCGCTCGTCGATCGTCGCTGCGGTCAGGCCGACGTTGACGCCGGTGGCGACGCTCGCCCAGGTGCGGCCGCCGTCGCTGCTGCGAACGACGTTGCCGCGCAGGCCGTAAGCGACGACCGCGCGCTCGTTGCCGGTGACGCCGAACAGCGTTCCGGCATACGGAAGTGTCAGCGCGACGAAGCGGTCGCCGTTGCGATCGAGCTTGAGCGCGAGCCCTTGCTCGCCGACGATGAAGACGTCGTTGCCGACGCGGGCGACGGCGTAGAGGTGCAGCGCCTTCGGGTTGTCGGTGGCGTGCAGCAGCGGTTCCCAGTGGAGGCCGCCGTCGCGCGTGCGCAGCACGAGGCCGAACGCACCGACGACGTAGCCGTTCTGCGCGTCGAGGAAGCAGACGTCGAGGAACGGGTTCTCGGCGCCCTGCGCGGCGAATCGCTTCGCCTCCGCGAGCCACTTGGCATCGCCGCTCTTCTCGTAGTGCGCGACGAGCAGATCGCCGAGCGTGCGGCCGTCAAGCTGGCGCGTCCACGACCGTCCGCCGTCTTCGCTGTGCAGGACGACGCCATCGTGGCCAACCGCCCAGCCGACGGCGCGCGTTGCGGCCTCGGTCTTCGGGAAGCTGACCGCGACGAGGTCCGAGCTCACGGGAACGCTCGCCTGCTGCCAGCTCGCGCCGCCATCGTCGCTGAAGACGACGTGGCCGCGCTGGCCGACGGCGACGATCCGCGATCCCGAGCGTGCGAGGCCGAAGAGCGCGCTCTTCGCGGCGAGCGGGCTCGACGTCGCGGCGACGTCGAGCGGGTCGCGCCACGACGACGCCGACGGCGCGGCGCTCAGCGCGAGGAGGGGAATCGCGCCCGCCGCGGCGAGCGCACCGAGCATGGTCCTGCGTCGCATGGCGGCGTCCTTGCTTGTGTTGACGATCGCGACCGTCAGCGCACGCCGGCGCCGGCGAGCGAATCGGCCGACCACTCGCGGTCGGCGAGCGGCTTGGTGTGGCGCAGTCCGCCGGTCTCGGCGATGAAGCCGGTCAGCGAGTATTGGCGCGACACGAGGTCGTAGTGGCTGAACATGTCGGTGTACGGCGCGGGGACGTCATAGCTCGGCGTCATGTACGCGAAGCCGGTGCGATAGAGCTGGCCGCGGGCGTCGTACTCGTCGCTCGCGAGCGCCATCCACGAATCCTCGTCGAGGTAGAACGTGCGCTTGCTGTAGACGTGGCGCTTGCCTTCGCGCAGGGTCGCTTCGACGATCCAGACGCGGTGCAGCTCCCAGCGGACGAGGTCGGGGTTCAGGTGGTTGGGCTTGAGCAGGTCGTCCTGCTTCGAGCCGTACACCGCGACGTAGTCGTTGTAGGGAACGAGCATCTCCTTCTTGCCGACGAGCTTGAAGTCGAAGCGGTCCATCGAGCCGTTGAAGATGAACGTGTCGTCGAACGTCGTCGCGCCGGCGGTGCCCGGGTTCGGCGTGTCGAACGCGAGGTCGGGCGCGACCTTGACGCGGCGCTGGCCGGGCAGGTAGGTCCACGCGCGGCGGTCCTTGGAGCCGATGTCGAGCGGGTCGACGATCAGCAGGCCTTCGCCGGCACGGCGCGCCGGGCCCGAGTACATCAGCTTGATCCGCCAATAGGTGTCCGCTTGCGGCTTGGCCGGATCCCAGTACGGGAACTCCTGCGTGCTGACGCCTTCGGTCGAGAGCGATGCGCGACCGTTCGCGTCGACGCTCAAGTTGCGGTACTTGGCTTCGTACGCCTGGCCGTTGAAGCGCACCAGGTGGTTCCACATCGCCTCGTAGCCGGTCTTCGGGATCGGGAACGGGAAGCCCGCGTGCGCGCCTTCGATCGAGCGGCCGTCGTTCAGCGTCTTCGCGGTCAGCGCGTTCTTGGCGGTGCCGTCGACGACGAACTTCGGGAACGCGACGCTGCGGTGCGTCGGATAGACGTCGACGCGATACGTCGGGTACTTCTGCAGCAGCGCCTTCGTGCCTTCGGTGAGCTGGCCCGAGTACTGCGCCATGTTCTTGGCGTCGATCGCGACGCGCGGCTTTTCGCCCGCGAACGGATCGGGACGGATGCCGTCGCCGGCCTTGTAGCCCGCGGGCGGCGTCACACCGCTGGTGTACGCGGGGATCGTGCCGTCCTTGTTGGCGGCCTTCTCGGCGCCGACGGCGGTGAGCGTCGTGCCGAGCGCCTTGGCTTCGTCGGCAGTGACGGCGGCGTGCGACGCCGTGGCCGCGAATGCGGCGACGACGAGCGCGGCGAGGCGCGTGGGTCGAATGTGCATGAGTGGTCTCCTTAGAAGGTGGTCTTGAAGGTCAGGCTCAGGAAGCCGCGGTCCTTCAGGAAGGTCGTCAGGCCGTTGGTCGACGTCACGGCGGTGCCGTTGTCCTTGTAGTGGCCGACGAAGTCGATGTACTTGAGATCGAAGCGGTACTTCTGCTGCACGTCGGCCGAGACGCCGATCGTGTAGTTGCCGAGGCCCTGGTTGCCGCCGAACGTCGTCGCGGCGTTGCCGGTGAGGCCGATCGCGTAGGTGACCGGCGCCGACAGGTCGACGCCCGGGAACACCTGGTACCAGTTCGGCGTGAAGCCGACGCCGACACCGGCGTAGTTCTTGGTGACGCAGCCGTCCCACTTGTCCTTGGCGGGCGCAGCCGCCGTCGCATTGCACGGCGCGTAGCCGATCGCGTTGAACAGGTTGGCGCCGCTGCGCACGGTCACCCAGCGCGACGCGCTCAGCTCGGCGATCCAGCTCGCCGAGTCGAACACCGGCGTCTTGGCGACGGTGCCGATCGCGTTGAAGACGGCGTGCCAGGTGTCGCCGCGCGCACCCTTGGTCTCGCCGCGCTCGGGCAGCCCAGGAGCGACGCCGAGCGTCTGGCTGTTGAGCGGCGTGTTCCTGCGGTACGAGACTTCGGCGCTGGTGCTGACGCCGAAGATGTTCTTCGTGATGCTGGCGCCGTACATGTTGATGTTGTCGGCGTAGATCAGGTTGTACTGGCTGACTTGCGGGCCGACCTTGGTGAGCAGGACCTGCGGCAGCTTGTCCGCGAAGTTGCGGTAGTACAGGCCCATCGTGCCGTCGAGCCACGCCGGGCTCCAACGTGCCGACAATCCGCCTTCGCCGGTCTGGCGCGGCTCGACCGCGCCGGCGTTGGTGGCAAAGCCGAGCGCTGGTGAAAGGAACTGACGGTTCGGGCCGTTGAAGACGAAGTCGACCGGGCCGAGATACGTGCCGCCTTCGGGAAAGCGCGCCGGCGCCCACTCGAAGAGGTATTGCGCCGAGAGCGACAGCGTGTCGGTGACCTGCGCCTGCGCCGACAGCTGGTTCAGCGGACGGAACAGCTCCTTGGCTTCGGTGCCCGGAGTCGCGAAGCCCTTCTGCAGATCGAGCGGAACCTGCGCGTACGAGACGCTGTGCAGGTGGCCGCCGAGCAGCAGCGACTCGCCCCAGTACACCGTGTGGCGGCCGAGCTTGGCCTGCACCGGGACGTCGCCGAGGTCGGCGCCGCCGAAGACGAACAGGTCGAGGATCTCGGCGTTCGGACCGCGGTACAGGCGCTTGGTCGTGTCGCTGTAGTGGTTGCCGGGATAGCTCGGGATGTTGACGAGCGGCGGGTTCGGATTCGAAGCGCTGTTGCCGCTGCTGTACGCGCCGTCGTACCAGGCGGAGGCGCTGGCGCGCATGCCGTAGCGCTTGCGGTAGACGATGTCGAGCTCGGAGAGCAGGTCGATGCGCTTGGCGACCGCGTCGTTGGTGTCGAACCTGTAGTCGCCTTCGTCGGCGAGCACGGAGTTGCCGATCTTCGGGTCACGCGACTCGACGCGCAGGCCGTAGTTGGCGCGGATGGTGTTGTCGAACCGCACCGCCAGGTCGGGGTTGTCGGTGGGGATCTCGAACGCTTGCGCGACGCCGGCGACGGCGATTGTGATGGCTGCAGCGAGGGTGGCGAGGCGCGGCGATTGGCCGAAGGCTCGACGGGGTTGGCTCTTCCGACGGGTCAAGGGTAGCTCCCAGATGTTGTTCGCACGGGCCGGAAAGTGGCCCACGGACCTCAGGAGAGGTCAGGGGAAAATTCTGGAAGCGGGGTGTCGCGGCGCGCCCCCTCTTGGCAGGGGGGCGCCGGGTGGTTCGCCCCGGGCGCGTCAGCGTTACGCGCCGGGCTTGCGAAAGGCGTTACTCCGGCAGCGCGCCGAGGCCGAACACGACCTGGAGGTCCGTGTTCGGGCGCCCGAGCTGGAAGAACCAGCGGTTGTAGAGCTCGGGCAGCGCGCTGCTCTTGTAGATCTGCGCGAGCGCCGAGTTGACTGCGAGCCGAAGCGCCCAGTCGCCGCGCGGCAGCACGATCGCGTACGGCTCGAACGAGATCGCGTCGACCATCAGCGCGAGCGAGCCCGGCTCCTTGGCCTTCTCGGCGAGGCCGATGAGCAGGACCCGGTCGCTCGCGAACGCGTCGATCGCGCCGGACTCGAGCTGCGCGAGGCCCTCGTCGCGCGACTTGAGCGTCACGACGGTCGCGGTCATGACCTTGGCCTTGAGCGCGTCGTTGAGCGCGCGCTCGTTGCTCGTTCCCGCGATCACGCCGATCTTCTTGTTGGCGAGGTCGATCAGCGAGTTGCCGCCGGTCGACTTCTTGACCAGGAGTCCGGTGCCGTCGACGAACGTCAGCGACGAGAAGTCGACCTCCTTCATGCGGCCGAGCGTCACCGTCGTCGCTCCGCACTCCATGTCGGCCTGGCCGCTCGCGACCGCGGCGATGCGGTTCTGCGAGGTGACCGGCACCCACTGCACGTTGAGCGCGCCGGCACCGAGCTGCCGCTCGATGACGCCGATCACGGTGCGGCAGAGGTCGACGGTGTAGCCGGCCGGCTTCTTGTCGGCGTCCTCGAACGAGAACGGCAGCGCGTCGGTGCGGTAGGCGACCGCGATCGTCTTGGTGTCGCGGATCTTCTTCAGGCGGCCGTCGATCGGCGTCGCGGTCTGCGCGAGCGCGAGCGCCGGGGCGAGGCAGAGGGCGGCGAGCAGGGTCGTCAGGCGGGACAAGTCGTTCTCCTGGAGGTGGCCGCGGCGGGGAGCCGGGCGAGGGGTCTGTCATTGGGCGCGACGGCCTCGACGGTGTCGATAGGTCCTTGGGCCAATGAACGCGCCCGCCGCGCGCGCATAGAGTGGCCGCCGTTGTCGATGGAGGATCGCATGGACACTGGAAGAGTCGTGGGCTGGTGGGACCAGATGCAGCCGATGCTGATCGCGTTCGGGCTGAAGGTGATCGGCGCGATCGTCGTCTTCATCGTCGGCCGCTGGCTGATCGGCCTCGCGGCGACGCTGATGGGCCGGGCGATGACCCGGCAGCACGTCGATCCGACGGTGCAGCACTACATCGTCAGCTTCGTCTCGATCGCGCTCAACATCGTCCTCGTCGTCGCCATCCTCGGCTACTTCGGCGTCGAGACGACGTCGTTCGCGGCGCTGGTCGCCGGCGCCGGCGTCGCGATCGGCGCGGCGTGGAGCGGCCTGCTCGGCAACTTCGCGTCGGGGATCTTTCTCCTCGTCCTTCGGCCCTACCAGGTCGGCGACTACGTCAACGTTGGCACCGTCGAGGGCACGGTGCTCGAGCTCGGGCTCTTCGGCACGACGCTCACCACGCCGGACAACGTCAGGACGGTCGTCGGCAACACCAAGGTGATCGGCAACGACATCAAGAACTTCACCGCCAATCCGTACCGTCGCGTCGAGCTGTTCGCGCAGCTCGCCGGCGGCGCCGACGTGGCGCGCGCGATGGCGCTGCTGAAGGACGCCGTCGCGAAGGTCCCGAACATCGCAGCGACGCCGCCGGTCGACGTCGAGATCCTCGAGTTCAACGAGTTCGGGCCGAAGCTCGCGGTGCGCCCGTATTGCCACACCAATCACTACTGGCAGGTCTACTTCGACACCAACAAGGCGATTGCGGCGACGCTCGGCGCGGCCGGCTTTCCGGTGGCGACGCGGCCGGTCCGGATCTATCCGGTCGACGGCGCGCCGGTCGGGCCGATGCTCGCCGGCGTTCGCGGCGGTTGACGCGAGGCGCGCGCGGCCGCCGTGCCGATCACGCCTTGACGTGCACGGACTTGATGTTGACGAACTCGCGGGTCCCGTAGCCGGCGCACTCGCGGCCGAACCCCGAGTGCTTGACGCCGCCGAACGGCATCCGCGGGTCGGAGCGCACGTTGTCGTTGACGAACGCGAGCCCGGCGTCGAGTTCCTCGGCGGCGATGCGCTCGCCGCGCTGCAGGTCGCGCGTCAGCACCGCCGAGCCGAGGCCGAACTCGCTCGCATTGGCGATCCGGATCGCTTCGGCTTCGTCGGCGGCCTCGATGATCGCGGCGACCGGACCGAAGACCTCGTCGTCGTGCGCCGGCTGGCCGGCGGCGACGTCGGCCAGCACCGTCGGCGGGTACCAAGCCCCGGGCCGGTCGGGAACCACGCCGCCCAGCAGCAGCTTCGCACCTGCGCGAACGCTCGCCTCGACCTGCGCGTGCACCTGGTCGCGCGCGGCGACGCTCTGCATCGGGCCGAGCCTGGTCTTCGGGTCGCGCGGATCACCCGGCTCGTAGCCGCGCATCGCAGCGACGAAGGCGTCCTCGAACGCGCCGCGAACCGCGCGGACGACGACGAAGCGCTTGCCGGCGATGCAGCTCTGGCCGCCGTTGACCATCCGCGCCGCGGCGCAGACGCGCGCCGCGCCGGCGATGTCGGCGTCCTCGAGGACGACGTAGGCATCGGAGCCGCCGAGCTCGAGCACGCATTTCTTGAGCGCCGCGCCGGCAGCGGCGGCGACGCTGCGGCCGGCGGCCACGCTGCCGGTCAGCGTCACGGCGGCGATCGCGGGGTCGTCGATCAGCGCGCGCACCGCGTCGCCGCGGACGAGCACGGTCTGGAAGAGATGCTCGGGAAAGCCTGCGTCGCGAAACACCGACTCGATCGCGAGCGCGCAGCCGGGGACGTTGCTCGCGTGCTTGAGGACACCGCCGTTGCCGGCCATCAGCGCCGGCGCGGCGAAGCGGAAGACCTGCCAGAACGGAAAGTTCCACGGCATCACCGCGAGGACGACGCCGAGCGGCTGGAAGGCGACGAACGCCTTCGTGCCCTCGATCGCGACCTCCTCTCGCGCGAGGTAACGCGCCGCGCTCGCGGCGAAGTGCTCGCACGCGGTGGCGCACTTGTCGACTTCGGCGAGGCCGTCGCTGACGGGTTTGCCCATCTCGGCGGTCATCAGCGCGGCGAACTCGTCGCGCCGCGAGCGCAGGACCTGCGCTGCCTGCTCCATGCAGCGCCCGCGCTCGGCGAAGGCGGCGCGCCGCCAGTTTCGTTGAGCCTCCGCAGCGCGGTGGGCGCGGTCGGACGCCTCGGCGGCGGTGTGGCCGGGGTAGCTCTTCCCTTGCTCCAGGGTCGCCGGGTTCTCGGTCGTGAAGGTCGGGCGCTCGTCGGTGTCCGTCATCGCTCAGCTCCGGAATGCCACGGGCTTGGCCATGGCACGAGCGACGCTACTCCGACCGCGTGCGGAGACGGCTCAGGGGTCTCCGGGCTGCGTCGTATCGGGAAAACCCGAATGATCGGTCGACGCCGCCTGCACGAGCTCGACCGCGCCGTCCATGAACGCCTGCCAGCGCATCGGGTTCGACGTGTACAGGTAGACGAGCGCCTCCTCGACCTCCTTCGCGCTCAGCGACGTCACGTCGAGCGCCAGGCTGACCATCTGTTGGCGCGTGTGCGAGCGGATCTCCTTGCGGCGATCCCTCATGCGCTGGAGCGGGCCGGCAGCTCGCTGTGGCGCAGTCTCCATCCGTTGGGTCCTTCGTGTGTCGCACTGACCCAGAGCTCGAGGGCGTCGCGCGATCCGCCCGGCCCGAGGAAAAGCGTCGAGACGTGCCCGCTGCGGACGATCGCCTTGGCGAACTCCCAGCGCGTCGCCTCGACGCCGAGGAGGTCGGTGACATAGCCGACCACGAGAGGGGCGCACGGGCAGGCGTCCCAGAAGCGGTCTTCGGAGGTGATGAGTTCCACGTTCCAGTCGCCCCGTCCGGCGCGCGCGACGCGGCGGGTCTCAAAAGGTGCGCCGTATCCGAAGATCCAAGCCAGCCGGGCGCTGCGAACGCGGACCGAGCGCGAATCCAAGGCACCTAGCCGATCGACCGTAGGCGGGGTGCCGTGATACGGGAAGGGCCGAAGCGCGGAGGCTTTCAGCTTCGCAACTGGAGTGCCCGGACCCGACACTGCCCGGCAACGGTGAGGTCGGCTCGTCTTACCAGCCCCAGGGGATGCTTAGGAAAACGTCGAGGATGAGCGCAATCATTGTCAATCTCCGGGTAGGAGTCAGGGCGACTCGGCTCCGGGATTGAAGCACCGTGTGCTTCTGCGCGCGAACTACTCCGGTGAAGACTTGATTTGACAGGCGACTCGTGCTAGATCAAGCCGAGCGTCTTGGCCTTGGCTGCCGCTTGGTGCTTCGATCCCACCGCGAGCTTGATCAAGATTCGTTTGATGTGGTACTTCACGTTGTGCTCCCCGATGTTGAGGATCTGAGCAACAGCCCACGCACTCTTGCCCTCAGCCGTCCACTTCAGGATCTCGATCTCACGGTCCGTCAACTTCGGCAGGTACTGAACCTCCGTCAACTCAGGCAACAGCAGGCGGACAGCGGTTTCCTGAGCATGTACGGCAAGCAATTGGAGATCAGCCATCATGCGGGTGACGACCGCATCGTTGCTCGGAAGCGGTTGGTCACGGTCGACTCCCATCACGAAATGCCTTCCGCCCGGCAGGTGGAGCGCCATCGCGATTCCAGTCTTGTAGCCAAATAGCGCTTGGATCTCCCACAGGTCGGCGGCATCCGCGTCGACGTACATGGATTGGTCGTAAACGAATGGAGCCGACAAGCGCTTCAATCGACGCATGACGGGATCGCGCTTGCGCATCTCTGCATCGTGAGATGTGGACTGAAACGCCTCGGGGGTGTTGCCGAAGTAAAACGCGCTGACGCGGCTAGCGCCGTGCTCCACGACGAGCGCCCCGGAGATGATGCCGAAGCCGAGGTCGTTCGCGAAACGCACCAAACGCGTTTCGAGCGTCGGCATGTCCGCCGCTTCTGCCACCTCCTGGTAGTCCTTTAGCTGCACCCTGGACCCCTTGCAACTGCTCGATTGGGTAGCCCCGCGCACTTGCTTATTGCGCAACACTGGCCCGCATCTTCACCAGCACTACGACGACGATGCAACAACTTCAGCCCTGGATGATCGCTGCGTGGCCGATTATCGAACGGACCGTCGAGCCCGCAATGGAAATCGCGTCCGACCTCCACCACCTCGGCACCACGGTGTCGGCGGATTGCGACGATTACGGTCGCCTGCTGGGACACACTATCTGGGGCGGCACGGGGTCGGGAATCGGGATCGCTTGGGATTGGATCGAGGCGATGGACGGCGTGTTCGCGATGTCCGACCCGATGGGCGTTGTGAGCAACATCGGATTCGTCGACAAAAGTGGAGCGAGCCTCCCCGACTTCATGGCCGCGGTCCAGCTCAACCACATCACGCACGAGCTGCCATGGCAGATCGAGGTCGCTGAGGCCACACGGCGCGTGCGTGCTGCGCAGCCGTGGGCCGAGCGGCTGCGCATGAGTCGCGATCGCGCACGCACGGTCGAAAGCCACATGATGCGGTCGCGTTCGGTTCGCCAACCCTGGCGAGTGACTTCGTAGCTGCCGCTGCGCGGCTCGCTCAGATCGCTGCCTCGAGCAGGCAGCCGAACTCGCGCGCGAAGTCGACCGACACGCGCGCGTGCACCGCGCCCTGGCGGTCGAAGAAGCGCTGTGTGCCGGCGAGGCCGAACACGCCCTCGTGCCAGATGTCGGGGTGGATGTAGAGGCCTTGCTCGCCGCTGAAGCGAAAGCAGACGAATCGCTCCGGACGGACGTCGTCGCCGGGAAGCGCGAGCGGCACGTAGAACGGCCGTCGATCGATCGGAAAGAACATCTGGCCACCGTCGGGGTGGTAGTTCGCGTGCCAGAGCAGCATTCGCCGCGGCGGCTCGTCGTGGTCGGTGCGGGCGAGCTCCGGCGGGTTCGCGTACGCGAGGATGTAGTGGCCGTCGACCGCTTCGTTGCGCCCGTAGAGGATGTCGCCGCGCCATTCGCTCACGAAGACGCCTTCGGTCGTCCCGCCCTGATCGCCGGTGTCGGCATCGACCGGTCGGGTCCCGCGCGCGGGCCAGCGCACAATCTCGATCGCGCAGTCGCCGGGGTCGTCGACGAGGCGCCCGTAGCCGACGAGCGACCGCGCGGTCGCATCGACGACCGGCATCGAGACACGCGACAGCCCGCTCGGCAGCTGCGGGTCGAGATAGTCCACCTGCGCATTCAAGGCACTTTGCCCTCGGTGTCGGCGATCGGTGTCACCGCCTTGCCGTTGACGAACGCGACGCCGTCGCGCACCTCGATCAGGATCGGCCCGAACGCGCTCTCCCAGACATAGCGTACGACGCCCTCGGCCGCGAGCGAGAGCGGAAGTTGCTCGCGGTCGTGCTCGCCGACGAGGATCTCGGGACGCGGGGCGAGGGCGGGGCGCGACATCTGTACAAATATACAGTCAATAGACGCGGAGAAGGTGCCGAGCCCAAGCCGACCCGGCACCGCTACGATGACCGCGCCGTGCCGATGAGAACGCAACGATGAGCCGCTTGGTCGCGGTCGACTGGGGCAGTTCGAGCCTGCGCGCGGCCTTGCTCGACGAGCGCGGCGCAGTGCTCCAGATGCGCGCGAGCGACGACGGCATGCTCAAGGTCGAGCGCTCGGGATTCGACGCCGTCTTCGAGGCCGAGTTCGGCGACTGGATGGACGTCCCGGGAACGCGCTGCCTGATGGCGGGCATGGTCGGCAGCCGGCAGGGTTGGGTCGAGGCCGACTACGTGGCCTGCCCGTGCAGCCGCGACGACTTCGTCGCCCGGCTGAAGCCGGTCGGCGAGGCGTCGTCGAAGCGGCGCGAGATCGCGATCGTGCCCGGCGCGTCGTGCGTCGTCGACGGCGTTCCCGACGTCCTGCGCGGCGAGGAGGTCAAGGCGATCGGCGTCCTCGATCTGCTCGGCGCCGACTCGGCGAACGTCGTCTCGCCGGGGACGCACAGCAAGTGGATGACGCTCGAGCGCGGCCGCCTCGTGCGCTTCTCGACCGCGATGACCGGCGAGCTCTACGCGCTGCTCCGGCAGCACTCGATCCTCGGCCGCGGCATGCCGCCCGAAGGCAACGACGCGCTCGACGGCGCCGCGTTCGACGACGGCGTGCGCCGCGCGCTCGACGGCCGCGGGCTGCTGCAGACGGCATTCGGCGTTCGCACGAGGTCGCTCTTCGGCGAGCTAGCGGCGAAGTCGCTCGCGAGTTACCTCTCGGGCCTCGTCATCGGCGAGGAGCTGCGCGGTCGACCGCTCGCCGGCGTCCGCTCGGTCGCACTCGTCGGCGCGCCGGCGCTCACCGAGCGCTACGCGCGTGCGCTCGCGATGCGCCAAGTCGATGCGCGCGTCTTCGACGAGGCAGTGGTCTGGCGCGGGCTGTGGACGATCGATCGCCTGCGCCGCAATCGCGAAGGAACCGGGCAATGACGCCTTCGTCGCCGCAGCGCTTCGCAGTCGCCTGCGCCGAGCTGCCGTTCGTCGCGATCCTGCGCGGCGTGCGTCCCGACGAAGTCGTCTCGATCGGCTCGGTGCTCGTCGAAGCCGGCTGGCGGATGATCGAAGTGCCGCTCAACTCGCCCGATCCGCTGCTCAGCATCGCCGCGCTCGCCGACGCCTTTCCCGATGCGCTCATCGGCGCCGGCACCGTGCTCAGCGCGAGCGCCGTGCGCGATGTCCACGCCGCCGGCGCCGAGCTCGTCGTCGCGCCGAACTTCGATCGCGACGTCGTCGCCGAGGCGGTCGAGCTCGGCATCGCTGCGTTGCCCGGCGTGCTGAGCGCGAGCGAAGCGTTCGCAGCGCTCGCCGCGGGCGCCGTCGGGCTGAAGCTGTTTCCCGCCGAGATGATTCCGCCGCTCGCGGTGAAGGCGTTGCGGGCGGTGCTCGATCCGGCCACGGTCGTCCTCCCCGTCGGCGGCATCTCGCTCGCGAACATGCAGGCGTACCGCGACGCCGGAGCGAACGGGTTCGGCATCGGCTCGAGCCTGTACAAGCCGGGCATGTCGGCAGAGGACGTCGGCGAGGCAGCGCGACGCTGGGTCGATGCCTGGCGGGCAGCGCCGGCGTCGGGCTGAACTGCGGGATGCGCCGGCAGGCCGCAGAATCGAACGCCATGCGATCTCCGACTCTCCTCGTCCTGATTCTCGCCGTCGTCGTCGGCTGCACGAGCACGCCGCCGTCGTCGACGACGTCATCGCCCGCGCCCGCGCCGACCCCCGCGCCGGCACCGACTCCCGACCAGCGCGCGGCGGCGCCGGCGCACCTCGCCGCCGAGCGGCAATGGCTGAGCTCGTGGTTCAAGGGAACGCCGGTGAAGATCCGCCAGGTCGACGAGAACGCGATCGCGATCGACGTGCCGCGCGAGTTCTGCTTCGACCAGGGCGCGAGCAAGGTCAAGCCCGCGCTCGGTGCCGTTCTCGACAAGATGACGCAAAGCCTGCAGCGCGTGCCGATTGCGCAGGTGACCCTGATCGCCGCTCCCGCCGACGCGCAGGCCAACAGCGAGCTCGCGTTGAAGCGCGCAGCGCAGGTCCAGCAGCACCTGCGCAACGCCGGGGTGCGCGCCGATCGCCTGGGCAAGCCCTCGGTCGCGTCGGGGCCGGTGGTGCAGCTGCGCATGGAAGCGTCGTCGCTGTGAGCGAGGCTGCGCAGCCGTCGATCGCAGGCCGGCGCGTCGGCGTCGTCGGCCTCGGCGCGATGGGATCGGGGATGGCGGGATCGCTTCGTCGCGCCGGCGCCGACGTCCACGTCTGCGACGCTCGCGACGGCGTCGCCGCAGCGTTCGCGAAGAACGGCGGCACGGCGTGCGCGAATGTTGCCGAGCTCGCGATGCGCTCGGACGTCGTCGTCTCGGTCGTCGTCAACGCCGAGCAGACCGAAGCCGTGCTCTTCGGCGACGGCGGCGCCGCCGCCGCGATGGGGCCCGGCAGCGTCTTCGTGATGTGCTCGACCGTCGACCCGAACGTCTCGATCGACTTCGAGCGCCGCGTCGAGGCACGCGGGCTTCTCTACGTCGACGCGCCGATCTCGGGCGGCGCGGCGAGGGCGGCATCGGGCGAGATGACCGTGATGGGCGCGGCGCGCGACGCGGCGTGGAGCGCTGCCGCGCCGTTCCTGCACGCGATGGCAGCGCGCGTCTACCGGCTCGGCGATCGTGCCGGCAACGGCAGCAAGGTCAAGATCATCAACCAGCTGCTCGCCGGCGTGCACATCGCGGCCGCCGCCGAGGCGATGGCGCTGGGCCTGCGCGAAGGGGTCGATCCGGCGCAGCTCTACGACGTCATCACCCACAGCGCCGGCAACAGCTGGATGTTCGAGAACCGGATGGCGCACGTCCTCGCCGGCGACTACGCGCCGCTCTCGGCGGTCGACATCTTCGTCAAGGACCTCGGGCTCGTCCTCGACACCGCGCGGGCGACCAAGTTTCCGCTGCCGCTCGCGAGCACCGCGCACCAGATGTTCATGCAGGCATCGAGCGCCGGCTTCGCGCGCGAGGACGATGCCGCGGTGATCAAGATCTTTCCCGGCATCACGGTGCCCGCGAAGCGATGACCGTCCGGCTCGGCTGCATCGCCGACGACTTCACCGGCGCGACCGACCTCGCCAACAACCTCGTGCGCGCCGGCATGCGCGCGGTGCAGACGATCGGCGTTCCGCGGGACGGCGCCGCGATCGACGCCGATGCCGTCGTCGTCGCGCTCAAATCGCGCACGATCGAGCCGGCGCGCGCGGTCGAGCAGTCGCTCGCTGCGTGCCGGTGGCTGCGCGCGAACGGCGCGTCGCAGATCTACTTCAAGGTCTGCTCGACGTTCGACTCGACGCCGCGCGGCAACATCGGTCCGGTGCTCGAGGCGCTGATGGACGAGCTCGGCTGCGACTTCACGATCGCGACGCCGGCGTTTCCCGACAACGCGCGCACGGTCTTCAAGGGCCACCTCTTCGTCGGCGACGTGCTGCTCTCGGAAAGCGGCATGCGCCACCACCCGCTGACGCCGATGACCGACGCCAACCTCGTTCGCGTGCTGCAGGCGCAGCTCGCGACGACGCGCCCGGGCGGGCGCGCGCCGCGCCGCGTCGGCCTCGTCGAGCACCGCGCGACGGGCGATTCGGGCGCGGCGATCGAGACGCGCTTCGCCGAGCTGCGCACGGGCGGCGTCGCGATCGCGATTGCCGACGCGATCGACAACGACGACCTCGTCCGCCTCGGCGAGGCGGCGCGCTCGCTCGCCGTCGTCTGCGCCGGCTCGGGGCTCGCGATCGGGCTGCCGTGCAACTTCGGCATCGCGCCGTCGCGGGACGCCGCGTCGCTGCCTTCGGTGCGTGGGCGCAGCGCGATCGTCTCGGGAAGCTGCTCGGAGGCAACCAACGCGCAGGTCGCAGCATTCATCGCCGACGGCGGTGCGGCGCGGCGCGTCGATCCGCTCGCGCTCGCGGGCGGCGAAGACGCCGGCGTCGTCACCGAGATCGCGCGGTGGGCCGAAGGTCGCTGGGCCGATGCGCCCGATGCGCCGGTGCTCGTCTACAGCACGGCGGCACCGAGCGAGGTCGCCGCGGCGCAGCGGCAAGGCGGCGCGCACGACGTCGGCGCCCGTCTCGAGGCGGTCCTCGCCGCCGTCGCGGCGGCGCTCGTCGAGCGCGGCGCGCGTCGCCTCGTCGTCGCCGGCGGCGAGACGTCGGGTGCGTGCGTGCAGGCGCTCGGCATCGAGCAATTGCGCATCGGCGCCCAGATCGATCCCGGCGTGCCGTGGTGCCACGCGACGCCGCCCGGCGCGAGAGAAGGACTCCTCCTCGCGTTGAAGTCGGGCAACTTCGGCGCGGTCGACTTCTTCACCCGCGCCTTCGCCAAGGCGCCCTGACGTGGACGAAGCGCAGTTGCGCGAGGAGCTCTGCCGCGTCGGCCGGTCGCTCTTTGCGCGCGGCTACGTCCACGGCACGACCGGGAACCTGAGCGCGCGCGTCGGCGACGGCGGCACGCTCATCACCGCCACCGACGCCTGCCTCGGCGAGCTGACCGCGGGCGCGCTCGTCAAGGTCGACGCGGCGGGCGCCGCGAGCGGCGGAAGGCCGAGCAAGACGATTGCGCTGCACCGCCGCATCTACGACGCGGAGCCGCAAGCACGTGCCGTCATCCACACGCATTCGCGACACTGCGTGGGGCTGAGCCTCGCGGGCGCCGCCGACGAGGACCGCGACGACTTCGTTCCGCCGATCACGCCGTACTTCGTGATGAAGGTCGGCCATGTGCCGCTGATCGGATATCGGCGGCCCGGCGATTCCGCCGTCGGCGACCGTGTCGCCGAAGCGATCGCGTCCGCGGCGCGTCGCGGCGCACCGATCCGCGCGGTGATGCTGTCGCGGCTCGGCCCGAACGTCTGGCACGAGACGCCGGCGGCGGCGATGGCGGTGCTCGAGGAGCTCGAGGAGACCGCGCGCCTCTGGCTTTCGGCGACGCCGAAACCCGCGCCGCTCACGGCCGCGCAGATCGACGAGCTGCGCAGCGCGTTCGGTGCGCGCTGGTGATTTGCAAACGAGGAGGAGCGATGCCACGCTTTGCCGCCAACCTGACGATGATGTATGCGGAGCACGCGTTCCTCGACCGCTTCGCCGCCGCTGCCGCCGACGGCTTCACCGCCGTCGAGTACCTGTTTCCGTACGAGTGGCCGGCCGGGCGGCTCGCCGCCGCGCTCGCCGACAACGGCCTCCAACAGGTGCTCTTCAACGCGGCGCAGGGCGACTTCGCCGGCGGCGAGCGCGGCATCGCCGCGCTGCCGGGACGCGAACGCGAATTCCGCAGCGCAATCGATCGCGGTCTCGAATACGCGGCCGCGCTCGGCTGCCCGCGCGTGCACGTGATGGCGGGTCTCGCGCCGAACCCGGAGAGCCGCGCGGCGATGGGCACGGCTTACCTCGCCAACCTCGCGTGGGCCGCCGAGCGCGCGGCGGCGGCCAAGCTCGACATCCTCATCGAGCCGATCAACACACGCGACATCCCCGGCTACTTCCTCAACCGCCAGGACGACGCGCACGCGGTCGTCGCTGCGGTGGGCGCGCCGAACCTCAAGGTGCAGATGGACCTCTACCACTGCCAGATCGTCGAGGGCGATGTCGCGACGAAGCTGCGGGCGTATCTGCCGACCGGCCGCGTCGGACACCTGCAGATCGCCGGCGTTCCCGAACGCCACGAGCCCGACGTCGGCGAGGTGAACTACCCCTACCTGTTCGATGTCGTCGACGCGCTCGGCTGGGACGGCTGGATCGGCTGCGAGTACCGCCCGAAGGCGGCGACGTCGGCCGGGCTCGCCTGGCTTCGTCGCGCGCGCGGAGCCGGCTCGACGTAAGCGCGGGCGCTACGCCGGCACGTACATGTACCCGGCGTTGCGCACGGTGCGGAGGCAGCGCGGCTCGCCCGTCGGGTCGGGCTCGATCTTCTTGCGGAGCCTGCCGATGCGGATGTCGATCGAGCGGTCGAACGGCTCCCATTCGCGGTTGCGCGTCTGCATCAGCAGCTGGTCGCGCGAGAGGACGCGGTTCGGGCTCGCCAGGAAGACGCGCAGCAGCTCGTACTCCATCGCCGTGATCGCCACTTCCTCGCCGCTCGACTCGAACAGGCGCCGCGCGTCGACGTCGAGCAGGCAGCGGCCGCAGCGGACGCGCGAATCGTGGCTCGCGGCCGGCGCCTCGGCGGCTTCGCCGCCGGCGAGCGCGACGCGCGCCTGCATCCGCCTGAGCACGCTCTTGACGCGCGCGAGCAGCTCGCGCGGATCGAACGGCTTGGCGACGTAGTCGTCGGCGCCGATCTCGAGGCCGACGACGCGGTCGACGACGTCGCTCGACGCCGTCACCATGATGATGCCGACGTCGTAGCGCTCGCGCAGGAACCGGGCGAGCGTGAGCCCGTCCTCGCCGGGCATGCGGATGTCGAGCAGGATCAGGTCGGGCAGGTCGCGCTCGATCTCGGCGCGCATCGCCGCGCCGCCGTCGACGGCGCGGACCTCGTAGCGGTGGCCGCCGAGGTACTCGACGAGCATCGCGCGAACTCCGGGATCGTCGTCGACGACGAGTAGCCGTCCGCTGGTGTCCATCGCCTGCGTCCCGCGTATCCCCGATCGATACAAAACGATAACACGCGATGCGCGCATGGCCGCACGCGCGATACCGCCGCTTTCGACACTGCCGCCACTCGCCGGGCACGGTGTCCGGCGACGCCAACGAGGACACCACCATGGAAGACGCATCCCGCACCACGACGAGCCGCTACGCCAAGGTCATCGAAGTCTCCAAGCGCGTGCGCTGGGAGATCGAGCGCGACGTGATCCGCGGCCGCACCTTCGATCTCGCGTTCGACTTCCTGCCCGCGGGGCTTTCGCTCGTCGACGAGCTCGACTTCCTGTCGCCCGAGCAGAAGAGGGCGCTCAGCCACGTCCAGGGCCGCACCTACGCGAACATCTTCGCGCTCGTCGAGCGCTTCATCGGCGCCAAGATGGCCGACCTCGGCCGCACCCACGCGCTCGGCGACCAGAACGCGTTCGAGGCGCTCGTCCGCTTCACCGACGAGGAGCTCAAGCACCAGGCGCTGTTCCGCAGGATCGAGGAGATGCTCGCCGCGGGGATGCCGGCCGGCTATGCGCTCGCCGCCGAGCCGAACGCCGTCGCTGCCGCGGTGCTCTCGAAGTCGAACTGGTCGGTGCTGGCGTTGACGTGCCACATCGAGCTCTTCGTGCAGGCGCACTACCGTGCAAGCATCGGCCCCGTCGAGACGCTTTCGCCGCTGTGGAAGGACGTGTTCCTGTTCCACTGGCGCGAGGAGTCGCAGCACGCCATCCTCGACGAGCTCGAGTGGCACCGCGAGGACGCGAAGCTGTCGGCGAGCGAACGCGACGCTGCGGTCGACGACCTGATCGCGCTCGTCGGCGCGGTCGACGGGATCCTGCAGGCGCAGGCGAACGCCGACGCCGGCTACTTCGTCGCCCACTGGGGCGATTCGCTCAGCGCAGCGCGCATTCAGCAGGTCCGCGACGCCTTCCTGAAGGCGTACCGCTGGCAATACATCGTCTCGGGCGTTTCCGAGCCGCGCTTCCAGGCGCTGCTCTCCGCGCTCGTCACGGCGCCGCAGATGCGACGCATCCAGAAGGCGCTCGTGCCGCTCGCCTACGCGATGCCGAAGCCGCCGACGTCGCCGCTGCCGATGGCCGCGTGAGCGTTGGCGATGTCCATCCTTCCGAGAGAACCACCATGCATCATTCGACCACTCTCCTGGCGCCCACCACGTGGCCGGGCGTCGCCGGTGCACTCCGGCGCATCGTCGCCGGCGCCCACTGGCTGAAGATCGCCTACGCCGAGCAGCGCCGCGCGGCGCGCGAGGCCGCCGAGTTCGCCCGCCTCGACGACAGCACGCTGCGCGACCTCGGCATCTCGCGCGACGAGTACCTCTCGTACGCTGCCGAGGCGCGCGGCCTCGTGCCGTGCACGCGGCTGAGGATCCGCGACGACCGCTTCCGGAGCGCGACGGCATGAGGGCTGCGACGTGGCGGCTCACCGCCGCTGCGACCGCGCTGACGGCGCTGATCTCGGGCAGCCGAGCGTCGTTCGGGATGTTCCTGTCGCCGCTCAACACGGCGACTGGGCTCGGCATGGCGGCGATCGGGCTCGCCGCGGCGTTCGGCCAGCTCGCCGCCGGCGCTGCGCTGCCGGCCGTCGAGGCGCTCGCGCGCCGCTTCGGCCCGGGGCGCGTGATCACCGGCGGCGCGTGCCTGCTCGCCGCCGCGACCGCGCTCCTCGTCGTCGTCCACACGCTGCTCGCGCTCGTCTTCCTGATGCTCGTCGTCTCTGCCGCCGGCACTGCGGTCGCGAGCAACGCGCTCCTGATCGGCGAGGTGAGCCGGCGCACCGCCGCCGATGAACGCGGCCTCGCAAGCGGCGTCATCGGTGCCGGCGGACCGGCGGGCCAGCTCGTGCTCGCGCCGCTCGTCACGATCGCGATCGCGATGCAGGGCTGGGTCGCCGCGCTCTGCACGCTCGGCGCGATCGCGCTCTTCGCACTGCCGCTCGCGCGCTCGTTTCCGCAGCGTCCGCGCGCCGTCGCCGTGCCCGGCTGCCTCGAGCAAGGAAGCGAAGCGATCCGCGATCGGCGCTTCTGGCTGATCGCGGGGAGCTTCGCGATGTGCGGCTTCCATGTCTCCTTCCTTTCGGTCCACATGCCGGGCGTGATCGAGCGCTGCGGCATGCCGGCAACGTTCGCCGCTGCCTGGCTCGTCATCGCCGGCGCCGCGAACATGGCGGGCAGCGTCGGCGTCGGCTTCGTCATGAAGCGCTTCGCGAGCGCGCCGCTGCTCGTCGTCATCTACGGCCTGCGCATGGTCGCGATCGCCGCCTTCGTCGCGTCGCCGAAGAGCGGCGCCGCGCTGCTCGCGTTCGCGGTCGCGATCGGGCTCACGTACATGGCGGCGCTGCCGCCGACCGCCGAGCTGCTCGCGCGTTCGTTCGGCGTCGAGCGGCTGTCGGGCCTGCTCGGTGCGACGATGCTCGTCCACCAGGTCGGCGGCTTCTTCGGCGCCTGGCTCGGCGGCGTCGCCGTCGAGCACAGCGGCAGCTATCTGCCGCTCTGGATCGCCGACGGCGCGCTCGCGACGGTCGCCGCGACGTTGCAGATCGTGCTCATGCGGGAACCCCGATCGCCTCGGCCAGCGCCGAGCGCAGCGCCTCCGGCTCGATGGGCTTGCGCAGCAGCGCGCGGACGCCAGAGCGCTTGAGGTCGGCGGCGTCGATGCCGTCGCCGAAGCCGCTGTAGAGGAGGACCGGCAGCTCGGGACGGAGCGCGGCGACGCGCGTCGCGAGCTCGAGTCCGGTCAGGCCCGGCATCGTCTGGTCCGTGAGGACGACGTCGAAGCGCTCGTCGCCGTCGCAGACGCGGTCCTCGGCGCGCAGCGCGTCGCCGCAATGGACGACATCGAACCCCCAGCCGCCGAGCAGTTCGGTCATGAACGCCGCGACCATCGACTCGTCCTCGACGAGCAGGACGCGGCCGGCGAGCGGCGAGGTCTTCGCCGCGAGCGGCGGCTCGATCGGCGCGAGCGGCGCGCTCGCCGCCGCCGGCAGCAGGACGCGAAAGCGCGTGCCGTGGGGCTCGACCGAATCGACGAGCAGATGGCCGCCGTGGTCGTGGACGATGCCGTGGACCATCGCGAGCCCCATCCCCGAGCCGCGGCCGACCGGCTTCGTCGTGTAGAACGGCTCGAACATGCGCTCGCGGACCGCCTCGGTGACGCCGCAGCCGGTGTCGGCGACCGAGAGCGCGACCCACGCGCCGCGCAGCGGCGCGCGGCATGACGCGCACGCGCGCTCGCCGACGTGCTCGCTGGCGAGCCCGATCCGGATCGTCCCGGCGCCCGCGATCGCGTCGCGCGCGTTGATGCAGAGGTTGAACAGCACCTGCTCGATCTGCACCGAGTCGCCGACCACCGCCGGGGCGGCGGCATCGAGCCCGGTGTGCAGCTCGACCGAGCTCGGCAGCGTCGAGCGCAGCAGCTGCGCCGACTGGCGCAGCTCGGCGGCGAGCGCGAGCGGCCGGCGCTCGCTGCGCTGGCGGCGCGCGAACGCGAGCATCTGCGAGATGAGGTCGCGCGCGCGCTGCGCCGCGAGATGGGCCTGCGACAGCTGGCGGACGAGGTCGCTGGCGCCGAGCCGCTCGGCGCGCTCGCTCGCGAGCACGATGTAGCCGGTGACGCTGGTCAGGATGTTGTTGAAGTCGTGCGCGATGCCGCCGGTGAGCTGGCCGATCGCTTCCATCTTCTGCGCCTGGCGCAGCTGGCCCTCGAGCTCGCTGCGCTGGCTCTCGGCCTGGCGGCGCGCCGTGATGTCGCGCAGGTGGCCGACGAAGATGTTGCCGTCGGGCGCGGCGGCGACGCTGATCGCGAGTTCGACCGGGAACTCGCTGCCGTCGGCGCGCATCGCCGTCGTTTCGACGAGGCGGCCGACGAACGGGCCTTCGCTGGTATGCGCGAACTTGCGAATGCCGTCGCCGTGGCCCTGGCGGAGCCGCTCGGGGATGATGACATCGGCGAGCAGGTGCCCGAGCACGGCCGCGCGCGCATGGCCGAAGCAGCGTTCGGCGGCCGCGTTGAACTCCACGATGCGACCTTCGCCGTCCATGCCGATGATGCAGTCGAACGCCGCCTCGACGGTCGCGCGCAGGCGCGCTTCGCTCTTCTGCAGCTCGCGCTCGCGCTGCCGCCGCTCGGTGATGTCGCGAACGACCGAGAGGACGTGCGGCTCGCCGCGGTAGCGGACCGGGATCACGCGCATGTCCGCCTCGAACGTCGTGCCGTCGGGACGCAGCGCGATCGTCTCGGCGCGCGATTCCTCGCCGGCGAGCGCCCGCTCGATCCGCTGGCGGCGCTCGGCGACGTAGGCGGCCGGGAAATTGTCGGGATAGCCGCCGCGCGCGGCGAGCTGCTCGCGCGTGAAGCCGTACAGCTGCAGGAACGCGGGATTGACGTCGACGATGTCGAGGTTGGCGTCGCGCAGCACGAAGGCGTCCGACGAGGCCTCGAAGATCGCCCGGTACTGCTCTTCGCGCAGTCGCAGCGCCTCCTCGGCGTTCTTCTTTTCGGTGATGTCGCGGCTCATCGACAGGATGCGCGGAACGCCGCCGATCGACACCGCCTTCAGCCGCACCTCGAACCAGATCACCGAGCGGTCGGGCTTGCGCCCGCGCCACTCGTACGGCGGGCAGTGTCCCTCGCGGGCGAGCTGCAGGTAGCGCCGCGCGGCGGCCTCTGTATAGGGCTCCTGGCGCGAGCAGAAGATCGAAAGCGGCGCGCCGAGGACGTCTTCGCGGCGAAATCCCGAGGTCTCGCACGCCTTCGGGTTGACATCGACGAGCGCGCCGGAATCCCAGTCGTGGACGACGACACCGTCCTCGATCGACTCGAAGATCGTCCGATAGCTCTCCTCGGACATGCGCAGCGTCTCGTCGGCGCGCAGCCGTTCGATCTCGGCGGCGGCGCGCACCGCGAAGATCTGCATCACCGATTCGATCCGGTCGACGCGGCCGAGCGGCATCCGCGACGAGATCGCGACGAGGCCGAGCGTCGCGCCGCCGAGGTCGTTGAGCGGATAGCCGGCGTAGCCCTCGATGCCGAGCGAGCTGAGCGTCATCTCCTCGGGGAAGAGCTCGCAGACGCGGTGGGGATAGACGCGAAACCCTTTGTCGAGCACGCCTGCGCACGGGCTCTTCGAGATCTCGTAGCGGTCGATCGCGACGGGCGCGCCATCGAGCTGCATCGCGAGCATCTTCATCACGCCCGGCTCGCCCGACGGCTTGGCGATGAACGCCACGTCGACGTGCAGGATCGCCGCGAGCGATCGCACCAGCTCGGCGAAGACGGTGGCGCCGCGCGCGCTCGAGACGGCGAGCGCGGCGGTCTTGAGGACGCCTTCGGTCGTCTGCTGCTCGAGCTCGGCGGCGATCCGGTTGCCGACGATCTTGAGGACCGCCTCGGCGAGGGCGACGTCCGCGAGCGGGCCGCGGTCCATCGCCGCGAGCAGGCCGAGCCGTTCGCCGTGGCTGTCGCACAGCGGATACGCGGCGTACGAATCCATTCCTTTGGCAGCGAACAGGCTGGTCGCCCGAAATTCGTCGGCGAGGCCGCTGGCGACGTGGCGAAACTCGGTGCCGGTGACCTGCTCGCAAGGCGATCCGGCCAGGGCGTACTCAAACGACGCGAGCAATCTGCCGTCGAGGATCGAGGCGATCGTGCGCACCCGCGTCTGCGTCTCGTCGGTGAAGACGGCGACGAGGCCGGAAGCGGCGCCGAGGCTGGCCGTCACCTCGCGCAGCAGGTCGGCGAAGAGCGATGGTCCCGACGGCTTGGCCGCCGCCAGTGCGACGCGGTGCAAGGTCCTCGCGTGCGAGTCCCAGCTGGCCGGTCCGGCGGTCGTCATGGGCGGCAGTGTAGGCAGCGCATCCGCGCACCGGACGGTCCGGGCTCGACTTTTGCCTTTCGGATTCGTCGCGGATACACGCCGGTTACGTGCGATCGTGCGCATCGCTCGCACCCCCTGACTCCGGGGGCCGGCGGACTGCCGGCGGACACAGGAGCCGGCGCAACGGCTATCGTCGCGACAGCGAGGGATCACCATGGACCGGATCGAGGCGGCGAGAGAAGCGGTACTGCAGTGGAGCCGGTCGGTGCTCGCGCTGCGAGGGCGTTCGCTCGAAGGTCCTCTCGTCGAAGGCCCGCCGCTCGAGGACGGCGCTCCGGGCGAGACCGGGCTGGTGATGACGCCGGCGCAGACCGCGGGCTTCTTCGCCCGCAGCTCGTCGTGGCGCTGCACCGGTTGCGGCAAGATCCACGTCTTCGCCCACGTCGTTCCGGTCGTCGCCGCGTCGCCGTGCGTCTGCGCGAGCATCGAGTTCGAGCCTCGCCTCGAGGCCGACTTCTCGTGGGGCCAGACGCAGCGTCAGATCCAGCTGACCTGAGTTGCGGCGCTCTACCGCGCCGCCAGACTACTCTGCTGCCTTGGGGCGGCGCTCCGGCGCCGGCGCGCTGCGCTTCGCGGCGGAGGCTTGCGCCTCCTCGGGCAACGTCGGATAGAAGTCGCTCGCGGCCGGCGTCGCGGTGGCGGGCTTGTCCTTCATCTTCGAGCGCGCCTCGAAGACCATCATCAGCTCGGCTTCGCGACGCGCGTCCTGCGCGGAACGAAGCGCTGACCAGCGGCTGTGCAGCCACCAGCCCGCCGTCACCAGCAGCAGCAGGAAGAGCACCGTGAAGCCCATCGAACCTCCTCGTCGCAGCGTCGTGCGGCGCAAATTTTCGACAGCCGCCGCGCGGGCGTCGCGCCGGCTGTCCGGCTGAATCCACCCTTCGGCGACGAGGGTCGCCCGCCGTGGCGAACGTCGCCGGGGGAAGATCGCAAGGACCGTCTTGAAAGCGGTCGTCAGGCCGCCAACTTGCCGGCGAACGTAGGTCGGTCCTGCCGTGGATCCGAAGGAGAAGTGCGATGAGGAAATGGATTCTGGGCGTGCTCCTGGCCGCGTTCGCCGCGGTGGCGTGGGCGCTGCCCACGCTGCAGGAGGTCGAGACCGAGGTGCAGGCCGGCCGCTACGCGCAGGCCGAAACGATGATGCGCGAGGTCGTCGACGCCAAGCCCGGCAGCGCCAAGGCGCACTACATCTACGCCGAGATCCTCGCCCACCAGGGCAAGGTCGCGCTCGCCGCCGCCGAGGCGCAGAAGGCGCGCGTCATCGATCCCGACGTCAAGTTCACCGACCCCGAAAAGTTCCGCGCCTTCGAGGCCGCGCTGCTGCAGGCGCAGCGGCCGGCGACGCGCCCGGGCCAGGACGCGCGTCGCGGGCAGGCTGCCGCGCCGGCCGCGCCTGCGCCATCGTCGGGGATCCCGGGCTGGATCTGGATCGTCGGCCTCGTCGTCGTCGGCGTCCTGCTCTGGCGAGGCTTCTCGCGCAGCCGCAACGCCGCGACGGCGTCGGCAGCCGGCTACGCCGGCGGGGTCGCCGGACAACCCGGAGTTCCCGGTCCGTACGGGCCCGGCGGATACGGTCCCGGCGCGGTGCCGCCCGGCTACGCGCCGCAGCGGGGCAGCATGCTCGGCACCGGCCTCGCGGCGGCCGGCGGCGTCGCCGCCGGCATGCTCGCCAGCGAATTGCTGCACCGCCGCGGCGAGCACGGCACCGACGACACGAACGCGGGCCCCGGCTATTTCGATTCGCCCGACGCCGGCCGCAGCGCGCTCGAGGACCGCCCGATCGACTTCGGCAGCGGCGGAGATTGGGACGCCGGTGGCGGCGACGTCGGCGGCGGCGGATCCGACGGCGGCTGGGACTGACCCTGCCGCTCAGCCGGCGGTCGCCGCCGGCTGCAGCATCCCGCGCTGCTCGATGAACGCGACGACCTCGTCGAGGCCGTCGCGCGTCTTCAGGTTCGTCATCACGAACGGCTTCGTGCCGCGCATGCGCAGCGTGTCGGCGCGCATGACGTCGAGGCTCGCGCCGACGTGCGGCGCGAGGTCGGTCTTGTTGATGACGAAGAGATCGCTCTTGGTGATGCCCGGGCCGCCTTTCCTCGGAATCTTCTCGCCCGCGGCGACGTCGATCACGTAGATCGTCAGGTCCGACAGTTCGGGGCTGAACGTCGCCGCGAGGTTGTCGCCGCCGCTCTCGACGAAGACGATGTCGGCGTCGGGAAACTTCGCCAGCATGCGGTCGATCGCCTCGAGGTTGATCGACGCGTCCTCGCGGATCGCCGTGTGCGGGCAGCCGCCGGTCTCGACACCCATGATGCGCTCGGCGTCGAGCGCACCGGCGACGGTCAGCAGGCGCTGGTCCTCCTTGGTGTAGATGTCGTTGGTGACGACGACGAGGTCGAAGCGGTCGCGCATCGCCTTGCAGAGCATCTCGACGAGCGTCGTCTTGCCCGAGCCGACGGGGCCGCCGACGCCGACGCGCAGCGGCGGCAGCACCCGGGTGCGGCGGGAAATGTGGTGGAGCGGGGTCATCGTCGTCGGCCTCGGGCAAGTGGGCATCAGGAACGGAAGAGGCGCGAATACTGCTCCTCGTGCTGCGACGAGAGGATCGCGAGCATCGGCGCGAACGCCTGCAGCTCGCTCGCCGGCATCGCGAGCGCACGGTCGACGGCGGCCGGAATCGCGGCCGACAGCGCGGCGAGGATGCGCTGCGCCGCCGCCTGGCCGAGCGGCACCGCCTTCAGCGCCGCCTGCGTCGCGTTTTCGGCCCAGCCGGCGGCAAAGCTCGCGAGGATGGCGCGCGCCGATGCGCCGCTGTCCTCGGCGGCGAGCGCGAACGTCACCGGCCACATCGGCGCAGGGGCGAGCGCTTCGAGGAAGGCGACGCGCGCGTCGTTGGCATCGCGCTGGCGCAGCCACTGCGCGAGCGAGCGACCCATCTGCTCGCTCTGGCGGCGCAGCTCGCTCGTCTCGCGCGTCGCCGCGAGCCACGCGTTCCACGCAGCGACGTCGTCGCGGTCGCCGCGTCGCCACGCAGCGAGCGAGCGCGCGGCGACCGGCAGGTCGCTTCGAGCGATGCCGAGCTCGAGCTGGTCGACGAGCCAGGCACGCGCGCTTGCCTCATCAGTGACGAGGTCGGCCTCGACCGCCGCCTCGATGCCTTCCGAGTAGCTGAAGCCGCCGACGGGCAAGCTCGGGGACGCGAGGCGGATCAGCTGCAGCAACGCGCTCGTCGCGAGCGGGGATTCGTCGCGTCGTCGGGCGTTGCCGCGCGTGCGCTCTCTTGCAGGAAGTGATGCGCGACGCGCGCGGCGAACCGGGAAGGCCATCTTCGTCGCTATGAATGGCGCCCGTGCCCGTGCCCGTGATCGTGATCGTGATCGTGATCGTGATCGTGATCGTGATCGCTCGCATGGCCGTGGGCGGACGCCGCCTCGTACGCACCTGCTTCAGGCTCGAATGCGCCGCTTGTCTCGACGACGTCGAGGCCCATCCGCTGCAGCAGCTCGGCCAGCACGTGGTCGGGCTCGAGGACGACACGATCGGCGCGCACTTCGAGCGGCACGTGGCGGTTGCCGAGGTGATAGGCGGCGCGCGCGAGGTCGAGCGCGGGCGCGCCCGACGTCGTCGCTGCGGTCACGACGAGCACCGGCTGCGCGCGCGCCTCGACGACGACAAGCGAGCCGTCCTCGGCGACGAGGACGTCGCCGCCGCGAACGATCGTTCCGCGCGGCAGGAAGACGCCGATCGCGCGGCCCTTCGAGTCCATCGCCTCGAAGCGGCTCTTCTGCCGCGTGTCCCAGTCGAGCGACACCGTCGCCGCGCGGCGCAGCAGCGCCGGCGCGAGGCCGCGGCCGCCAGGGAGGAGCTTGCCGGCGACGAGCGAGGGCATCGGCGTGCGGAGTTCTGCGCTCAGAACAGGAAGTAGCGCTGCGCCATCGGCAGCACTGCCGCCGGCTCGCACGTCAGCAGCACGCCATCGGCGCGCACCTCGTAGGTCTGCGCGTCGACGTCGATCCGCGGCGTCGCGCCGTTCAGCACCATGTCGCGCTTGCCGATCGCACGCGTCGCGCGGACCGCGCTCAGTCGCTTCGCGAGGCCGAGCCGTTCGCCGATGCCGGCGTCGAGCGACGCCTGTGAGACGAAGGTCACCGACGTCAGTGCGCGTGCGGCGCCGAAGCCGCCGAACATCGTTCGCGAATGGACCGGTTGCGGCGTCGGGATCGACGCGCTCGGATCGCCCATCGCCGCCATCGCGATCATCCCGCCCTTGACGACAAGATACGGCTTGACGCCGAAGAACGCCGGCTTCCAGAGCACGAGGTCGGCGAGCTTGCCGGGCTCGACCGAGCCGACCTCGTGCGCGATGCCTTGCGCGATCGCCGGGTTGATCGTGTACTTCGCCAGGTAGCGGCGGACGCGGAAGTTGTCGTTGCGCGATTCGCTCGCGCACGGCGCGACGGCGACGCCGCGCTCGGGCGCGAGCCAGCCGCGCTGCGCCTTCATCTTGTCGGCGGTCTGCCAGGTGCGCACGATCACCTCGGTGACGCGGCCCATCGCCTGGCTGTCGCTCGACATCATCGAGAAGACGCCCATGTCGTGCAGCATGTCCTCGGCAGCGATCGTCTCCTTGCGGATCCGGCTCTCGGCGAACGCGAGGTCCTCGGCGATCGACGGGTCGAGGTGGTGGCAGACCATCAGCATGTCGAGGTGCTCGTCGACGGTGTTGACGGTGTAGGGCATCGTCGGGTTGGTCGACGACGGCAGCACGTTGGCGAGACCGGCGAGCTTGATGATGTCGGGCGCGTGGCCGCCGCCGGCGCCCTCGGTGTGGAAGGTCGCGATCGCGCGGCCCTTGAACGCCGCCGCGGTGTCCTCGACGAAGCCCGATTCGTTGAGCGTGTCGGTGTGGATCGTCACCTGGACGTCGTGGCGATCGGCGACCGCCAGGCAGTTGTCGATCGCCGCCGGCGTCGTCCCCCAGTCCTCGTGCAGCTTCAAGCCGCACGCGCCGGCCTCGACCTGCTCGTCGAGCGCTTCGGGAAGGCTCGCGTTGCCCTTGCCCATGAAGCCGAGGTTCATCGGGAACGCCTCGGCCGCCTTCAGCATCGACGCGAGGTGCCACGGCCCCGGCGTGCACGTCGTCGCGAAGGTGCCGGTCGCAGGTCCGGTGCCGCCGCCGAGCATCGTCGTCACGCCGCTCGCGAGCGCGGCCTCGATCTGCTGCGGGCAGATGAAGTGGATGTGCGAGTCGACGCCACCGGCGGTGAGAATCATTCCTTCGCCGGCGACGATCTCGGTGCCGGCGCCGATGACGATGTCGACGCCCGGCTGCACGTCGGGGTTGCCGGCCTTGCCGAGCGCGGCGATGCGGCCGTCCTTGATCGCGACGTCGGCCTTGACGATCCCCCAGTGGTCGATGACGAGCGCGTTGGTGATCACCGTGTCGGCGACTGCGGCTGCCATGCGCTGGCTCTGGCCCATGCCGTCGCGGATCGTCTTGCCGCCGCCGAACTTCACTTCCTCGCCGTAGCCGCCGGCGCGCAAGGTGTAGTCGTCTTCGACCTCGACGACGAGGCCGGTGTCGGCGAGGCGAACGCGGTCGCCGACCGTCGGGCCGTACATCTCGGCGTATGCATGCCGCGAAAGCGTCGCCAACTAGAGCGCTCCCTGGACGAGGCCGCGAAAACCGTAGACGCGGCGCGCGCCGGCGAGCTCGACGAGCTCGACCGTGCGCTGCTGGCCGGGCTCGAAGCGCACCGCGGTGCCGGATGCGATCGCGAGCCGCATGCCGCGCGCGGCGTCCCGGTCGAAGCGAAGCGCTGCATTGGTCTCGGCGAAGTGGTAGTGCGAGCCGACCTGGATCGGACGGTCGCCAGTGTTGTGCACCGTCAGCGTCAACGTTCGCCGGCCGCGATGGAGGACGTGGTCGCCGGCGGCGACGAGCAGCTCGCCGGGAATCATCGCCGGCGGCGATCGATCCAGGCCGCGACCGCCGTCAGCGCGACGACGGCGAGCACGCCCCAGCCGTCGCCGGCGTGCCAGTGCGGCGTCGCGCCGGCGAAATGCGCCGATGCGGGCAGGGCGGTGGCCGCGGCGATCAGCGCGCCGATGCGCGGCGCGAGCGGACGGTGCATGGGCGCTCCTTCTTCAGGCGATCGGTTGGTGCACGGTCACCAGCTTGGTGCCGTCGGGAAAGGTCGCTTCGACCTGGATGTCGGGGATCATCTCGGCGATCCCGTCCATCACGTCGGCGCGCGTCAGCACCGCCTTGCCCTCGCTCATCAGCGTCGCGACGCTCTTGCCTTCGCGCGCGCCTTCGAGGATCGCCGCGCTGATCAGCGCGACCGCTTCGGGATGGTTGAGCTTCAGCCCGCGCGCGCGTCGCCGCTCGGCGAGCAGCGCCGCGGTGAAGACGAGGAGCTTGTCCTTCTCGCGCGGGGTGAGGTCCATCGCAGGCGGCTGGAAGACGTTGCCGAAGCGGCAACCGCAAAAGCGGTGCCAGTGCGTTCGATCATACGGCCGGGGTGCGTGCCCTCAGGTCGCCCAGACGCGCGGTGGGATCGCGTCGAGACGCCACGCGAGGCGCCGCCACGCTTGCCAGATCGCGCGCAGCAGCGCCATCGCCGGCTCGACGCGCTCCGCGAGCGCACGCACGACGACGACGTCGTCGTGCGGCGCCGTCGCGCCGGCCGTCGCATGCAACGGATGGGCGCGCGCGACGTCGCGTGCGGCGGCGAGCAGCGCGTCGCGGCGCGACGCCGCGAGCGCATCGCCACGCGCGAACCACATCGTCGCAAGCACCCGGCGTCCGGCCCAGCCGAGCGGCGAGTCGAGCAGCTGCCGATCGTCGGCCGCGATCGTCGCCCGTTCGAGCCAGCGTCCCGGGATCTCGATCGACTGGGCGAAGCGCCCCGCCACGAACGGCAGCGACGATTCCGGCAGCCCGAGCGCGGTGATGTCCCAGCCGATCGTCTCGGCGCCGGCGGCGAGCACGAAGCGAATCCGGTTCGTCGCTTCGCAGCCGCTGTAGGCGATCGTCTCGAGCGGCAGCCATTCGAGTCGGGCACCGGCTTCGGCGACGACCTCGAGCGACTGCGACGCCGCGGCGCCGGCGCTGCGGTAGAAGCGCGTCGCACCCGGGGTCGTGACGAGCGCGTGCGCGCCTTCGCCGAGCGTCGCCTTGATCGCGAGGACGTCGCCGCCGACGATTCCGCCGGGCGGATGGACGAGCACGCTGTGGCAGATGCCGCCTTCGGGATGGAGCGCGCGCAGGACGCGCAGCGGCCCGGTGTGTCGGTCGCGGACGATCGTGCGGCCGGAGGCTGCGCGGTAGTCGAGCGCGAGCTCGCCGTGCCACGCCATCGCGGTCGCCGCGGCTGCGCTCACGCGCCGGCGGAAAGGCCCACGAGCTCGCGCAGCAGCTGGCGGACGTCGCGAAAGCCGTTCGAGCTCGGCAGCCACTCGAGCGCGGTCGCTTCGAGCCCGCGCGCGAGCCCCATCGGCGCGGCCTCGATCTGCATCGCGGACCGAGCCGCCTCGCTGAACGCGCGCAGCGCGCGCGGCATGTGGTAGCCGTGGGTGACGAGGATGATGTGCTGGATTCCGGCGGGCTTGAGCAGCGCGATCGTCTTGGCGGCGTTCTCGCGCGTGTCGCGCGAGTCGTCCTCGATCCAGCGGATCGTCCGGCCGAACTCCTCGGCGGCGATCTTGGCAGCGACGCGCGCTTCCGAAGTCGCGCCTTGCTGGGCCCAGCCGACGCCGCCGCTGAAGGCGAGCGGCGCACCGGTCTGGCCGGCAAGCCAGATGCCGTAGCGCAGTCGCTCGAGCGACGGCGGCTGCAGGCTGCTGACGCCGTATTCGGGGGCGAACGGCTCGCTGCCCGCACCGAGGACGACGATCGCGAGCGGCTTTTTCGCCGTCGCCTCGGCGCGTAGCTCGCGGATGCGGTCGAAGCTGAGCGCGGGTGGCGGCGGCAGCAACGCGTGGCTCAGCAGCTGGGCCGCACCGGTGCACGCCGACAGCCAGAGCAGCGCGACGCTGGCGACGATCACGAGCCAGCCGAGGCCGCGGCGCGGCAGCAGCAATCGCGCGCCGACGAGAACGAGCAGCAGCAGCGGCACCGGCGGCAGCAGCAGCGCGGCCGCGATCGGCTTCCACGACTCGATGCCGAGCGAGGCGAAGAGGCTGTTCACGGGCGTGCGGTCGGCGGGACGAAGGCGGCGCGATTGTGCCGGAGGGTCGTCGGCATCCTGTGACTGGTGTCAAGCGCATCATCGCGGCCTGCCACCGAAAACGAGGACGTATGAGCGAACGGGCACGAGCGCTGCGCGAGCAGCTGATCCGCAACATCGACGAGCTGCCGAAGGAGCGCGAATCGCGGCCGCCGCTCTACGACACCATGTGCGGCCGCCTCGCCGCGGGTACCGCGGCGCGCGGGCTCGGCATCAGCGTCGACATCGTGCCGCCGGGGATGCGGTCGTGTCCGTACCACCTGCACCACGCGCAGGAGGAGGCGTTCATCGTCCTCGAGGGCCGCGGCGCGCTGCGCGTCGCCGGCGAGATGCTCGAGCTGAAGGCCGGCGACGTCGCGTTCTTGCCGCCCGGCCCCGACTATCCGCACCAGATCGTCAACACCTCCGATGCGCCGCTCAAGTACCTCTCGATCAGCACCCAGGAGCGTCCCGAGATCGTCGAGTACCCGGATTCGGGGAAGTACCTCGCCATGACCGGCCCGCGCGGCAAGCCCGACTTCGCGCGCATGTCGCGCCGCGACGAGGACCTCGACTACTGGCTCGGCGAGCCGTAAGCGTCGTCGCTACGGCGCCAGCCGCTCGCGCAGCCACGCGGCGCCGTCGCGGCGATAGCGCAGGCGGTCGTGGAGGCGCGACTTGCGCCCTTGCCAGAACTCCCACGTCTCGGGCAGCAACCGGTAGCCGCCCCAATGCGGCGGCCGCGGCGGCTTCAGCATGAACTGGGCGCCGTAGCGCGCCGCGTGGGCGAGCAACGTCGCGCGCGACGCGATGACCTCGCTCTGCGGCGATGCCCACGCTCCGATCCGCGAGTCGAGCGGGCGCGACGCGAAGTACGCGTCGGATTCGGCGTCGGTGACTTTCTCGACTGCGCCCTCGACGCGCACGACGCGCTCGAGCTCGACCCAGTGGAACTGCAGCGCCGCGAACGGATGGACCGCGAGCTCGCGGCCCTTCCGGCTCTGATAGTTCGTATACCAGACGATGCCGCGCGCGTCGACTCCCTTGACGAGCACGATGCGCGTCGACGGTCGGCCGTCGGCGCCGACCGTCGCGAGCGTCATCGCGTTCGGCTCGGGGACCTGGGCGGCGATCGCATCGGCGAGCCAGCGTTCGAACTGCTGCATCGGCTCGGCGGCGGACGCCTCCTCGTCGAGCTCCGCGAGCTCATAGCTCTTGCGCAGCGCGGCAAGGTCGGTCATCGGTCGAGTATAGGAACGCGGCGGGCCGGTGGCGCACGTCTTGCCACGCGAACGTCGTTGGGGGAAGGCCTTACGTAGACCTCCCACTATCTCGATCGATGCCGGTCTTCCATCCTCGCCTCATGGCAGCCCGTCCGACCGTGGTGGTGCTTGCCGCCGGCCGGAGCTCGCGCTTCGGCGTCGGCCACCACAAGCTTGCGCAGCCGCTCGGCGAAACGACCGTGCTCGCGCAGACGCTCGCCAACGCGATCGCGACCCACCTGCGCACGGTCGTCGTCACGATCGCGGCGTTCGTCGATGTCGCGCGCAGCAGCGTCGCGGCGCGCGACGTCGTCGTCCTGCCCGAGGTCGGCTCCGACGGTGGCAGCCAGCTCGGCATGGGCGCATCGATTGCGGCCGGGGTCGGCGCGAGCCCCGATTCGAGCGGCTGGCTCGTGTTGCCCGGCGACATGCCGATGATCCAGCCGGCGACCGTGCTCGCGGTCGCGAACGCGCTCGAGCATCACCCGATCGCGTTCGCGCAGTTTCGCGCTAGGCGCGGCCATCCGGTGGGCTTTGCCGCCGAGCTCTATCCCGAGCTGACCGCGCTGAGCGGCGACGAAGGTGCGCGGCGCATCGTCGCGCGCTATCCGGCGTTCCCGGTCGAGCTCGACGACGCCGGGATCCTCGTCGACATCGACACCGAGGGCGATCTCGAGGCGCTGCGCAGGAGCGTCGCCGCGGCGCGCTTCGGCGGCGGCGACTGGAGCGCCGCCTCGACCTTCTAACGGCGCTTCGAGCGCGGCCGTGTCCGCGCGGCGCTCACGCGGTCAACGCGTGGCGGCGCGCGAGCGCGACGAGCCGCTCGACATCGCGGTCGCGGATTCCGCAGGTGCGCAGCGAATGCGCGGTCTCGATCAGATACGACAGCGTGCTGCCGTAGCGGCCGTTCGCGGTCCGGAAGATCTCGACCAGCTCGCCCTCGCCGAGCCGGCCGGTGTGGCTCGGGCTTTGCCGGCTGAGCGTGAACGCCAGGGCGCGGACGATGCCGTGCGGCGTGCGGCAGGCGAGCCACTTCGGGTCGTAGACGCCCGTAGGCATCTCGCGCGCCCAGAGCCGACGCAGCTCCGGCTCGACCCGTGCCTGCTCGATGCGATAGGCGCGGCCGCGGCACGAGCCGCCGGGAACGAGCGCGAAGACGAGCCCCGGGCACTCGGGCGTGCCGCGGTTGATGCGCGAGCGCATCGCGAGCGCGCGGTGCCAGCCGTGCACCGTGGCCGGCCGTTCCTCGGTCGACTCGAACTCCGGACGCCAGATCAGCGACGCATAGCCGAACACCCAGACGTCGCCGCGGCCACCCCACTCGCCGAGCGTGTGATCGAGTAGCCGCGCCGGGTCGCGCGCGTGGGCATGGGGAACGAATGGAGTCGCCATCGCCGCCTAGAATCGGTCGCCGAGAGCAGCCGCCAGAGCCATGCCCGATCGCAAATCGTCTTCCACGAGCAATTCTTCTCGCACCGCGGCCAAGGTCGCCGTCGCGGTCCTGATCGTGATCGCCATTGCAGGATTCGTGCTCGCCGGCCTGAAGGCGGGGAAATCCGCGCCCGAGCAGGTCGCCGCAGCGGAACCAACGCAGGAGGCCGCCGCTGCGCCGACTGCCGCAGCGCCAGCCACGGCGGCGCCGGACGAGCCCGCGGTCCCCGCCAACATCGTCGCCTTCGCACCTTCGTCGTCGAACCTTGCCGAGAAGGAGCTCGCAAAGGTCCGCACCATCGCCGAGACGGCCAAGAAGAAGAACCGCGAGGTCCACATCGTCTCGACCGCCGAGGTGTCGCAGTTCGGCCTTGCCCAGCAGCGCGCGAATCTCGTCCGCCAGACGCTCGAGCAGGGGGGTGTCCCGCTGGCGCGGATGACGATCAAGATCTCGCAGGTCCCGCAGGGGACCGTCTCGGCGACCGAAGCGAACCGGGTCGCGATGGTCCTGCAGTAGGGGCCCGCACGGCGCAGTCTTCCGGCGACCGCCGTCTGTTGCGATGAAGCAGGCCGTCGTCGACGTCACTGGGCGGATCCGCGAGCGCAGTGCCGCGGCGCGCCGGGCGTACCTGGCGAGGATCGATGCGATGTCGAGCCGGCCGCGCGGCGCCGACCGGCTCGGCTGCGCCAACCTCGCGCACGCGACCGCCGCGCTGCCCGCCGCCGACAAGCTGAGCGTCGTCGCCGCGCGCGCGCCCAACATCGGCATCGTCACGGCCTACAACGACGTCCTTTCGGCGCACCAGCCGTACGAGCGCTTCCCGGCGGTGATCCGCGACGCCGCGCACGCGCTCGGCGCGACCGCGCAGGTGGCCGGCGGCGTCCCCGCGATGTGCGACGGCATCACGCAGGGACGGCCGGGGATGGACCTCAGCCTCTTCTCGCGCGACACGATCGCGATGGCGACTGCGATTGCGCTCTCGCACGACACCTTCGACGCCGCGCTGCTGCTCGGCATCTGCGACAAGATCGTCCCGGGGCTGCTGATCGGGGCGCTCCACTTCGGTCATCTGCCGTGCCTGTTCGTCCCCGGCGGGCCGATGGCGAGCGGCCTTTCGAACGTCGAGAAGACGCGCGTTCGCGAGCAGTACGCGCTGAAGCAGGTCGGCCGCGACGCGCTGATGGCGGCCGAGGCGGCGTCGTACCACGGCCCGGGGACCTGCACGTTCTACGGCACCGCGAACAGCAACCAGATGCTCCTCGAGGCGATGGGCCTGCACGTGCCCGGCGCCGCGTTCGTCCATCCGCACGATGGCCTGCGCGACGCGCTGACAGGCGAAGCAGTCCGGGTCGTCCTTGCAAACGCCGGCTGGCAGCGCGCCGCGCACGATGGCGAAGCGCGCCTGCTGCCGATCGGCAGGCTCGTCGACGAGCGCTCGATCGTCAACGCGATGGTCGCGCTGCTCGCGACCGGCGGCTCGACCAACCACGTCATCCACTGGGTCGCGGTCGCGCGCGCGGCGGCGATCACGATCGACTGGTCCGACTTCGCCGCGCTGTCGCGTGCGACGCCCCTGCTTGCCCGCGTCTATCCGAACGGCAGCGCCGACGTCAACGCGTTCCAGGCTGCCGGCGGCCCGGGCTTCGTGCTGCGCGAGCTGATCGACGCCGGCTGCCTGCACGCCGACGCATCGGCCGTCGCGCGCGGCGGCATGCGCGACTACACGCAAGTGCCCGAGCGCGCCGACCGCGGCGTCGCGTGGCATCAGTTGCCGGCGGCAAGCGGCGACGAGACGGTCGTGCGCACGGCGACGCAGCCGTTCAGCGAGGAGGGCGGCTTGAAGCTCCTTGCCGGCAATCTCGGCCGCGCCGTCATCAAGGTCTCGTCGGTCCCTGCCGATCGCTGGATCGTCGAGGCGCCAGCGCTCGTCTTCGATTCGCAGGAGGCGATGCTCGAGGCATTCGACGCCGGCAGGCTTGCGCGCGACGTCGTCGCGGTGATCCGCTTCCAGGGTCCGCGCGCCAACGGCATGCCCGAGCTGCACAAGCTGACGCCGCCGCTCGGCGCGCTGCAGAAGAAAGGCTTTCGCGTCGCCCTCGTCACCGACGGCCGGATGAGCGGCGCATCGGGCCAGGTGCCGGCGGCGATCCACGTCAGCCCCGAAGTCACGGCCGGCGGTGCGCTCGGCAAGGTGCGCGACGGCGACATCGTTCGCATCGACGCGCACGCGGGTACGCTCGATGCGCTGGTCGATGCCGACGTCTGGCGCGCGCGCGAGGTCGCCGCGCTGCCGCCCGCGCACGCCGACGCCAACGGTCGCGACTACGGCCGCGAGCTCTTCGCCGGGATGCGCAGGAACGTCGTCTCCGCCGAGGAAGGAGCGTGCACATGGCTGTGAGCGACACGCTCGAGCCGCTCGCGCTCGCGGCGCCCGGGCCGGTGATTCCGGTGATCGTCGTCCAGAGCGTCGACGACGCCGTGCCGCTCGCGCGCGCGCTCGTCGCCGGCGGCGTCCGCGTCCTCGAGGTGACGCTGCGCACGCCCGCGGCGCTGGCTGCGATCGCGGTGATCGCGCAGCAGGTTCCCAATGCGATCGTCGGTGCCGGCACGGTGCGGAGCGAAGCCGACGCGCGCGCTGCGCACGCCGCCGGCGCGCGCTTCGCCGTCAGCCCGGGCTGGTCGCCGCGCGTCGCCGCCGCGTGCCGCGCGCTCGGGCTGACGCTGCTGCCCGGCGCGGCGACCGCGAGCGAGGTGATGCAGGCGGCGGACGACGGCTTTCGCTTCCTCAAGTTCTTCCCGGCGGCCGCGGCCGGCGGCACGGCGATGCTGAAGGCGTGGGCGAGCCCGTTCGCCGACGTCGTCTTCTGTCCGACCGGAGGCATCGATGCGAAGACCGCGCCCGAGTACCTCGCGCTCGCCAACGTCGTGGTCGTCGGCGGCTCGTGGCTGACTCCCGCCGACGCGATCGCCGCCGCCGACTGGCCACGCATCGAGCGGCTCGCGCGCGACGCCGCGAGCCTCGCGCGCCGGCGCTGACGCGCCCTTGCACAGCTCAGGCGTCGCGCTCGATCAGCTCGATCTTGTAGCCGTCGGGGTCGGCGACGAACGCGATCATCGTCGTCCCGCCCTTGACCGGACCGGGCTCGCGCGTCACGGTGCCGCCGCCGGCGCGGATCTTCTCGCACGCACCGCGAATGTCGGGCATGCCGAGCGCGATGTGGCCGTACGCGGTGCCAAGCTCGTACGAGCTCACGCCGTGGTTGTAGGTGAGCTCGATCTCGGCCTGCTCCGGATTCGAGCCGTAGCCGACGAAGGCGAGCGAGTAGCCCTGCTCGGGCCGCTCGGTCGTGCGCAACAGGCGCATTCCCATCACGCGCGTGTAGAAGTCGATCGAGCGTTGCAGGTCGCCGACGCGAAGCATCGTGTGCAGGAGTCTCATGCTCGTCTCAGGTCTGGTCGAAGATGAAGCAGGTCGTCGAGCCGTGAGCGTACAGCTTGCCGTCGCTTCCGGTGAGTTGGGCATCGGCGGTCGCCATCCGGCCGCCGGCGTGGATGAGGCGGCTCTCGGCGCGGACGAACGGGACCTTGTCGGTGAGCGGGCGGACGATGTTCACCTTGAGCTCGGCGGTCGTGTAGGCCTTGCCCTCCGGCAGCACCGACTGCACCGCGCAGCCGAGCGCCGAGTCGAGCAGCGTCGCGGTCCAGCCGCCGTGCACGGTGCCCATCGGGTTGTAGTGCGCGAAGGAAGGGCGGCCCTGGAAGACGACCCGGCCATGCTCGGCCTCGACGAGCATGAAGTCGAGCGTCTCGGTGATCGGCGGCGCCGGGATGTCGCCGGCGATCATCGCCTGGAAGATTGCAAGGCCCGATTTGCCCGCGATCTGCTCGCGCGTCGCGACGCCGTAGCGGACGCCGCGCTTGCGCCAGTCGTCGTCGGCGGCTTGCCAACGCGCGAGGAGGTCGGCGGGCGAGAGGGCGGCGGCGTCTGTCATGGCGGCTCCGGTCGGCAACGTCAAACGATTGTAGCTACAATCATCCGATGCCGACCACCGAGGACCGCCGCACGCCGCGCGGCTGCACCAGCTTCAAGCTTCGCCAGCTGACGCGCCGCGTCAGCCAGCACTACGACCGCGTCGTCGCCGGCTGCGGGCTGAAGACGACGCAGTACTCGCTGCTGTCGCACATCGAGCGGCTCGGCCCGGTTCGGCCGAGCGATCTCGCCGCGGCGATGGCGATGGACGCCTCGACGCTGACGCGCAACGTCCAGCCGCTGCTCGAGCACGGCTGGGCCGCGGTCGGCCCCGGCGCCGACGGCCGCTCGCGCCTCGTCACGCTCACCGCGAAGGGGCGCGCGAAGCGCGTCGAAGCGCAACGCGCGTGGAAGCGCGCGCAGCTCGCATTGAACGCGCAGCTCGGCAGCGACCGCGTCGCCGAGCTGCATGCGCTGATCGACGACTGCATGGCGGCGCTCGCCGCCGCACCCGAGGAGACCACCGATGCCTGATGCCGCCCCTGCCGAAGCTTCGCCGCGCGCCTCGCGCTGGGCGGTGCCGCTCTGGCTCGTCCTGCTCGCGGCCGGCGGCGTCTTCGCGGTCACGATGGGAGCGCGCCAGTCGATGGGTCTCTTCCTCGGCGTCCTCAACTCGACGACCGGGCTCGGGCTCGCGAGCATCAGCCTGGCGTTCGGCGTCGGCCAGCTCTGGTGGGGCCTGACGCAGCCGGCCGCCGGCATCGTCGCGGATCGCTACGGCGCCGGCCGTGTCCTCCTCGTCGGGCTCGTCCTCGTCTGCATCGGCACCGCGCTCGTGCCGTTGATGACGACGACGCTCGGCCTCGTCCTCGCGATCGGCGTTCTCGCTGCGGGCGGCGCGGGGCTGGCCGGACCATCGGTGCTGCTCGCGGCGACGGCGCGCCTGGCCCCGCCGGCACGGCGCGGCATCGCGACCGGCATCGTCAACGCCGGCGGTTCGTTCGGTCAGTTCATCTTCGTTCCGATCGCTCAGGGCATCACCGCGCTCGCCGGCTGGGCGGTCGCGATCCAGAGCATGGCGGCGATCGTGCTGCTCGCGCTGCCGGCGGCGTGGGTCCTGCGCGGCAGCGCGCGCCAGGCGACGACCGGTGCAGCGAGCGCGACCGGCGCCGCCGCGCTGCCGGCGCGCGCCGAGACGACGCGCGAGGCGATCGCGCGCGCGATGCGCACGCCCGGCTACCTGCTGCTCGCCGCGGGCTTCTTCGTCTGCGGCTTTCACGTCGCCTTCATTGCGACGCACCTGCCCGGCGTCGTCGCCGCATGCCAGCTGCCGCCCGCGGTCGGCGCGTGGGCGCTCGCCGTCGTCGGCCTCTTCAACATCGTCGGCAGCTTCGCGATCGGCTGGGCGGTCGGCCGCTGGCGGATGAAGTCGCTGCTGTCGCTGATCTACGCGGCGCGCGGCGTCGCGGTGCTGCTCTTCCTGCTCGCGCCGAAGACCGAGGCGGTCGTCCTCGTCTTCGCCGCCGTCATCGGCCTCACGTATCTCTCGACCGTGCCGCCGACCGCCGGGCTCGTCGCCAAGTTCTTCGGCACCGCGCACATGGCGACGCTGTTCGGCTTCGTCATGCTCTCGCACCAGATCGGCGGCTTCCTCGGCGCCTGGCTCGGCGGCAAGGCGTTCGAGTGGACCGGGAGCTACGACTGGATGTGGTACGCCGACATCGTGCTGGCCGCCGGCGCGGCGCTGATCCACCTGCCGATTCGCGAAGCCGTCGTTCCGCCGCGCGTCGCCGCCGCGGCGGCGTGACGGCTCACGGGGTCGCCGTCGGCGGCATCGTGTAGTTGAGCGCGAGCCGGCCGCCGTCGACGTAGACGACCTCGCCGGTCATGTAGCTCGCGGCGTCGCTGGCGAGAAACGCGCACACCGCGGCGACCTCGGCGGGGTCGCCGAGGCGGCGCAGCGGCGTGCGGCTCATGATCCGCGCCTTCGCCTCCTCGCTGCCGAGCACTGCCTTCTGCGCGAGCTCGGTCGCGATCGTTCCCGGCGCGACGGCGTTGACGCGCACGCCCCGGTCGGCGAGCGCGAGCGCCATCGCGCGCGTCAGCTGATCGATGCCGCCCTTGCTCGCGTTGTAGCTCGCGATCGTCGGGATCGCGGTGACGCCGTTCACGGAGCTCATGTTGACGATCGCGCCGCGACCGGCCTTCGCCATCTCGCGCGCGACCGCCTGCGCGACGAGGAACGCACCCTTCAGGTTGACGCCGATCACCGCGTCCCAGTCGGCCTCTTCGACCTCGAGGAACTCGGCGGCGCGAAAGATGCCGGCGTTGTTGACGAGGACGTCGACGCGGCCGAAGGCGGCGAGCGTCGCCTGCAGCGCGGAGTCGACGTCGGCGCGGCGGGCGACGTCGCACGCGAACGCCGCGGTGCGGCCGCCGGCAGCGGCGAGCTCGCGCGCGAGCGCTTCGGCGCCGTTGGTGTCGACGTCCCAGAGGGCGACCGCGGCGCCGCTCGCTGCAAAGAGGCGCGCACACGCGGCGCCGATGCCTTGGGCAGCACCGGTGACGACGACGGCGCGGCCGGCGAAGTCGAAGCGGACGTCGTTCAATGCGTTCTCCTGTCGAGCCAGATCGCGAGGCCCTGTGCGTTCAGCTCGAGGTCGAGCGCGAGCAGCTCGCGGATGCGCTCGTCTGCGAGCGTCACGCCGTGGGCGCGCAGGCTCGCGAGGTGGATCGCCTCGAGTCCGCTGACGAGCACGTCGTGGCGATCCGGCCCGGGCATCGTCGTGCGCGCGAACGCGACGACCGCGTCGAGCTGCCCGAGCAGCAGCGCGCCGAGTCGGGCGACGTCGCCGACGCGGCCGTAGTGCGTCAGGTGCATGTGCTCGGGAGCGAACGCGAGCATGCGCTCGATGGAACGGCGCAGCGCCGCGGGCTGGAACTGCACCGGCGTCGTCGTCGGCATCACCCAGGCCCCGAGCGCGGTGTCGAAGTCGCGGTACGAAAGCCCGAACGTGTCGCCGGTGAAGAACGCCCGGCTCGCCTCGTCCCAGATGCAGTGGTGATGCATCGCGTGGCCGGGCGTGTCGAGGATGCGGAGCGCCCGGCCGGCGAGCTCGATCGTCGTGTTGTCGCCGGTCGTGACGACGCGCTCGGCGGGCACCGGGACGAGCGATCCGTACGAGCGCGCGATCTCCTCTTCGCCGTAGACGCCGGTCGCGCTGCGGATCAGGTGGCGCGGATCGACGAGGTGGCGCGCACCGCGGCGATGGACGACGAGGCGGGCATTCGGCAAGTGCCGCATCAAGAGACCCGCGCCGCCGGCGTGATCGAGGTGGACGTGCGTCGCGATGACGTAGTCGACCGCATCGACGCCGACGCCCGCGCCGGCGAGCGCGGCGAGCAGGCGCGGCACGGCGTCGTTGGTTCCGGTGTCGACGAACGCGGCGCGGCCGCGCTCGACGATCAGGTACGCGGCGTCGAAAAGCGGGCGGTGAAAGCCGGTGTCGACGACGCGGATGCCGTTGCCGATCGCCTCGACGAACGCCGACTCGGGATCGGCGGTGGCGGCGTTGGATCGGTTCACGCGGGCCTCGTTAGGTCAATCCATTCTAGGGAGCGCAGAGGGCGCGCCCGATGCGAGGTGAACGATCGGAGAGCAGAATGGCATTCACGGCGGCGGCGCACGCGCCGAGCGAGGTGGTGCCATGAATTCGTTCGATCGACGTCTCAGCCGCGGCCTCGCCGTGCTCGCGCTCGCGGTGCTCGCCTCGTGCTCCACCGCCCCGGGCGCGTTGCCGCCGGGAACGCCGATCGAACAGGCACGCGGCACCTTCGGCGGCGTCTCCGGCGAGTACCGGCTTCCCGATGGCGGCACGCGGCTCGAGTTCCGCCAGGGCACCTACGGCAAGCAGACCTACATGCTCGACTTCGACGCCCGCGGGCTGCTCGTGTCGTCGAAGCAGGTGCTGACGCCGGAGACGTTCGCGACGATCACCCCCGGGCTGACACCCGAGCAAGTGCTGATGCGGATAGGCCATCCGGCATACGTGTTCCCGGTCGGCTATCAGAAGCTGCAGGTCTGGAACTATCGCTTCGGCGGCATGGAGGGCGACTGCGTCGTCTTCCAGGTCTCGATCAGCAACGTCACGGGCATCGTCAGCGACGCCGGGCCGAACACCGACCCGGCGTGCAGCCGCGGCGGCGGCGACAAGAGCAGCTAGCGCCTCAGGCAGGCAGCAGCTGCCTGAGCACGAACGGCAGGATGCCGCCGTGGCGGTAGTAGTCGACTTCGATCGGCGTGTCGATCCGCAGCACCAGCGGGATGCGTCGTGCCTCGCCGCCCTTGGCGTGAACGACGAGGGTCGCGTCCTGCTGGGGCTTGAGCGTTCCGCCGAGCTCGATGTCGAACGTTTCGTCGCCGCGGATGCCGAGCGACTCCCACGAATCGCCTGACTTGAACTGCAACGGCAGCACGCCCATGCCGACGAGGTTCGAGCGGTGGATGCGCTCGAAGCTGCGCGCGACGACCGCCTGGATCCCGAGCAGCTGCGTGCCCTTGGCGGCCCAGTCGCGGCTCGAGCCGGTGCCGTACTCCTCGCCGCCGAAGACGATCGTCGGCGTCTTCTCGGCGATGTACTTCATCGCGGCGTCGTAGATGAACATCTTCTCGCCCGAGGGCTGGAAGAGCGTGACGCCGCCTTCCTCGCGCGAGCCGTCGGGGCCGGGCGGGATCATCAGGTTCTTGATCCGCACGTTGGCGAACGTGCCGCGCATCATCACCTCGTGGTGGCCGCGGCGCGAGCCGTACGAGTTGAAGTCGGCCTTGGCGACGCCGTGCTCCTTCAGCCAGCTGCCGGCCGGCGACGCTTCCTTGATCGATCCCGCCGGGGAGATGTGGTCGGTCGTGATCGAGTCGCCGAAGAGCGCCATCGCGCGCGCGCCCTGGATCGCCGCAGGCGGCGGCGGCGGCGTCATCTCGAACTGCTCGAAGAACGGCGGCTCGGCGATGTAGGTCGACCTCGGCCAGTTGTAGACCTGGCCGCTGACGCCGCGGATCTGCTCCCAGAGCGGGCCGGCGTCGGTCGAGATCTTCTCGTAGTTGCCGCGATACGCGGCGCCGTTCATCGCGAACTTCATCAGCGCGCCGACCTCTTCGCTCGTCGGCCAGATGTCGCCGAGCCAGACGTCCTTGCCCTTCTTGCCCTTGCCGACCGGCTCGGTCATGAGGTCCTTGAGCACCGTCCCGACGATCGCGTAGGCGACGACGAGCGGCGGGCTGGCGAGAAAGTTCGCCTTCAGGTTCGGGTGGATGCGCGCCTCGAAGTTGCGGTTGCCCGAGAGCACGGCCGCGCAGACGAGGTCGTTCTTCGTGATCGCGTCGTTGATCTCGGGAGTCAGGTCGCCGGCGTTGCCGATGCACGTCGTGCAGCCGTACGCAGCGAGGTTGAAGCCGAGCTTCTCGAGGTAGGGCAGGAGCCCGGCGCGGGTCAGGTACTCGGTGACGATCCGCGATCCGGGCGCGAGCGACGTCTTGATGTGCGGCTCGACCGTGAGGCCGGCCTCGACCGCCTTCTTGGCGAGCAGGCCGGCGGCGATCATGACGCTCGGGTTTGAGGTGTTCGTGCACGACGTGATCGCCGCGATGAGGACGTCGCCGTTGCCGATCGTGCGGTCGCCGAGATCGGGCTGCTTCGGCGGCGCTTCATGGACCGCCGACGCGAGCGTCGGCTTGTTGGCATTCATCTCGTCGACGAAGCGCGGCGCGCCCGGCTGCACCGAAGGCGTTCGCGGGATGCCCTTGCCGCTCGGGTCGCTGGCGCGCTCGTCGACGCGGGCGTCGTCCGAGCGCACGTGGTGGCGCGTCAGCAGATGGCCGGCCGGCTGGTTGAAGCCGTTCTCCGCCGGCGGCTTGCTGAAGAGCGACGTGAAGGTGTTCTTGACGTGGCCGATCTCGATCCGGTCCTGCGGCCGACGCGGGCCCGACAGGCTCGGCGCGACGGTGCCGAGATCGAGCCGGACGACCTTGCTGTAGTCGATCTGGCCGGCGCGCGGCATGCCGTACATGCCCTGCGCCTTGAAGTACGACTGGAAGAGCTCGATCTCGTCCTTGGTCCGGCCGGTGCCGTGGAAATAGTCGATCGTCTTGTCGTCGACCGGAAAGAAGCCCATCGTCGCGCCGTACTCGGGCGCCATGTTGGCCATCGTCGCGCGGTCGGGAACCGAGAGGCTCTCGACGCCTTCGCCGAAGAACTCGACGAACTTGCCGACGACCTTCTCGCGCCGCAGGATCTCGGTGACCGTCAGCACGAGGTCGGTCGCGGTGACGCCTTCGCGCAGCCTCCCGTTGAACTCGAAGCCGACGACGTCGGGCGTCAGGAAGTAGACCGGCTGGCCGAGCATCGCCGCCTCGCCCTCGATGCCGCCGACGCCCCAGCCGACGACGCCGATGCCGTTGATCATCGTCGTGTGGCTGTCGGTGCCGACGAGCGAGTCGGGGTAGTAGACCGGCGCCGCGCCCTCGGCCGGCGCCGCGCCTTTGTGGACGCCGCGCGCGAGGTACTCGAGGTTGACCTGGTGGACGATGCCGAACCCGGGCGGAACGACGCCGAAGGTGTCGAACGCCTGCATCCCCCACTTCATGAACTGGTAGCGCTCGAGGTTGCGCTTGAACTCGAGCTTCATGTTGAGGTCGAGCGCGTTCTTGGTGCCGAAGTAGTCGATCATCACCGAGTGGTCGACGACGAGGTCGACCGGCACCAGCGGCTCGATCGCCTTCGGATCCTTGCCGAGCCGCGCCGCGACGCTGCGCATCGCGGCGAGGTCGGCGAGCAGCGGCACGCCGGTGAAGTCCTGCAGGACGACGCGGGCGACGACGAACGGGATCTCGTCGAGGCGCGGCGCGCCCGGCTTCCAGCCGGCGACCTCGACGACGTGCTCCGGCGTCACTTTCTTGCCGTCGCAGTTGCGCAGCACCGACTCGAGGACGATGCGCATCGACACCGGCAGCCGCGCGACGTTGGGATACGTCTTCTGCAGCTCGGGAAGCGAATAGAAGCTGCCGGTCTTGCCGGAAGCGGTCTTGAACGTGCGGAGCGTGTTGGCGAATGCGTGCGGCATGGTGTTCTCGTTTGGCAGATGCGGGGGCTTCAGCGGCGTCGCGGCTCGATCACCTTCAGCCCCTTGAAATAGTCGCGAAAGAAGCTCGCGTCGCGGGTGACGAGGGCGTCGCACTGGAGGAGAGCATGCGCCCCGATCAGGAAATCGGCAACGACGCGGTCGCGGCGGCCGCCGCGGTCGAGAAAGCGTCGCTGCATGTGGCCGGCGCGAACGGCGGCCTGCTCGCTCGTCGGCAGATAGCGGATGCCGAGCGACGACAGGCCCTCCATGGTCGACTCGGAGCCGGCGAGCAGGGTGTGGATCTCGGCGACGACGGCGTCGCAGACGACGACATCGCCGGCGCCGAGCGCCTCGCTCAGGCACGTTTCCGACGCCTCGCCGTAGTGAGGATCGGCGGCGAGGACGTCGACCAGCACGGACGAGTCGACGGCGATCATTTCGCTCGCTTCGGCCGTGCGCTGCCGGTCGGCGCGACGTAGGGATCGCCGGGCGCGCGACCGCGCAGCGCGCGCATCGCCTCGTCGGTCGTCGCGTGGCCGTCGGCGAGCTTGAAGCGGCCGCGGAGCCGCGAGATCGCCTCGTCGACGTTCTTGCGCAGGATGATGCGGCCGCCGTCGAGCTCGACCTTCAGCTGCGTTCCCTTGACGAGGCCGAGCGCGTCGCGCACGGCCTTGGGCAGCGTGATCTGCCCGCGTTCGGCGACCGTCGCTTCCATGGCCGACTCCTCTGATCGAATCCGTATGCCTGGATTGTGCATACTTTTGGGAGCATATTCAAGGCCGGCAACCGGTCCCGGCAGCGTCAGCTGCGGCGAGTCTCGAAGTCGCGCAGGTAGGCCGCGAGCGCGCGCACGCCCTCGACCGGCATCGCGTTGTAGATCGAGGCGCGCATGCCGCCGACGATGCGATGGCCCTTCAGCGCGAGCAGCCCCGCCTCGCGCGCGCCGGCGAGGAAGTCGGCGTCGAGCGCCGGGTCGGGCAGATGGAAGCACACGTTCATCAGCGAACGGTCGGCGGCGACGACGCGGGTCCGGTAGAAGCCGCTCGCGTCAAGGCAGCCGTACAGCAGCTCGGCCTTGGCCCGATTGCGCTCGGCCATCGCGGCCAATCCGCCCTGCGCTGCGATCCAGTCGAAGACGAGGCCGGCGATGTAGATCGCGTACGTCGGCGGCGTGTTGATCATCGAGTCGTTCGCTGCCTGCACCGTGTAGTCGAACGCGGTCGGCGTCGTCGGCAGCGCGCCGCCGAGCAGGTCGTCGCGGACGATCACGATCGTCAGCCCCGCCGGACCGATGTTCTTCTGCGCGCCGGCGTAGATCAGCCCGTAGCGCGAGACGTCGAGCGGGCGCGAGAGGATGTCCGACGACATGTCGGCGACGAGCGGGACGTCGCCGGTGTCGGGAGTCCAGTGGTACTCGAGGCCGATGATCGTCTCGTTCGAGCAGATGTGGACGTAGGCGGCGCTCGCGTCGAGCTGCCACTCGCGCTGCGGCGGGATCGCGGTGAAGCCGTTGGCCTCGGCGCTCGCCGCGACGTTGACGGTGCAGTAGCGCGCGGCTTCCGCGATCGAGCGCTTCGACCAGTCGCCGGTGTTGACGTAGTCGGCGCGCGTCCTGCCGCGCAGCAGGTTCATCGGCACGATCGCGTTCTCGCCAATCGCGCCGCCTTGCAGGAACACGATCTTGTAGTTGTCGGGAACCGCGAGCAGCGCACGCAGCGAGGCGAGCGTCGCCGCGTAGATCGACATGAACTCCTTGCCGCGATGGCTCATCTCCATCACCGACACGCCGCTGCCGTGCCAGTCGAGCATCTCTTCGGCGGCGCGGCGCAGGACGGGCTCGGGAAGGGCGGCGGGACCGGGGCTGAAGTTGTAGGGGCGCGTCATGCGGTCGATTATCGAGCGCAGGGTGGCGCCGGAAATGACAACGCGCCCCGGAGGGCGCGCTGCAATGCGGGCACGAACGTGCTAGCGCGTCACTTCGTGCTCGATGTCGTTCCGGTGCCGGCGGCGGTGCCGGCCTCGACGACCGCCTTCAGCGGCGCAGCTTCGGCGGCTGCCTTGCCGGACTTGGCTTCGGCGACCAGCTCGCGCTGCTTCGGGCAGATGCAGTCGTCGACGAGCCGCTTGCCCGCCTTGACGTCGAGCAACATCGACTTGGCGGCGATCTGCACCATCAGCGTCTGGCCGCGCACGTCTTCGAGGCGGATCGCACCGGTCGACGACAGCACCGGCTTCATCAGCCACGTGCCGTTGCCGAACTTCACGTCGGCGTACGCGGGGTACTTCGTGCTCTGCACGACGCTGACGTTCTGATTGAACTCGCAGTCGTACGAGCCGTAGAAGACGAGCTCGGCGGCCTTGACCTGGTCCGGCGATGCGTCGGCGACGGTGAACGCCGGCTTGGCCGGAGCCGTCTTGGCGGCGGGCTTCGCGGGCTGCTTGATGCGGTCGGCCGCGAGCGCGGGAGCGGCGGCGAGGGTGGAGGCGAACAGCGCGGCGACGATCGGCGCGCAGCGAAACGGCTTGGGCATGGCATCGGCCTTTCAGCGGGAACTTGTGCGCGGCGATTGTCGTCCAGCGACGCGTGCGCGGCGCCCGCTTTACCGGCCGTTACCGCGTGCGCGGGAACTCCGTCACGAGTGCGCCGCGCGCCGGCTCAAACCAGATGCTTGACGCCGTCCTGCTCCTCCTGCAATTCCTTCAGCGTCGCGTCGATGCGCTGCTGGCTGAAGGCGTCGATCGGCAGGCCGTCGATAACCTTGTAGTCACCGCCCGAAGTCGTGACCGGGTAGCCGAACATCGTGTCCTTCGGAATTCCGTATTGGCCGTCGGACGGAATTCCCATCGTCACCCAGCGGCCGTTCGAGCCGAGCACCCAGTCGCGCACGTGGTCGATCGCCGCGTTCGCCGCCGACGCCGCCGACGACAGCCCGCGCGCCTCGATGATCGCGGCGCCGCGCTTGCCGACGGTCGGCAGGAAGACGTCGCGGTTCCACGCGTCGTCGCCGATCATGTCCTTCACCGACTTGCCGTCGACCGTCGCGAAGCGGTAGTCGGCATACATCGTTGGCGAATGGTTGCCCCAGACCGCGACCTTCTCGATCGTCGCGACGGGCTTGCCGGATTTCGCGGCGAGCTGGCTCGCGGCGCGGTTGTGGTCGAGCCTCAGCATCGCGGTGAAGTTGCGCCGCGGCAGATCGGGAGCGCTCTTCATCGCGATCCACGCGTTGGTGTTGGCCGGGTTGCCGACGACGAGCACCTTGACGTTGCGCGACGCCGCCGCGTTCAGCGCCTTGCCCTGCGCGGTGAAGATCTGCGCGTTCGCCGACAGCAGGTCCTTGCGCTCCATTCCCGGCCCGCGCGGCCGCGCGCCGACGAGGAGGGCGTAGTCGGCGTCCTTGAACGCGGTGTTCGGGTCGCCGTGCGCGCTCATGCCCGCGAGCAGCGGGAACGCGCAGTCGTCGAGCTCCATCATCACGCCCTTCAACGCCTTCTGCGCCTTCTCGTCGGGGATCTCGAGCAGCTGGAGGACGACAGGCTGGTCCTTGCCGAGCATCTCGCCCGAAGCGATGCGAAAGAGCAGGGCGTAGCCGATCTGGCCGGCGGCGCCAGTGACCGCGACGCGGACGGGGGACTTCATGGTGCGTTCTCCGAGCGAATGGGCGATGGAATTTCGGCGCGCGGCCGAGCGCGCGCGAGGAACCTCACAGTGTAGGCCAGCCGGCCGCAGCGTCCGATCTGCACGGGCGTTCGCGAGCAGCGTGCGAGCGGCGAAGCGGTCGCGCGGTAAAGTCTGCTGCGAAAGCAATAAAATCGATCGGCTGTCTGCCGCGCTCTCACTCCAGGACCGACATGGCCACCTCGCTCAAAGAACAACCACTCAAGCGGCTGCCGGTCTATCGCAACATCCACGTCTCGGACCTCACGTCGTATCGCCTGCCGGCCGCCGGTTGGGTGTCGATCCTGCACCGGATCAGCGGCGCGACGATGTTCCTGCTGCTGCCGTTCGCGATCTGGCTGTTCGACACGAGCGTGACGTCCGAGGTCTCGTACGAACGGTTCACCGCCGCGTTCGCGACCGGTGCCTGGATCTTCCCGGGCTGGTTCCTGAAGCTGGTGGCGTTCGCGCTGCTGTGGGCGTACCTGATCCACTTCTGCGCGGGGCTCCGCCACCTCTGGATGGACGCCACGCACGATGTCGGTCTCGAGTTCGGCCGCATCTCCGCGCTGACCGCGCTCGTGCTCGGCACCATCGTCGCGTTCGCGCTCGGCGCGAAGCTCTTCCTCTGAGGCGGTCGGACATGAGCACGTCGTTCGGTTCCCGGCGTCTCGTCGTCGGCGCGCATTACGGGCTGCGCGACTGGCTCGCGCAGCGCGTCACCTCGCTGCTGATGGCGCTGTTCACGCTCGCGGTCGTCGTCCAGATCCTGATGCCCGGGCCGCTCGACTACGTTCGCTGGTCGGCGATCTTCGCCAGCCAGTGGATGAAGGTCCTCACCTTCGTCACCGTCGTCGCGCTGCTCTATCACGTCTGGGTCGGCATGCGCGACATCTGGATGGACTACATCAAGCCGGTCGGCGTCCGACTCGCGCTCGACATCTTCACCATCGCCTGGCTGGTCGGCTGCGCCGGCTGGGCGATCCAGGTCCTCTGGAGGCTCTGAGATGGACGCCCCTGCCGTCCACACCTCGAGCGTCGCGACGCGCCGCTTCGACGTCGTCATCGTCGGCGCCGGCGGCTCGGGGATGCAGGCGTCGCTGCGGCTGGCGCGCGCCGGCCTCAACGTCGCCGTCTTGACAAAGGTCTTCCCGACCCGCTCGCACACCGTCGCCGCGCAGGGCGGCATCGGCGCTTCGCTCGGCAACATGAGCGAGGACAACTGGCACTACCACTTCTACGACACCGTCAAGGGCTCCGACTGGCTCGGCGACCAGGACGCGATCGAGTTCATG
>Ga0207689_10000157_pt1 | contig 59008 bp, 40 predicted proteins | sample KBSMisM52_FD_184312 | JGI IMG/M metagenome (GOLD analysis project Ga0207689, IMG submission 184312) | Miscanthus rhizosphere microbial communities from Kellogg Biological Station, Michigan, USA - KBS Miscanthus M5-2 (SPAdes) (version 2) | ecosystem: Host-associated > Plants > Roots >...
CGGCGTTGAGCGTGGTGCCTCCGTTATACGTGCTGGCTCCAGAGAGGATCAGCGTGCCCGCGCCCGCTTTGGTCAGGCCAAAGCTGCCACCGATCGCTCCACCGACGGTAAGCTTGCCGGCATTCACGGTCACCGTCGGGCTGGTATTCAGCGTGACGGCACCGGTGCCCATGTTCAGGTCATTGGTGCCAGTGAAGGCAAAGTTGCCATTCCAGTTCTGGGCATTGTTGCTGCCCAGGGTAAGAGCCGAGCCACTGGTATTGTCCAGTGTGCCCCCGGCGATGGTCAGCGCTCCAGTTCCAAGTGCAGCGGCGTTGCCGAGGTTGAGCGTGCCGGCGTTGAGCGTGGTGCCGCCCGAATAGGTGTTGGCAGTGTTGATGGTCAATGAGCCGGTGCCGCTCTTTGTCACCGAGCCGGCAGTGATGCCGGTGGAATCGCTCGAATTGATGGTGTAATCGACCGAGGAGTTGTTGAACGTGGTGCTTGACGGAGCCACGCCACCGGTGATCGTCACCGTGCTGTTGGTAACCGCCGTGCTACCGGAGCCGAGGTCGTAAGTGTCATTAAACTCGGCGGCGTCGCTCAACCAGAAATTGGTCGCGGTGTGGCCGGTCTTGAGTGCCCAGGCGTTGGGGCCGGCGTTGTCGTTGGTCGTGGCGGTCGTCCACGTCTGGCTGCCCACACCTGTCCAAGTCGGATTGTCACCCGTGACAGTCAATGTGACGGCACTGCTCGATACGCCCAAGGCGGAGTTTTGACGGCCACTGATGCCGGTGATCGTCCCCTTCGTGAAGTCTCCCAGTCCGCCGGTGAACGAGGTGAACGTGATGAGATCATACGTGGTGCCATTGCTCCACGCCGAGCTGTTGGTCGCATTGATGGTGATCTCCCCCGCACCAGTGTTGGCGGTGGTGAAGGTCGTAAGCGCCAGACCCTTGGTGGTGTTGGCTTCGTTGACGTTGATGGTGCCCACGCCTGAGAAGGCGAGCGTGCCAATCGTAAGCGTGCCCGTGCTGCCATTGCCGTTGCTGATGGTGTTGCCGGCAAGGTTGGCCACGTTGACCGTGCCGAGCGTGCCCGTGCCATCCACCGTGCCCTGCGTGAGGGTGACCGTTCGTGTGCTCGCCGTGGTGCTGGTGTGCAGATATTTGGCGCCGCTGCCGTTGACCGTGATGCCGCTGGTGCTGTTGATTGCGCCAGAGCCGCTGACAAGCAGCGTGCCAGCGTTGACGGTGGTCGCGCCCGTGTAGGTGTTTGCTCCCGTCAAGGTCAGCGTGTTCGTGCCCGTGGTCTTGGTGAGCGCGCCGGCGCCGGAAATCACGCCCGAGAGCGTTTGCGCGGCGGTGCTGTCGTAATTGAACGTTCCGGCATTGGAGATAGCCCCCGCGTAGGAACCGCTGCCGAGCTGGCCGGCGCCGCTGATCTTCAGCGTGCCGCCGCCGATCGTGGTGTTGCCGAGGTAGGTGTTTACCCCAGTAAGGGTTTGGGTGCCGGTGCCATTCTTCGTGAGGGCGATATGGCCGATGCCAGCGCCAGCGCCGCGGCCGCCGCCGATCACGCCGCTGAAGGTGCCCGAGCCGTTGTTAACCCCGACAGTCACCGTCCTGTTGGTGTTACTGTTGCTCGAGTTCATAATATTGCCGCCGCCGGTCAACGCGTCCACAAACACGGCGTTGTTGTCGTCCCAGGTGTCGAACGATGCGCCAGATGCGATATTGAGACTAGCCAAGTTACTGGTCCAAACGCCTCCCGAGAATCCACCGTCGACGAGATTGCCCCCTTGGATGTCGATCAAAGCGCCGGAGCTCATGCTGAATGTAACCGTTCGACCGCTGGTATTGCCCAGACCCAAAAAGTCGGTGCTATTGCCAGTGATGACAAGCGTGCCCGCGCCAGAAATGGTCGTGTTGGCGCCGCTATTTGCCACTGCCGCACCATTAGTGAAGGTGCCGCCGGTGGCATTGCCGCCAATGCCCGTTGCATCCCATTTCAGCGTCGCCCCGGAAGCAACGGTGTTGGTGCCCCGGATACCTTTGAGCGCATTGGCCCCCTTGAACGAGAGGGTTCCCGCGTTGATCGCTGTCGCGCCGGTGTAGGTGTTTGCCCCTTGCAGCGTCAACGTGCCCGCGCCGTTCTTGGTCAGACCACCGGTGCCGCTGATGATGCCGGAGATCGTGGTGTTGCCGGAACCGCCGCTGGTGAGAAGGAAGCCGCCATTGGCCACCGTGCTGCTTACGGTTAAGAGGTTGCTGGAATCGTTGGTCCAGCTCTGCGCCGCGCCGAGGGTGACGCCGGTAGCGGAAATGGTCGCCGCGCCGGCATTAGCCTGCATGCTGATGCCCGAGGAGCCGATCGTGAGCGCGGTGCCGGAAAGGGTGAGCGCGCCGGTTGAAGTCGTGCCGTCGCCGATCTGAAGGCCCGCGATGCTGGTGGTGCCGGCGTTGGGCTGGTTGGTGTAGGTGGTCTGGTTGAACCGCGCGATGTTCGTCGTGAGATCGCTGGTGGGCGCGGTGCCGCCGGTCCAGTTGCTGCCGGTCGCCCAAGCTGTGCTGGTGGTGCCAGTCCAGTCTATGCTGGTCTGGGCGTGGGAGGGGGTGGCGGTGAGCAGGATGCCGACGGCGGACAGCGCGGCCGTGAGAGCGCGTCTTTGGGAGGGATGGAGGCGCAGGGATGGGTTTTTTTGGGCGGTCATTGGTAGAAAATAACGTTTTTTAAGGGGCTGGTGGTCTGCTCGGCTGGGAAGCGCAGCGGGCAATGATGCTTAAGCTGCGTAATGGTAGGGTCGTGGAGTAGGGGAGCGCGGCAGCCCAACTAGGGTCACCAACTCAAGGACCTTAGCAGGTTTCGGCCCGGTCTCCAATATCCCCAAATGGGGGATTATTTACCTGCGTAAGAGGCTAATGTCTTGCAAGGATGCATTGGGGGAATACCCCCAGTGTTGGGCGTTGAGGGCCCTCTATTTAAATCGATCAGGATTTTGGCCGTAAAAAGATTGTGAGAAAGCGTAAAAAAGAAAGCCGCAGGGGTGGCTTTGGGCAAGCCGGGCGAGGTCGCCGGTCCTCCATGGAGGAGGAGGGGTCTCGCGAAGGGGGGGGAGGAGGGCGAATCCCTCCCCGTGTTGCCGCCTTGTTGATCGACGTAGGCGGCGAGTTCACGCGCGCTCCGAACCGCGCCTGCATCCACCGTCGCTCTTCGAGCTGTGGAGGACCGGGCAGGCGGTCTACCCTCCGGGAGGAGCAGCGGGGTTATGCGGAGGACGGACCTTCTGGTCCGTCGTGATGATGATTGGACCGGACCGGGAGGTCCGGTCTCCATTATGGCGACAACTGAGGCGGGTCAGGGCGCGGGAGGATAAGGGGAGATTTCCGCCGCGCGGAGTTCGGCGCCGTTGATCGTCTGGCGCAGGCCGAGCATGAGCACGTTTTTGCGGCCCGGGCCGAAGTTCAGCCAGCACTCGGGCAGGTAAAACTCCCGCTGCGGGCCGAGCTCCCAGTGGCGGCCGATGTCGTGGCCGTTGAGCCACATGAAGCCGTTGCCGGAGGCGTCGAGCAGGAGGCGCCACGGGATCGACGCGGCGGCGGGCGAGGCGAGCCCGGGCAACTCGAACTCGATGCGATACCAGGTGAGCAGGCCGTCGCGCTGGCCCTGCGGCTGGATGCCGTTGCCTTTGCGCGCGATCGTCCGCTCGGTGTCGAGCGAGACTTTTCCCCAGCCTTCCGGAGCGAAGCCCGCGCGCGTCCAGCCGGCGGCGACGCCGCCGAGGTCGAGGGCGACCTGCCAGTCGAGCGGCTTGAAGAGCGTCGTCTCGTCGGCGGAAAGACCGGCTTGGCGGACGCCGCTCAGCTCTTCCATCGGGATGTAGCCGTGCTCGTGGCCGATGTTTTCGTAGAGGAGCACGATCTCGTTGTCCCCGGCGCGGAGGAGGCCGCCGAGGTCGAAGCGGTTGTCGAACTCGTCGGGACGGATCCGGTCGAAGGAGAGCTTCTTGTTGCGGGTCGCGGCGGCGGCATAGGCCTCGTCCGGATACAGGCGGGCGGCGAGGCGGCCGTTGACCTGCGCGGTGACGAGGTCGCGGCTGAAGGAGTTGACGAGCAACCGGCCGAACTGGGCCACGTCGGCCTCGGCGAGCGTGAAGCGAGACCGATAGAGAACGTAGCGCTGGTCGCTCACGCCGAGTTCGGGCAGGGATTTGCCCGTCGGCAGCGGTTGCCACCGGCCGTCGAGCGGGTCGGGGCGCTTGAGCGCGGAGGCGATGCGCACCGGCGCGGGCAGGGGCGCGGCCGGCGGGACGACCTGGGCTTTCGGATACCAGACGCCTTCGGCGGGGGTCTTGCCGGGCGGGATCACGAGCACCTGGGCGCCGAGATCGGCGAGGGCGTAGGATACCTCGAAGGGCGGGATCGTGGCGGCGGCCGAATCAGCGTCGTTGGTGCGCATGAGCACGCGGTTCCCCTCCTGGTCGTAGTTATAGACCGGTTCGGTGGAGCGGGTGATCTTGCCGGGGACGACGGTGACTTTGCCGGAAATGGGATGCTTGGCGTCGGTGTTGTGAAGGAATACGAAACGGGTGCCGTCGGGCGCGACGCGCACGCCGCCGAAGAGCGAGGCGGGCGCGCCTTGGAGCTCGCAAGGGCCGCCTTCGGCGCGGGCCAGGAGCGAGGCGTGGTCGCGGACGAATTCGTTCACGCCTTTGGCGGCGTAGTATTTGGGGCTGAGCGCGCCCCATTCGCGGATGGCGGCGTTGTAGTCGTAGGTGGTGGTCTGCCCGCGCGCCTGCCAGCCGCCGAAATGGGTGCCGCCGACGAACATGTAGGGGTTGAGTCCGGTGGCGCCGCCGAGCAGGGACATCAGGTGGATGGCGTTGAAGTGGCGCGCGTCGGAGTAGTTCTCCTCGGCCAGACGATCACCGACCAAGGAAAACCAGCCGCCTTGCAGCTCGGTGACGAAGCCGGGCGCGTTCGGCTGTTGGGCGCGCAGCGACATCATGCGTTGCGCGCAGCCCGGGGCGCCGTCGAGAGCGACGTAGTAGTTGTCGCAGTCGAAGACCTGTGAGAGCACCGGGTCGACGCTGCCACGGGTTTCGCGGGTCAGGCAGGTGAAGATGGGCACGTCCACGCCGGATTTTTTCACCGCGCCGAAGAGGGCGTGCAGCAGCTTGGTTTTGTCGGGGGCGGAGGCCTTGTGGTAGTCGTATTCGTTCTCGATCTGGACGAGGATGATGCCCTTGGCGCCCTTCGGCTTGCGGGTGATCTGCTCGCGAGCGAAGACCTTGCACACGGCGTCATACCAATGGACGCTCCAGGCGATGTGCGCGTCGTCGGCGCTGCGGAGCCAGAATTCCTTGCCCGTCCAGGGATCGAACTTCGCCAGCCAGCGCGGGTAGCCGCCGCCGCCCCACTCGGCGCAGATGAAGGGGCCGGGGCGCACGATGGTGTAGAAACCGAACTCGTCCTGCGCCATCTTCAGCCAGGCCTCGAATTCGGAGAGATCGACCTTGGAGAAGTCGTCGAGGCCGGAGGGCAGGTCGCGTTCGTGCCAGTTCCACGGAACGTAGGTTTCGACGGTGTTGAAGCCGGCGTCCTTGATTTTCTGAAAGCGGTTGCGCCACAGCTCCGGAGGAGTCCGGAAGTAATGGAACGCGGCGGAGGAGAGGAAAAAGTCTTTGCCTTCGATCTGGAGGCAGTGGCCGTCGTAGCGGATGCGCTCGGGGTGCTCAAAGCGCGTGGCCGAGGGGGCGGGCGTCTGGGCGAGGAGACTCGCACAGCCCATCGAAAGGGCCGCGCCGGCGAGCAGCCGGCGCAGCCAAGAGGGGGGATTGTCGGAGTGACGGGGTTTCATTTTTAAAGGGATCGATCGATAAACGGGGTTAAAGACTCCAGCATGGAGCGGGTTTCATTTCACCGCTCCGTGGAAACGAATCTCCGAAACGTTGCAGAGCCAGTCGTTCCGATTGAAAATCCGGATGTAACGATAAGATTCGCCGGCCGGCTTCATTTTCGGGCTCTGCCAATCCTCGGTTTCGCCAGCCGGTTCGGTTAGCGTCGTCCAAGTTTGCCGGTTGTCCGATCCTTGCACGATGGCGCCGGCGAGCCGGTTCCGGTATTTGGGACGGGCCAAAAACTCCACGCCGGACAGGCGGACGTGTCGGGCCTCCCCGAAATCGAATAACAAACAGCATTCCGCCTCGCTGTTGTTCACCGCGAGTTCCGCGTAGGTGCTGGCATCGTTGTCGAACAAGGCGTCGAGCAAACGCTGCGAGTTGGCGGCGGGGCCGCCGGTGTTGGGATCGATGATCTTGGCGATTTTGGGCACGTCACGGATCAGTTTGGATTCATCCACCAGGATCAGGCGGGATCCATCCGTGGTGACGGAGGCGGTATCGCCGGGGGTTCCGTCGCGGCGCCGATAATCGATGGAAAATTCCACGGGGCCCGTCTTTGCCTGGCCGGGCCGCATGACGGCCTCGGCGACATAGGTGGAGTCGCCCGTTTTTCTCCCCTTGGCCTCGATGCCTTGGATGAGCACGCGGATATTTTTGATCGGTTCCCGGGTCTGGATGTTCACCCGGACCGGTTCTCCCAAGGCCACGCGGATGCCGTTGCCCTTTTCCGAGCTCAGCGAGACGGATTCCAGCTTGTTGCCGGTTTCATGGCGGCGGCCGTAGATGCGCATCTCCGAGGGCTCGATCAGGGTGCCGCGGAGTCTGACGACGCGCAGATACCGGAAGGTTGACGACACCAGATCCGGGCTCACCGCGACTTTCTTCAAATCCGTGGCGTGCAAGACGGGCTCGGGCGTGAGCTCGGTCCAGTTCACGCGATCATTGGAGCCGTAGAATTTGGTGTCGTCCACGCGATCCTCGAAGTTGACCCGTCCCTGCAGCGCGAAGGCGGTGGCGGAGAATTTGAAGTCCGGCCCGAAGTCGAACTCATGGTAACGGTCCGGTGCCAGGTAAAAGCCCACGAAGGTGTCGTCGTTGCCGTCGACGAGCAGGTTCGTGGCCACCGCGCCGATGTTGGAGGCGACCACGACCTTCGGGAAATCCATGCTGCCGTCGGGCAACAAGGGCGTGAGCGGCTCCAGCGCGTCGAAGGCCGCCTTGAGTTCGATCAATCGGGCGAAGAAATCCGCGTCGGAGGCGGTCCTGAGCGCGTTTTGCGCACCGACGTAGAGCGCCTTGCAACGATCCAGCGTCGTGGTGACGTAGGTCGTCTTGTCGTCATAGGCGGCCCTGATCGCCGCGAGCGCGGCCGCGCGATCGGCGACCACCGAAATCGTCACTTTCTTCGGCGCGACGGAGACGCCGTCCGAGGCTTCCACTACGAAGACGCGCTCGCCAATCTTCGCCGGTTTCCAGGAAAAGATCCCGGTGCCCGCGTCCAGGACCGCCCCTTCGGGCAGGTCGAGACAGCCAATCTTCACGGGGCCGCCCGATCCCGGGGTCGCGGAGAAATCCAGCCGGACCGGAGCGCCGACATAGGCCACGAGGCGCAGAGACGCGTCGCCCGAGGCGAAGGCCGGGAACGGAGGTTCGGGCCGGCGCAAAAACTGGTCCAGATCCACGGTCGTGCCGGACGCCGCCTTGACGTTGAAAAAGACGATGTCCCCGAAGCGCTCGAGCGCGCTCATGGTGTAGAACACCTGGCGCCACTCGCCGCGGGTGTTCGGCAGCAGCCAAGGCTTGGCGAAGCCCGACAGCTTGATCTCGGTGACGCCGTTCGTGCGGATGCGCAGACCCACGGTCTTGCTTTCGTTCGCGCAACTGAGCACCGAGAGACGCGCGCCTTCCGGGTCGGCGTTGACCCGGACGAACCTGGTGTCGCCCTCGGTCCGCGCGGAGGATTTGTCGGTGAGGTTGGCGGAGCGCAGCTCGAACTCGACGATGGCCGGTTCCTGTTCCGAGGGCGGGATACGGAGCGCTTCGCCGGTCGCCTCTTTCGGGATGTAGAGCCAATCGTAGTCGTCGCTCACGATCCGCTTGAGAAAGGTCTCGTGGTAGTAAGGCGCCTTCTTGGCCAGATCGACGCCCTTTTTGCAGGCGTAATAGTAATACAGGTCCCAAATCTTGTGCTGGCGGATGCGGCCCCGGTAGTTGTCCGCGATCCGAGGGTAGATCTGGCGCACGGTGCCGTCCGGGGCGATGTCGCAGGGCGTGGGAATCCACGGCGTGTCGTAGCCGAGCATGAACCGGCAAAAATGGTCGGCCGCCGCCAGGATGCGGTCGTTCAGAAACTCGTAGGGTCCGACGGCATTCGGGGCCTTGGAGGGGGTTCCGAAGACCGGATCGACCTTGGTGCCCTGTGAATTCAGGATGCGCGCGATCGTGGTGAAGATCGTCAGATCGTCGCCGGCGTGGGCCTGGTCGCGTCCCATTTCCGTGATCTGGACCTGGGGCGCGGCGACCTTTTCGCCAGTCAGGGCGTTCGTGTCCACCAAGCGGGCCAGATCCTGAATGGAGAAACTCAAGCCCTTGTTCGGGCCGTCCTTGTTCACGGTGAAGCGCTCGACCCGTTTCGCGAAGTCCGCCGGATCGCTTCGGAAAATCGCTCCCGCGATGGCCGGCGCATAGGCGAAGCCGTTCTGGTTCATGAACCAGCCGTTGTGGTTGAAAAAGTTCGTCACGCCGGGGATGACGAAATTTTTCGAGAACGCGGCCGTGTCCTGTTCCGTCCAGGCCAGCTCGCGATTGGGCGACTCCATGCCGCGCAACAACTCCGCGACCAGGATCATGTCCTTAAACGCGAAGGAGCAGTGGATATAGACCTCGCGGTAGGCCTTGAACTTGTCGGGGTCCATCTTCGACCACAGGCGGACGATGCGCAACGCGTTGGCCCGATAGGTCGCGTCGCCGGTGAACCAATACATCAGCATCTGGCGCAGGGCCGTGTCGGAATCGATTTTGAGGCGGCCCTCGACGCCGCCGTCATCGAAGGCATCCACTTCCGGCCGGGTCGGGTCGTCCTTGCTTTGGTTGCGGCTGGACACGGCCTTCTCGGAGCGGGGGCTCGACGCGAGTTTAACGAAGCCGGAATACCACGGATCGCGCTTCGCCAGCACCTGGGCGCGGACGTTCTCCAGGATTTCTTTATTCAGGCTGATGCCGGGGTGCGTGAAGCCGTTCTCCGTCGTCTTGTGGATCTGCACCTTGTCCGTCACTTCGACCGGCGATTCCGCGCCGGCGGCCGCAGCCGAGGACGATGACACGAGGCCGGCGAGGAGCGTGCAGGCGACGATCCATCCCCACCTGTTTTTTTTCATGATTCCCGATGTCATCTCTTCAATAAAAGGCCGGTTGGCCGGGGTTCATTGTTCACGTTGCGCGGTGTTCGAATAAGCCGAGTAGCCTCCGGTGTTATAGGCGCGGATGCGATAACGAAGAGCCGCGGGCCGCTCGATGCCGGTGTTTTCGAAGCGGGAGGCGTCGGCGGCGAGATCGGCGATCTCGCAGAACGGAGCGCCGTCCAGCGAGGCCTCGATTTTCACGCCGATTTGGGAGGTAGGGGCGGCGTTTTTCCAGTCCAGGCGCACCACGCCGCCGGCGAGCGGAGTCGCGGTGAGCGCGGCAGGGGCGGCGGGCGGGGCCGGCGGCTGCCGCTCGATCCGGACGTGGTCGAAGATGCCCTTGGGAGAATCGGTTTCCTTCCGTCCGGGCGGAGTCTCGCCGGTGCTCGCGAGCAGGCCGGCGAGCACGCTTTTGGGCAACGCCACGGTGCTTTTGCCGATCTCGAACCATTCGATACCGTCGGACGATTGGTAGGCGGTGAATTCGTCGCCCGTGCGCCGGAGGCGGAGCCAGACGGGCATCCAGGTGTAATCGCAGCCGCGCTGGACGGTGGTCTTGCCATCGGCCCGCGTGTGCAAGTGCGCGGATCGACCGCTCAGGGTCACCGCGATGGTCCGCGACTTGGCCGCGCCCGGCTCCCGAACCGTCAGTCCCATCATGCCGACAGGCCCCAGCCAATCCGCCAGCCGGGCGGTGAGGCTGAAGTCGCCCTCCACGGACTGGCCGGCGAAACTGCCGTCCACCTCACGGCCCGCTGCGGGAACGAGAAACAAATTGCCCGCAGCGGCTTTGGAGTAGAGCGCGCCCTCGACGGAAACGTTGCGGCAAACGGGAGGCAACGTTTCACCCTTGTTCGGGACGGCGCTCACCGGCGCGGAGGGGGCGCTTTTGCCGGCGTTGTTGAGCGCGGCGACCGTGTAATAATAGGTGCGACCGGCCTCGACGGCGCTGTCCACGTAGGCGGGCGTCGTCCATCTCTTGGTCGAATAGATCGAGGTGAACGGGCCGTCCGCAGAGGTGGCACGGCTGACTTCGTAGCCGTGCGCGCTGTAGGCGCCGGAGGGCGACCATTTCAGTTCGATGCGTTGCAGGCCCGGCGTCGCGACGACCTCACGCGGCGTGGGCGGGGCTTTGGCCGGCAGGGGGGACGCCTTGGCGTCGCGGGTGTAGGTGAGGGTGCCGTAGCCCAGGACGTCGATTTCGCCCGGCTCGGGGCGACGCAACGCGGCGAAGAGCTGGATATTCGGGGCCTTGAGTCCCTGCCGCACGACATAGTGGTTGTAGAGGAGTTCGAAGTGCGAGGCGTCGAGGCGGCCGTGGTAGTTGGTGGAGATGTAGAACTGGTTCACGCCGTCCGAATTGTTATAAAACGTGTAGGGCACGCCCTTCCAGAGGGTGTATTGCGCGGTGTGCTCGGCGGCGCCGAGCAGCAGACTGTCGTCATAGCCGAAGAGATCGACGCCCTGGTTCCAGGCGATCTGGCACATTTCCGCCAGCAGACCCTGGCCGCCCATGACGTGCGCGTAGTCGCGGCCGCTCTCCTGCCACTGCGCCAGGCCGCCGGGAAAACGGAAGGGCGCGGCGATGCGGAGCGCACCGTTGCCGCGGCCGTTTTTGAAGTATTCGACGGCTTCGTCGAACTTCGCGCGGTCGTCGCAGAAGACGCCGATGGCGAGGATCGCGCGCATATTGCAGGCGTCCCAGTTGGCCCAGTAGTGGTCAATCCTCGCGCCGTTGTGGTTGGCGAGGAAGTCATGACACACCGGATACATATAATTCACGAGCATGCGTTTGAAGCGCGCTTGGTCGGAGGCGGACCAGCCGGAATAGGAGCGCATCAGCTCCGCCGCGATGGCGAAGGTGCCGATGGGAATGCCACTCAGGCCCGGCTGGTTGTCGCCTTTGGGAACCTCCGCCACCGTTTCGGACCAGTCGTTCAAGATGCGCACGGCGCAATTGGCGTGGGAGATGTCGCCGGAGATGATCCAGCGCAGGGCGTTCAGATAGGCGGCGTTGGCGTCGTTCTGCGCCCGCTGGCGGCTGATCATGTGCCGGTGCGGGCCGGCCTTGTAATCGTTCTTCGCCTTCCCGTCCTGGATGAGCTCATTCCAGCCATCGATCCACGGGCTCTCGCCTGCGGCCACTTTCGCTTTCATGCGGTCAAGGTCGGCCTGCGTGTGCAGGCCGCCCGGATGAACGAAGCCTTGGGCGAATGCCCCGCAAGCCTGGCTGACGAACAGCGAGAGCAGGAAAAAGCCGATGCGGGGCAAACGAATCATGTGCTTGAAAAGGATGGAGCGAGGAGGGCGCCGAGACGACTGGGGGCGGTCACGGATTACTTCGTCGTGGGAATCCGCAGTATGGTGAGGGAGTTGCCGGGGAAGCTGCGGGTGAAGCGCGGACCCGTGAGCGTCAGCTCCTCGGTGTGTGGCGCGATCTTGCGCGGTTCGGCGAGGGAGTTCTCGTCGTCGGGTTTTTCGGAGGTGAGCACGGTGGCGCGGGCCGGGCCGGAGGGTTGGGCGACGCCTTCCAGGTTGATCGTGGTCTCGGTCGGGCCCGCGGCGGTGTTGACCACCTTGAGAATGATCTCGCCGGTGGCGGTGTCGCGCGTGGCGCTGGCGTAGATCGTCCGGACGGTGAGGTGCGGACGGCGGAAATCGTGGACGAGTTTTCCGTCGAGCCAGCAGCGGACTTGGTCGCCGTCGAGCTGCACACGCAGGTCATACCAGCGGCCGGTTTCGATCGAGCCGTCCTTGCGTTCGTCGGAATCGGCGAGCAGCACGGCGTCATATTTGTTGTCCCAGCCGCCCAGGTTCCAGGCGGTGCGGTCCTCGTCGTGCTTGTTGTGGAAGAGGACCATGAAGCCTTCGCGGCCGGTGAGCTTCCGGGCCTTCAATTCGATGGTGTAGTCCTTCCAGGACGGGTCGCCGATGAGCGCGCGGAGCTTCTGCTTTTCGGCAGTCTGGCGCAGCACGCCATCCTTCACGCTCCACTCGCCGCCGCCGAGGAAAGTCCAGCCCTCGGTGCCCTTGCCGGCGAAGTCCGACGCGAAGAGGACCTTGCCGTCGGGAGCGGTGACCTTGAGGTCCTTGAACTCGGCCTGGGTGTTCCAAGTGCCGACGCCGACGCGGCCGCGCGGATCTTCCACGGGCAGTTCCGCGCTTTGCACCTCGACCGGCAAGGTGGTGTCGCCGGTGTTATGACTGAAGAGCTGCTGCACCTGGTAGCTGGGGAGGCCATACCAACCCGCGCTGTCGAAGTTGATGAGATCGGGGCTCCAGGCGCGGTGATGGACGTTGGTGAACAGCGGCGCGTAGGCGGCCATCATCACGATGTCAGAATTGCGCTCCAGGCCGGTCATGAAGGCGGCCTCGCCGATGGCGCCGCGGAGGTTGCCCAGGCCGGCGCGTTTGGTGACGGCGTATTCACCGACGAAGATTTTCGGGCCCTTGCGGTCGTAGCCGTCGTAGAGCGTGGCGCGGCGCATGAGGCCCTCGGGCGCGTCGTAGTAATGCTCGTCCACCATCTCCGGCATGGGATCCTTCGGGTATTTGTTGAACCACAGGTTCGCGATCAGGGTGATCTCGGGATGCTTCGCCTTGATCGCCTTCACGAAGAGCGGCCAGCGCGCGGCGTAATCGGGGCCGCCGTTTTCGTTGCCGATCTCCAGGATGCGGAGATTGAAGGGCGCGGGGTGTCCGTTCTTGGCGCGGAGGGATCCCCACACGGAGTCCACCGGGCCGTTGGCGTATTCGATGGCGTCGAGCGCATCCTGCACCCAGGCGCCCATGCGGTCGAGCGGCACGGATTCGCGGTGCGACATGCCGACGTTGATGCAGAAGACGGGTTCGGCGCCGAGGTCCTCGGCGAGCTGGAGATACTCGTGATAGCCGAGGCCCTGCGTGGCGTTGTAGTCCCAGATGTTTTCCAGCTGCGTGCGGGAGGCGACGTCGCCGATGGTGGTTTTCCATTGGTAGGCGCGGGCAATGTTCTCGCCCTCGACCCAGCACCCGCCGGGGAAGCGGAAGAAAGCGGGTTTGAGCGCGTTCATCGCCTCTGCGAGGTCTTCGCGCAGACCGTGGCCTTTCCAGGTTTTCACCGGCAGGAGCGAGATCATGTCGAGGAACAGGGCGCCCTTGTCGGACGCGTCGCCCGGGACGACGAGCCGGAGTTTGCCGCGTGGATCGGATTTCGTGGGCGTGAGCGTGAGGGTCTGTTGTTTCCAATCTTTGCCAAACCCGGAAAGTTCGCCGGAGGCGATCACGGCGCCGGCGGAGTCGAGGAGTTCGACGCGCAGCGCGCCCTTGAAATCGTCGGTGGCGCGGGCGGCCACGCGGAAGGCGCAGGCTTCGCCGGCGACGAAGTTCATGCCCCAGTAGCCGGGGTTTTCCAGCACGCAGCCCGCGGCGCCCGGGCGCACCTGGAGGCTGTGGCGGTTGAACGCGTTCAGCGGACGGGACTCGTCGAGAGTCGGAGCCGCTTCGGTTGCGGCTTTGGAGGCCGAGGTGAATGTCCAGAAGCGCAGTCCGTCGCTGCCTTCGAAGGAGCGATTGCGGACGAGTTCGGGATAAAGCCCGCCGTCGGCCGAGAGGTTGATGTCCTCGAAAAAGACACCCCACAGGCGGGGAGAGACCGGATGGCCGGGATTGTCGGCGCGAACGGAGATCGTTGCCTGGGCGGCGAAGGTGTGGGCGGCGAAAAGCGCGGCGGCGAGTAGAAGGACGGGGCGTTTCATGGGCTTCGGGCTTAGGCGACTTGCGCCGCCGGGGAGGGGACGGGAGGGGCGGGTAACGGCGGGACGGGGAAACTCATACGGGGAGGGGGCAACTTGGTCGGCCCACCTGCTACTGACAAGCCGGACACTCCAACAGGTTCCCATTTGCCCCCAAATACCCACAAACAGGGGGTCACCCAAGCCGCGGAGGCTTTGGGTGCTCGGAGCTCTTGAAATATTTCGCGACGGCCTCCGCCCGGGAGTGGACGTGCATCTTTTCGTAGATGTTTTTCACGTAGGTCCGGATCGTCTCGACGGTGAGCGAGAGCCGTTCCCCGACCTCTTTGGTGCTGAGCCCGCGCGCGATCAACCCGAGCACCTCGGCTTCGCGTTGGCTCAGGCTCCGCAGCTCGTCCGAGTCTTTGGCGCGGTGCCGGAAAAAATGGACCACCCGACGGGCGATGCCGCTGGTCATCGGCACGCCACCGCGACGCAGGTCGAGCAGGCTGCGGAGGAGGTCCTCCGGCGCGGAGTCTTTGAGCAGATACCCGTCGGCGCCGGCTTCGAGCGCGCGAAAGACCAGATCCTCCTCGTCGGAAGACGTGAGCATGACGATCTGGCACGACGGCAGGCTGACCTTGAGCCGCGCGGTGCACTCGATTCCCGACATGCGCGGCAGGTAAATGTCCATCAGGACGACGTCGGGGGCCAGCGCGGGAAGCACCTTGAGCGCCTCTTCGGCGTTGGCGCAGGCCTGCACGCAGACAAAGCCCTCGAACGATTCGATCAGGCGCACCACTTCGGTGCGGATTGCCTCTATGTCCTCAACCACCGCCACTCGGAAAATGCCCGACGCGGGGGCGTCGGCAAGCGGGCGGGATGTTGAGTGGGGCGAATACAGGGCGGGGGGCATAGAAGAGGGGTTGCATGCTGATGCGACTGGCGGTGACGATCTATCAGGCCGCGCGGGGTTTGCCAACACCCTTGGTGTCTCCGGGAAACAAATCGCCGCCATGCGCCGCGGATCGCGCGGGCCGGCGTGGTTATCGGCCCTAGCGCGCGGTCTTCGCGAGCGGAATCATAAACTCGACCACGGTCCCTCCGCCGGGATTGCTCCGCAACGAGAGCTGTCCCCCCGCCTCGCGCGCCCGGAGCTCGAGATTGCGCAGCCCCTCGCCCGGCCGGATCGTTTTGGGATCGAAACCGGCCCCGTTGTCCCGGACCACGATCCGCAGCAGACGATTCCTCCGCTCGATGATCAGTTCGATCTCGGTCGCGCCGGAGTGCCGGAGGGCGTTGTTGAGCGCTTCCTTCACGCCGAGGAGAAGGTTGCGGCGGACGCCGAGGCCGCAGGGGATGTCGGGCAGGTTTTCGTCGATCGCGAAGCGGCACCGGACCGGAGTGTCGCGGAAAAACGTCTCCGCGTAGCGCGCCAGGTAGGAGGCGAGTTCGCTCACGGTGTCGCGCTGGGAGTTGATGAGCCAGACGGTCTCCTTCATGTTCCGGCCCATCGCGCGCGCCTGTTCGCAAAGCCGCTTCAATTTCTCGGCTTGGTCGCCGGCTCCCTCGCCCAATTCGCGCCGCACCGCCTCCCCCAGCAAGACCAGTTGGGTGAGACCGCCGCCGAGGCTGTCGTGCAGGTCGTTCGCGATCCTCGCCCGCTCGCGACGAACCACCCGCTCCGACTGGCGCTTGAGCAGGAGCATGCCGAAAAGAACGAGGGCCCCCAGCGTGGCGGCCGCGCTCACCACGATTAGCGAGACCTGGAACCAGTCTTGTTGCCAAAACGATCTGATTTCCGGCGCCGAGGCCGGAGCCTTGTAGATCCGGGGCTGCATCCGCCATGCCGTCAACGGCCGGACGATCCGCGCCTGCTTCCACGTCGCGTCGAGCGTCGGAAGCGGCCAGGCGGGCGCGGATGCGGGGACCAGCTCCCAACTTGCATCGGTCGGGACATCCATTTGGCGGCCATCGCGCAGGCGGATCCGCAGCCCCGCCAGCAGTCCCCCGAAGTCGAAGTCGTTCACCGCGTCCACCGCCAGCACGTGGCGGCCCGGGCCGAGCAGGTGTGTGATGTCATACTCGGTCAGCACCCGCCAGTCGCTGCCCTGGCCGATGAAATAGCCGTCGAGATAAACGCGGTAAAAGTTGTCCGCCGTGATGCGCAGCAACGCCGACTCGATCACGCTCCCGGCCGGAAGGTCGATGACGCGCGCGAAGCGGCATTCCTGCCGGTCCTGCGTCGCGTCGGCCCAGATCCAGTCGCCCACCCGGAGTTCACGATCCAGATCCCCGGCTTTCACGGCGGGGCAGAGCAGGATCAGGAGGAACCATGGCCAAATCAAACGCATGCGATAAGGCTTCTCGTAGCATCGGGCCTGGTCTCGCACAACAACAGATCGGCCAAATTGTTTGGACGGACACCGGGTTGCGCTCATTCAACAGCCGTCGGTCTGATGGGCACGACAACGACGGGACGAGCTTCCGCAGGGCGTGCGGGAGATGCGGGTTGTCCGGTGAAGTCTTGCCTGCAAGCGCCGAGACTTGCGTGAAGACGCGGGGCTCGTTGGGCTGCGTGGACTTCGATACCGCCATGGACTCCCCGCCTCCCGCCTTGACCGTTCCGCCCGCCGCCGCGCCGGGCGACAGCGGGGACAAGGCGTTGATCATCCTTTGCCATCTCTCCGCCTTTTTGGGCGTGGGTTTCATCCTGCCGCTGATCGTGTATCTGATCAAAAAGGACGAGCCCGGCCCGGCCGCGGCGCATGCCCGCGAGGTGCTCAACTTTCATCTCTCGCTGGTGCTTTACGCGGTGTGCGCGATTCCTCTGGTGTTCATTGTGGTGGGCATCCCGCTGCTGATGCTCATCGCGCTGGCTTCGTTCGTTTGCGCGATCATCGCCGCGATCAAGGCCTCCGACGGCGTGCTTTATCGTTATCCCTGTTCCATTCGTTTTATCTCCTGATGTCCGCTCCCACGCTTCTCGTTCTCGCCGCCGGTATGGGCTCCCGCTACGGCGGGCTTAAACAGGTCGATCCCGTCGGTCCGTCGGGCGAAACCATCCTCGATTACGCCGTCTTTGATGCGATCCGCGAGGGCTTCGGCCGCGTGGTGTTTGTCATCCGCAAGGAATTCGAGGACGCGTTCCGCACCCAAGTCGCCGCGAAATACGCGGGCCAGATCAAGGTGGACTACGTGTTCCAGTCGCTCGACGCGCTGCCGCCCGGCTTCGCGGTGCCGGCCGGACGCGAGAAACCCTGGGGGACGGGCCACGCGGTGTGGTGCGCGCGCGACGCGGTAACGGAGCCGTTCGCGGTGATCGGGGCCGACGACTTTTTCGGGCGAGACGCGTTTCGGCAGCTCGCGGCGTTTTTGCGCGTGGGTCCCAACGCGGAGGACGCCGCGCCGAATTTCGCGATGATCGGCTATCGGCTCGCCAACACGCTGTCGGAAAACGGCGCGGTCTCGCGCGGCGTGTGCGCGACGGGGGGCGACGGTTATCTGGCCAAGGTCGTAGAGCACACCGGCATCCGCCGCGAAGAAGTCGGCGCGGAGCCCGGGAAGAAATACACGGGCGAGGAAACCGTCTCGATGAACTGCTGGGCGTTCACGCCGGCGTTTTTCACCGAGCTCAACGGGCAGTTCGAGGCGTTCCTGAAGAAGCGCGGCGGCGAGCTGAAATCGGAGTTTTATCTGCCCGAGGCGGTGTCGGAACAGGTGGCGCAGGGTCTGGTGACGGTCGAGGTGCGGCCGACGAGCGCCAGCTGGTTCGGCGTGACGTATCGCGAGGACAAGCCGCGCGTGCAGGCGGCGCTGGCCGGGCTGGTGGCGAGCGGTGAATATCCGGCGCGGCTGTTTTGATGCGGGCCTGCGGGGCGCGAGCGGGTGGAGCGCCTTGGGGACAACGCGCTCCACCTCGGGCAAGGGAGGAGGCGCGGGACAAGCCGCGCCTCCCGGCCGGAATCAGGCCTTTTCCATCTCGGCGAGTTGGTCGGTGGCTTTTTCCCACTCGGCGGTCGCGGCGGTGATCAGGTCGGTCATCGCGCTCAGCTCGCGGTTGAGGTGCTGGAACTTGCCCTTGTCGGCGTAGGTTTCCGGCGACTCGAGCGCGGCGGTGATCTCGGCCTGCTTGGTTTCCAGATCGACGACCTTCTTTTCCAACACGCCGACGTGTTCGCGGAATTTGCGGATTTCGTTGGCGCTGGGCTTGGCTTTGACCGGGCCGGATTTGACGGGCTCGGCCTTCTTGGCCTCGACCTGCTTCGGGCGGTTGTCGGTGAGGCCGGAGGTGAGCGCGGCGCGGGCGTCGGAGAACTTGGATTTCTCCAGGTAGTAATCGTAGTCGCCGGCGTAGTGGGTGAGTTTGCCGCTGTGGACGTGGAGCACGTTCTTCGCGAGGGCTTTGATGAAGTGCACGTCGTGCGAGATGAAAATTAAGGTGCCCTCGTAGGCCTTCAACGCCATGACGAGCGCGTCGATCGACTGGATGTCGAGGTGCGTCGTGGGCTCGTCCATGAGGAGGAGATTGGGCGGGCGCACGAGGAGGCGGGCGAGGGCGAGGCGGGTTTTTTCGCCGCCGGAGAGGACGGAGACGGGCTTGTGCACGTCGTCCTTGCGGAAGAGGAACGCACCGAGAATGGCGCGGGCCTGCTGCTCGGTGAGCTGGTTTTCGTTGGTGCGCAGCTCCATCACGTTCTCGAACACCGTCGCGTCGGGGTTCAAGTTATCGAGACGGTTCTGGGCGAAGTAGCCGGGGACGACGTTGCTGCCGAGTTCGCGCGTGCCGCCTTGGATCGGGATGGCGCCGGCGAGGATCTTGAGGAGGGTGGATTTGCCGGCGCCGTTGGGGCCGATGAGGACGATGCCCTGGCCGCGCTCGGCGGTGAAGTTGAGGTCCTTGTAAACGACGTGCTCGCCGTAAGCCTGGCGGACGTGTTCAAGTTCGATGACTTTGAGGCCGGAGCGCGGGGGCTGCGGGAACTTGAAGTTCATCTTGCGCAGTTCCTCGGTCGGCTCCTCGACGGCGACCTCCTTGAGGCGCTCGATTTGTTTTTCCTTGGACTTCGCGCGGGAGGCCATGGAGGCCTTGGCGCCGAAGCGATCGACGAAGACTTGAAGGTGGGCGATTTCGCGCTGCTGGTTTTTGAAGGCGGCGGCCTGCTGGGCCTTGCGGGCCTCTTTCTCGACGAGGAAATTGTCGTAGTTGCCGTGGTAGTAGTGGAGCGTGCCGGCGCGCAGCTCGAGCATGCCGGTGCAGAGGGCGTTGAGGAAGGCGCGGTCGTGGGAGATAACTACGAGGCCGCCCGGGTAGCGCGTGAGGTAGTCCTGGAACCAGAGGAGGGCTTCGAGATCGAGGTGGTTCGTCGGCTCGTCGAGCAGCAGGAGGGCGGGTTCGGCGACGAGGAGGCGGGCGAGGTGGGCGCGCATGACCCAGCCGCCGGAGAAGGTTTTGGCGAGCTTGTCGGCGTCGTCGGGTTTGAAGCCGAGACCGTCGAGGATTTTGCGGGCGCGGGGTTCGAGCGTGTAGTCGATGTCGTAGTCGTCATCGGTGGGCTCGAGTTTTTTGCCGCTGGTGGCGATGTGGAGAATGGTCTCGTCGCCGGCGGGGGCGGATTCCTGCGGCAGGTAGCCGAAGTCGGCGCCGCGTTCCCACTCGATGGTGCCGGTGTCGGGCTTTTCTTCGCCGAGGATGAGGCCGAAGAGCGTGGATTTGCCGGCGCCGTTGGGGCCGATGAGGCCGAGGCGGTCGGTGCGGGCGATAAACAACGAGACGTCTGAAAAGAGTTCGCGTGTGCCGTAGGACTTGGAAACGTCTGCGATGGTCAGCATGGAGAACGGGACACCAAAGCGGCCGACTTCCCCTCGGTCAACGCCTCATCCTGATACCGCCTATGCGGTGGATTTCTAGACGGAGGAGGCTTGCGCGAGCCGGAGCAACGCGGCGGCGGTCGCCCGCGCCGAGCGGGCGGGGGCGGTGGATTGGGTGGCGTGCGCGGTGACGATGGCGCCGTCGATGAGCATGTTCAGCGTCTCGGAGAGCGCGGCGGGATCCTTCGCACCGGCGGCGGCGCCGAGATCGGCGAGGGTGTTCGTAATGGCGAGTTTGTGGCGCCAGGCGGTCTGGTGAATGGGGTGGGTCGGGTCGGGATACTCGCTCAACGCGCGGATAAACACGCAGCCTTTGAAGTCGTCGGTGCCGAACCAAGCCTCGTGCCAGTCGAAGACAGCGAGCAGGCGATTTTCCGGATCGGGGCCGGCGGCGTCGATTTCGGCGGACAGGGAGGCGCGGAACTCACGGTCGCGTTTTTCGAGGATGGCGATGATGAGCTCCTCCTTGGAGGCGAAGTGGTTATAGAGCGTCATCTTGGCCACTCCGGCCTCGGCCAGCAGCGTGTCGATGCCGACCGCACGCAGTCCGTCGCGATAAAACAACCGCCAGGCCGTGGCCATGAGCTGATCGCGTTTCGGGGAGGAGCTGGTGGTGGCGGCCATGGGGTTACGCTGGTGCTGCGAGGGTCTTGGGCAAGGAAATAGACAGATCTGTATATTTCGACTGGCAGATGCTAGACAGATCTGTCTTTGTGGCGCGGCATTATCATGAATCCACGTCCGCCGCTTCCGCCTTTCACCGAAGAAACCGCCCGCCAGAAGATTCAGGCGGCCGAAGATGCCTGGAACAGCCGCGACCCCGAGCGGGTGTCGTTGGCCTATACCGTCGATACCGAGTGGCGGAACCGCACCGACTTCGTGAACGGCCGCGCGGAGGTCGTGGAGTTTTTGCGCCGCAAGTGGGCGCGCGAACTCGATTACCGCCTGCGCAAGGAGCTGTGGGCGTTTCAGGGCAACCGCATCGCGGTGCGCTTCGAATACGAGTTTCACGATGCGGACGGCCAGTGGTGGCGCGCCTACGGCAACGAGAACTGGGAGTTTGACGAACACGGTTTCATGCGCCGCCGCTACGCCAGCATCAACGATCTGAAAATCACCGAGTCCGAACGGAAATTTCGTTGGGAGCGGCCGCAGTGACGGTGCGGTGCACGCGGGTGCGCGACGTTGCAACGCACATCAAAGCCGATTGCGTCTGCATTGATGAGTGCCGTCCCTGCGTTGTCCGAACTGGAGTCGTATCTTCGCGATAAAATCCCGCTGGCTCGCGCCATGGAGGTGCGCGTCGAAGCGGGTGCGCCCGACGCGCTGGTGCTGACGGCTCCGCTGGAGCCGAATCACAACCACCTCGGCACGGCCTTTGGCGGCAGCTTGAGCGCGATGGCCACGCTCGCCGCCTACGGTTTGTTGTGGGTGGAACTGGGCGACCGGGCCGGGCACATCGTGATTCATCGCAGCGAAATGGTTTATCACCGTCCGGTGCGCGGAGAGATTCGCGCGATCTGCCGGCGTCCGCCGGAGGCGGAGCTGGCGGAGTTTCGGCGGCAGTTCGCCGCCACGGGCAAGGTGCGGATCCGCCTCGGTGCGACTATCGAATACGAGGGACGCGTCTGCGTGGAGTTCGCGGGCGACTTCGTGGCGTTGCGCTGAACGGGGTGCGCATAGAGTAACCCAATAGGTTACTTTATCGGGGGATTAATTGAGTCCAAAGACCACGCGGCCGAGGGTCCACATGAGCAGCGGGAGCAGGAGCGCGAAGAGCAGGTTCACCCAAATGCCGGCCTTGACCATGCGCGGCAGGGTGACGAGGCCGGAGCCGTAGGCGATGGCGTTGGGCGGAGTGCCGACCGGCAGGGCGAAATCGGCCGAGGCGGCCAGGGCCACGGGCACGCACAGTAGCAAGGCGGGCTGGTGGATGCCGAGGGCGAGTGCGCCGATCACGGGCAGGAACGCGGTGGCCGTGGCGGTGTTGCTGGTGAGCGCAGTCGCGAAAATCATCACGAGCGAGACGAGGAACATGATGGCGAGCGGATGCCAGCCGGACAGGCCTTCGAGCGCGTGGGCGAGCGCGGCGACGAGGCCGGTTTTTTCCATCGCGCCGGCGAGGCTCAGGCCGCCGCCGAAGAGGATGAGCACGTCCCACGGCATTTTCTTGAGGCAGTTCCAGTCGAGGATGTGCGTGGTCCGTCGGCGGTTGGCCGGGATGAAAAAGAGCAGCAGCGCCACGCCAAGGGCGATGACCTCGTCGGTGACCAGCGCGCCCAGCGTCCCCGCGGCGGCGGGGTTTTGCAGGGTTTCGACCTTCCAGATCTCGCGCGAAATCCACAGGGACAGCGCGAGGGTGAAGGCGCCGGCGACGGCCCACTCGGGCCAGCTCATGCGGCCGAGCCGGGCGCGTTCGCTGGCGAGCTGTTCATGCACGCCGGGGATCGCGGTGTCGCCCAGCCGGAAGCTGACGCGCGTGAGGATGAAGTGCACGAACGGCAGGGCAACCAGCACGGTGGGCACGCCGAGGAGCATCCATTGGCCGAAGCCGATTTCGATGCCGTGGGCCTTTTCCAGGTAGGCCTTGAGGATGGCGTTGGGCGGCGTGCCGATGAGCGTGCCCATGCCGCCGATGTTGGCTCCGTAGGCGATGGCGAGCATGAGCGCCGCGCCCAGTTCGCGGTGGGCGGGTTCGTCGGCGGAGGCGGTTTTCACCAGCGCGTAAACACCCACGCCGATGGGCAGAAGCATCATCGCGGTGGCCGAGTTGCTCGTCCACATGCTGATGAACGCGGCGGCGCAGAGAAAGCCGAGCACGAGCGAGCGGGGCCGGGTGCCGACGGTGTGGATGATGGCGAGCGCGAGGCGCCGGTGGAGATTCCAGCGCTCCATCGCGAGGGCCAGCATGAAGCCGCCCATGAAGAGGTAGATGATGGGGTCCGCGTAGGGCGCGGCGGCCTGGCGGATGGTCGAAATTCCGAGCAAGGGTAGCAGCACGAGTGGCAGCAGCGCGGTCGCCGGGATGGGAATCGCCTCGGTGACCCAGAGCACGGCCATCAGCACCGCCAGAAACGCCACGCTCGTGCCGCCGGGGCCGAGGCCGAACAGCGGCGGCGACAACCACAGCGCAAGCAGGAGCGGCCCGGCCAGATAAAGGCCGATGTGCTGCCGCCAGCCGCGGTCGCCGTCGGGGTGGCGGCCTTCCGTATCGTGCGCGGCCTGCGTCGATGGGGCGGGGTTTTCCATGGGGAGCGGACCTGTGTCCATGATACCCGGCCGGTCGGGGCCGACAACCCTTCGTTGGGCCGTCGCGGGTGACGCCGCGGTGACGAACGGGCTGGGCGCGGAGTTTTTTGTGGCGTTGGTTTTCCGGGCCGCTGTAAGTCTTCGACCACTTTTATATGAAGAAAGCCAAGCTCCAGAAACGTCCCGAGGACATCAACGCCAAGCTCGCCGCCAAGAAGGGCCCGATCTCGCAGTTCATCGCCCACAACTACCGCCACTTCAACGCGGCCGCGCTGCTCGATTCCGCCAAGGGCTACGAGGCCCACCTCAAGGCCGGCGGCAAGATGCTCGTCACCCTCGCCGGCGCCATGTCCACCGCCGAGCTCGGCCTCACCCTCGCCGAGATGATCCGCGCCGACAAGGTCCACGCCATCGTCTGCACCGGCGCCAACCTCGAGGAAGACATCTTCAACCTCGTTGCCCACGACTACTATGAGCGCGTCCCCGGCTACCGCGATCTCACCGCCGCCGACGAGCAGGCGCTGCTCGACCGCCACATGAACCGCGTGACCGACACGTGCATCCCCGAGGGCGAGGCCATGCGCCGCATCGAGGCCGCCGTCGCCGAGGAGTGGCTCGCCGCCGACCAGTCCGGCCAGCGCTTCTTCCCGCACGAGTTCATGTATAAGATTCTCCGTTCCGGTAAGCTCAAGAAGAGCTACCAGATCGACCCGAAGAACTCCTGGATGTTGGCCGCCTGCGAGAAGAACCTCCCGATCATCGTCCCCGGCTGGGAAGACGCCACGCTGGGCAACATGTATGCCGGCCGCTGCATCACCGGCGAAATCAAGAACGTCCACACCGTCCGCTCCGGCATCGAATACATGACCTGGCTGGCCGAGTGGTATACGAAGACCGCCAAGCTCCTCAAAAACGGCGAAGGCTCCATCGGCTTCTTCCAGATCGGCGGCGGTATCGCCGGCGATTTCCCGATCTGCGTCGTCCCGATGCTGCACCAGGACCTCGGCCGCACCAGCGTGCCGCTCTGGGGCTATTTTTCGCAGATCAGCGACTCGACCACCTCCTACGGCAGCTACTCCGGCGCGGTGCCGAACGAGAAGATCACCTGGGGCAAGCTCGGCCAGCAGACCCCGAAGTTCATCGTCGAGAGCGACGCGACCATCGTGGCCCCGCTGATTTTCAGCTGGGTGCTCGGCAAGTAAGCTTACGGACGACCGACGGAGTCTTTACCGCGAAGAGCGCGAAGACACGCGAAGGTCCGAACCGAATTCAAAACTCAGAGCCGCACCGTTAGGGGTGCGGCTTTTTTGCGGGTGCCGGAATCCGTGCGGGTGCCGCTTTGACTTTTAAAGGGCCGGTCCTGCATCGTGGGCGCAACCATGACCCATCAGCGACTTCGTGTAGCGATCGTCGGCGCGGGCACCGCCGGGCCGGCGGCGGCGGTTTTGTTGGCACGAGCGGACCACCGGGTGACGCTTTACGAGCGGGCGCCGATCAACCTGCCGGTGGGGGCGGGGTTTTTGCTTCAGCCGACCGGCATGAAGGTGCTGCAACAACTGGGTCTGCTGGAAACGTTGCTGCCGCAGACGGCGCCGATCCGGCGGCTGCATTGTTTGGACCGAAGAAACCGGGCGTTGCTGGATCTCGACTACGAGGAGGTTGCGGCCGGTTTGCGCGGGGCGGGCACGCATCGCGCGTGGTTGTTGGAGATTTTGCTCAAGGCGGCCGCGGAGGCGGGGGTCGATGTGCGGTGGGATCATGCGATCCGCGAATTGCGGCGGCAGCCGGACGGGCGTCCGCTTTTATGCGACGGCCGGGGCGTGGCGCACGGGCCGTTCGATTTGGTTTTGCTGTGCGACGGGGCGCAGTCCGCGTTGCGCGGCCAGTCGGGAATTCCATGCCGCGTGAATCGTTATCCGTGGGGTGCGTTGTGGTTTATCGGCAAGCGTCCGGAGGCGTTTGCGGTCGATACGTTGTGGCAGCGGGTGGGCACCACGAGGGAGCTGGTCGGGTTTTTGCCCACGGGCACGCCGGAGGATTTGCTGAGCTTTTTTTGGAGCATCCGGTTGGCGGATGTGGAGGCCTGGCGTGCGGGCGACCTGACGGAGTGGAAGGCGGAGGTGCTTCGCCATGCCCCGCAAGCGGCTCCGTTGCTCGAACAGATCACGCGGCACGATCAACTGGCGGTGGCGGCATATCACGACGTGCGCATGCCCCGGTGGCACGGTGACCGGGTGGCGGTGCTGGGCGACGCGGGGCACGCACTCAGTCCGCAACTGGGACAAGGCGTGAATCTGGCGTTGATGGACGCGGCGCAACTGGCGGCGTCGCTGGAAACGGGAAAGCCGTTGGCCGATGCGCTGGCGTATTTCTCCGAATGCCGGCGCAGGCACCTGGGGTTTTATCAATGGACGACCCGGAGTGTGACGCCGCTTTTCCAATCCGACGCGGTGATGCTCGGACACCTCCGTGATGCGACCTTTCCCTGGGTCGGAAAAATCCCGTGGGTGCGCCGGCAGATGGTCGCCACGATGGCAGGGTTGAAGACGGGTTTTTTCCGGCAGATGGGCGGATGAGATTTGCCGGCTACTCGGGTTTGCCGGCGGAGGGGAGCAGGGGCGCGAGGGCGGGGGCTTTGGGCTGCCTGGCCGATTGTTCGGGGCTGTGGAGCGGGATTTTGGGTTTCCACGCCAGCCAGTCTTTGTCGGCTTCGCGCGCGAGTTCGAAGCGCGTGTCCTCCGGCGCAGGGGCGGCCAGCGGAACGGTGTCCGGCGTGGCGAAGGCGATGCCGCCGGAGACGAGCGATTCGAGCGAGGTGTTTTTAAGCTCGGCGCCGAAGAGGCCGACTTTGAAGGCAAACCCGCCGGCGTTCCAAAAGCGTGTGTTGGCGCGCACCAGATCGACATACGGGGCCTCAATGCGGCAGCGAATGAGCACGGCGGTGCTGTCGTCGGAAAGGCGGCTGCTTTCAACGATGCCGACTTTGACCTCGCGATAGAACACCGGCGATCCCGGGTTGATCGAGCCCAGCCGGTCGCCCGACAAAATGAAACTGCGGCTGCCGTCGCGTCCGCGGGGCAGCGGCGGGCGTTCGAGTCCGATGAAGTGCCGGGCGGGCGCGCCGCGGCCGGGGTTCACGTTGATGCGCGCGCCGGTGAGGATGGTGTCGAGTCCGCGCACGGCGCCGAAACTGATCTCGGGTTGCACCACCCAGAACTGCGCGCCTTCGGTGGCGAGGGAGGCGGCGTCGCGATCCAGGCGCAGGCGCACGCTGACGCCGGAGAGATCGGGTTTGAGCTTTGCGCCGAGCACGACGCCCACGGCCACGCCCTTGTGCACGAGGCGGGTTTTCCCGACCGCGATTCCGGAACCGTCTTCGAAATCGATGACGATTTCGGGGCCGTGGTTGCGATATTCGTTGATGAGCATCCAGGCGCCGATGAGCAGGGCGAAAAGGGGCACCACCCAGACCAGGGGAATGGCCGGTCGGCGGGAAACCTTGGGCTTGGGGAGGGCGTTCATCCGGAGGTTTCGGTTGAAGGGGACTCCGCCGGAACCGACGCCCAGAGAATGCGGGGGTCAAAGGCGCGCGTGGCGAGGATCGTGAGCGCCACGGCGGCCGCGAAGGCCACGATGCCCGGAAGGGGAACGACCTGCGCCGGCGCGCCGAAACGAACCAGGCCGGCCAGGATGGCCACGAGAAAAACGTCGAGCATCGACCAGCGTCCGATCACATCGAGAAACGCGTAGAGGCGGGTGAGGGCGTAAAGGCGGTCGCGGGGAACGCCGCGATGCGCGGAGAGCAGGAGGACGCCGAGCCCGGCCAGTTTGAGGAACGGGATCACCAGGCTCGCGATGAAGACGATGAGGGCGAGCGGCCAGAGTCCATTGGAGTAAAGCTCCACGATGCCCGTCCAGATCGTGTCGGTGCGGATGTCGCCGGCCATCTCGGTGTGAAGGATGGGAAGGAGGTTCGCGGGCAGGAGCATGAACGCCGCCGCCAGCGCGAAGGCGGCGGTGCGATGAAAGGCGGAGGACGGCTCGGGCGGGCGGTTCATGGTTCGGATGATTCAGTCAGGCGCAGTCGAAACGCCTGCCAGGCGGCCAGCAGCGCCAGGGACATGGCCGTGTAGCACCAGAGGCCGGCGTTGATCTCCACTTGGACGATGCGGCCGAGACGCGTCAGGGCGACGAGCACCGCGAGCACGTAAACTTCCGGCATGGCCCAGTGGGCGAGCACGCGCCCCCATCGTTGCGCGTGGTCCGGATAACGACGGCTGGCGGTGAGTCCGGCGAGCAACAGGATCGGGGCGAACCCGCCGCAGACCAGGACCCAGACGGCGAGAAGCGGCATGCCGTTTTCATTGAGGCTGGCGACGCCGGTGAGGAAGTTTCCGCTGCGCGCGCCGCCGAGTTTTCCGATCGTCATGAACGGAAGCAGCGCGGCGGGCGCGGCGAAGATCAGTCCGGCCACGGCCAGGGCGGCCGGGGCGTGTTTGCCTCCGCGCCGGGCTGTCGCCAGCGGGTGGTTGCAACGCACGCAACGGGCCGTCTCTCCAGCGGCAAGGGCGACCGGCTGATGCACGCAACCGCAGAGGCGGCAGGTGAGCGGAGTGGAGGCGGCGATGGACATAGGGCGGCGCGCGGTTACACGCACGCTGCACTACCTCGCCGACCGGTTTGGCGGGTGGCGGTTCCCGATGGGTGCGAAGGCGGCGGCCGGGAGGGGCCGCTGAGCACGGGCTGCGCGTCTGTTTTCACAGGAGCAGCCGCACCTCGTCGTTGGAGGCGTGGAGCCGTTCGGAGAGCGTGCGCACGACGTGGCGGTGGAGTTTGAGGGCGAGCGCGGGATGGTTGGCTTCCAACTCGGCCACGCGCTCCACCGTGAGGCGCAGCACGCGGGTGTCGGTGTCGGCGATGATGTCGGCGCTGCGGGGCGCGCGGGTGTAGAGGCCCATTTCTCCCAGCACCGTGCCGGGGCCGTAGGTGCGCAGGCGCTTGGAGGCGCCGGGTTCGTCGAGGCGGAGGGAGACGCTCACCCGGCCCGATTCGACGAGGAACATCGCGTCGCTCGGATCGCCCTGGCTGGCGAGACGCGCGCCCGCGGGGAGCGTCACGCCTTCGAAAAACGCGGCGAGAAACGTCATCTCCTCCGGGTTCAGCAAGCCGTCGAAGTGGGTGGTCAGTCCGGCGAGCCCGGCCGAGTCGGCGATGAGCGTGTCTTCGCACCACTCGAGTCCGTGGTCGAGGTCGTCGAACCGGTGCGTCCCCGGCTGGTCCAGGTGGAAGGCGTTGCGCTTGAGCACCGTCTCGACCTTCGGGGAGAGACCGGTGAACACGAGTTCGATGCCGGACTCGCGGCAGAGTTTTTGCAGCTTGGCCAGCACGAGGGTCGAGGAGCCGTCCACGTCGTGCACGAGGCGGAAGTCGAGCAGCGCGAACCGCGTCCGCCCGGGGGTGGACCGGATGCGTTCGAGCACGTCGTGGGCGGTGCCGAAGAACAGCACGCCCTGCAAAACGAAGCCGTGGAGTGTGGCGCCCTGCGCGCGGAGCCAGGCGAGGTGTTCGGCGGGACGCTCGACGTTGGAGCGGCGATTTTCCGCGGTGAACGCGTATTTGATCGTGGGCGTGCGGCTGAGGCGCACCACGAAGCTCAGGCAGGCGATCACGATGCCGAGGGTGACGCCCGTCACCACGCCGAACACCGCGATGCACCCGAGGATGGCCACGACGGTGAGGTGGTCGATCGGCAGCATGCGCTTGCGCGACTCGACGGTCCAGGTGGCGAGGAGCCCGAGACCGAGGAACGCGATCAAGCCGGTGAGCACGGGCTTGGGCAGGAGCCCGACCGAGCCCGGGGCGAACAACATTGTCGCTGCGACGAGCAGCGCGGCGGTGCGGGCGGCCCACGGCGAGTTGGCACCGGCCTGGATGTTGAGCAGGCTGCGGTTGAACGAGGTGTTGCCCACCATACCGCCGGCGAGTCCGGCGAGGAGGTTGCCGGCGCCGAGGGCGCGCAGCTCCCGGTCGGCGTCGGCCTCGTGTTCGGTGGCGACTTCGAGACTCGTGGTGTTGAGCAGCGTGCTGATGGCCACGACGATGGTCATCGCGACGAAATCCTTGGCGTGAAACAGCACGAGGTCCCACCGCACCTCGGCGTAGGGAAAGCGGCCGACATGGCTCCAATCGGAGAGTTGGAGCGGACTCAGCAGCAGACCCAGGCGGCGCGCCTCGGCGAGGTCGAGGCCGAGGCAGGCGCGCACGACGTGGAAGAGCACGACGGCGGCGACGATCACCGCGGGGATCACCAGGTAATGTTTGATGCGGCGCGTGAGCAGGAAAAGTGCGGCGGCGACCGTGAACGCCGTGCCGAGCGCGAGCGGGTGAAGCGCACCGAGCCGGTCGAGGGCGTCCGCACCGGGCCGCACGCCGGTGAGCATGCGATACGCGCCGAGGAGCAGCAGGTAGCCCGTGCCCGCGAGAAACCCGCCGACCACCGGGTAGGGCATGTAGCGGACGTAGCGCCCCCATCCGCGTTCACCCATGCCGTAGATGATCAGGCCGCAGCCGATCGACGACATGAAGACGAACATCAGCACGGTGGGCAGCAGATGCGGCGAACCGGCTCCGTCGGAGGAGGTCACCTCCGCGGCGATGATCGTCAGCGTGGCGGCGATGATCGCGGAGGGGTTGGCATCGGGGCTGGCGATGCTGAAGAACAGCGACGAGCGCAGCGACAGCGTGAACATGATGACGACGCTGCCGACCAGCGCCGCCAGCAGGGCGAGTCCGACGTGCGGCTCCAGCACGCCGCCGAAGATGAGCTGCGCAAAACTGCTGGCGTAGGCGAGGGTGACGAAGGCGGTGAGCGCGCCGGCGACCAGATTGGGCAAAACGACGGACCGACTGACGGGGTGGCGGACCATGGGGTGCGCGCCGAGGACTCGTCCCGGGCGCGCCTTCAGCAAGCCACGAACCGTCGCCGGCGACAACGGCATTTCCGGGCTTTGCGTCCGGCGGGTTTTGAGGTGAGCGTCGGGGCCTTCATTCATGCCCAACGCCCTTGCCTACGAGAAATCGCCCTACCTGTTGCAACACGCCGAGAATCCCGTCGCCTGGCTGCCGTGGGGGGGGGCGGCGTTTGCCAAGGCCCGCACCGAGCAGAAGCCGATTTTCCTGAGCATCGGTTACTCGACCTGCCACTGGTGCCACGTCATGGCGCACGAGTCGTTTGAGAACGCGGACATCGCCGCGATTTTGAACGAGCATTTTGTCTCGATCAAAGTGGACCGCGAGGAACGTCCCGACGTGGACAAGGTTTACATGAGCTACGTGCAGGCGATGACCGGTCACGGCGGCTGGCCGCTTTCGGTGTGGCTCTCGCCCGACTTGAAGCCGTTTCACGGCGGCACGTATTTTCCGCCGGAGGACCGGCACGGGCGCATCGGGTTTCCGTCGCTCCTGCGCGCGATTGCCAAGGCCTGGGCCGAGAACCGCGACAAACTCCTCGCCGAGTCCACGCGTGTGATCGCGTCGCTCACCGAGTATCACGATTCGCGTCGCGCCGAGGCGGGCGCGGCGCCCGATCTGCACGATTCGGGCGGCGAGGCGTTCGAGAAGGGCTACCAGTATTTCAACGAGAACTTCGACGCGGCCAACGGCGGCTTCGGCGGCGCGCCGAAATTCCCGCGCGCGTCCAATCTCAACTTTTTGCTGCGCGCGGCGGTGATCCAGGGACTCGATTCGGAGTCGGGTCGCGAGGCGGTGAACATGGTGGCGACCACGTTGCGCAAGATGGCCGGCGGCGGTCTGCACGACCACGTGGGCGGCGGCTTTCACCGCTACTCGGTGGACGAGGCGTGGTTCGTGCCGCACTTCGAGAAAATGCTCTACGACCAGGCGCAGATCGCGGTCAACGCGCTCGATACATACCTGGTCACCGGAGACGAGCGCTACGCGTGGATCGCGCGGGACATTTTTGATTATGCGTTGCGTGATCTCGCCGCGCCGGGCGGGGCGTTTTTCTCGGCGGAGGATGCCGACTCGCTCCTCGCCCATGGAAAACCGGAGCACGCCGAGGGCGCGTTCTATGTGTGGACGCGCGCCGAGATCGAGGCGGCGCTCGCGCCGGCCGACGCCGCGCTGGTGTGTGCGCACTTTGGTGTCGAGGCCGCGGGCAACGTGCCGTCGGAGCTCGATCCGCAGGGCGAGTTCACGGGGAAAAACATCCTCATGCAGCGGGGGCCGCTGGCGGCGACCGCGCAGGCGCTCGGGCTCGCACCTGAAGTCGCGGTCGGAAAACTGGTCGCGGGGCTGGAGACGCTGCGCGCCGTCCGGGGGAAACGCCCGCGTCCGCACCTCGATGACAAAATCATCACGGCTTGGAACGGCTTGATGATCTCGGCGCTGGCGCGCGCCGCCGTGTCGTCTGCGGAGTGTCTGGCCGACGTGCGCGACGGTTATCGCGCGGCGGCGGTGCGCGCGGCGGAGTTCATCGAACGCGAGTTGTTCGACGCGAAACGAGGCGTGTTGTATCGCAACTACCGCGAGGGGCGCGGGGCGAACGAGGCGTTTGCCGAAGATTACGCGTATCTCATCGCCGGGTTGCTCGACCTATACGAGGCGACGTTTGATGCGCGCTGGCTGCGGCGGGCCGAGGGTCTGCAGCAGGTGATGGACGCGTTGTTCTGGGACGCGGAGCACGGGGGGTATTTTAACTCGAGGGCGGACGACGCGAGCATCGTGCTGCGCTTGAAGGAAGACTACGACGGCGCGGAGCCCTCGCCGAACTCGGTGGCGGCGGCGAACCTGCTGCGGTTCTCCGGATTTTTTCATGATGACGCGGCGCGTGAGCGGGCGCTGGGCACGATCGAGGCGTTGCGTTCGCAGTGGTCGAAGGCGCCGCACGCGCTGCCGGAATTGTTGTGCGCGATCGAGCGGGCGCTGGAGCTGCCGCGCCAGGTGGTGCTGGCGGGCGATCCGGCGGCGGCGGATTTCCGCGCGCTGGCGGCGGAGTTGCAGGCGAAGCCGGGTCCGCGACGCGCAGTGCTGGCTTCGCCGGGCGCGGACGAAGCGGGTCTCTGGTTGGCGGGGCGCGCGCCGTGGGCGGCGCAGATGAAACCATCGCCGGACGGCGGCGCGCGGGCCTACGTGTGCGAGCGATTCGCCTGCCAGACTCCGGTGGAGACGGCGGCGGCGTTGCGCGGCCTGCTGGGTTAAACCGCCCGCGGCGCGCGGGTGGTTGAAGATTCGACTTCGACACGAGGGATGCTTTGATGGGGGCGTTGGATACGCACCCCAAAGTATCTCGGACCTTCCCCTGGTTGTCCTTATCGGGCCTGGCGGTCTTTTCATTGGCAACCTGGGTGTTGCTCTGTTGGGCCGTAGGGAAGCCGAATGCGACTGCGCTTCTTTTGACGGAAACGCCGATGGGGGTGAACCCGGCGCTCGCATTCATGCTGATCGGCATCGGCCTGGTGGCCAAATCCGAGGGGCGCGGCTGGCTGACGATGGCGGCCGGCGCGCTGGCGGGAACGATCGGGCTGGCGACGGCGTCGGAGTATCTTTTGGGACAGGATCTGCGGATCGACGAATGGTTGTTGCGCGGCGGAAGCGGGGTGTTTCCCGGCCGGATGGCGCTGCCGACGGCGGTCTCCCTGCTGTTGTGCGGGGCGATTTTGATTTTGCTGGGCGTCCGGCGCCCATGGCTGCCGGCCATCGGTCTGTTGACGGGCCTGCTCCTGGCCGTGGCGTTTATCGCGCTGTCGGGATACGCCACCGGACTGGGGGCGGCGTATGGTTGGGGGCAGCCCACCCATATGGCGTTGCTGACGTGCCTGTGCGTGGTGTTCGTGGCGTTCGGTCTGCTGGGATGGATGCTGGCGGGGGCCTTCGCGGGGCAGGGTGTGGAGGATCGCCTGATACCGTTTTTTGTCATGGCGGGCGCGAGCATCCTAGTGGTGGGCGTGATCATGTTCGCGAGTCTGCGCCTTCAGGACTCGATGACCGTGTCGGTGCGCCATACCGAGGAAGTCCTGACCACGATCGAGCTGATGGAGCTGCGCCTCTCGCAGATTGAATCGGCGGTGCGCGGCTATGCGGTCACGGGCGACAACGCGTATCTTGACGGCCGCTCCGAGAACGCCCGCGAAGCCCGGTTGAAATTGGACGAGCTGCGCCGGCTGGTCGCGGACAACCCGTTGCAGCGGGACCGGGTCGAGGCGCTGGCGCCCAAGGTGAAGGCCAAGATCGCCCGCAACGACGCGGTGTTTGCCTTTTGCCAGGCGGGAAACCGCGAGGCCGCCGCGGCGATCATCTCAAACCACGCGGGCATGGTGCTCTCCCGGGAAATCCGCCGTCTGGCCGGTGAAATCGAATCGGAAGAGCGCAGCCAGCGCGCCGCCAACGAGGCGACCAGCCGCCGGTCCACCAGGCAGACGCGCGGCGTGATCGTGGCGGGCGGGGTGGTCGCGATCACGCTGCTGGTCGCGGCGGTGGGCATCGTGCGCCGCAACACCCGGGCTCGCGGCGTCGCCGAGGCGGCGTTGCGCGAGAGCGAGGAGCAGTTCCGCAACGCTTTCGAGTTCGCCGGCATTGGCATGGCGATCGTGGGCCTCGACGGGCGCTGGCTGCGGGTCAACACCACCCTGTGCGAGATTCTCGGTTATCAAGAGTCCGCGTTGTTGTCCCTGACCTTCATGGATCTCACGCACCCCGAGGACATCGACGCGGATTTGGAACATGTGCGCGACCTGCTCGTCGGCCGGGTGCGGTATTATCAGATGGAAAAGCGCTATTTCCACCACGACGGCCACGTCGTCTGGGTGCGCCTGACCGCCTCGGTGGTGCGGGACGCGGCGCGCGTGCCCCTGCATTTCGTGGCGCAGATCGAGGACATCACCGAGCGCAAGGAACTCGCCGAAAACCTCGCCAAGGCCCGCGACGAAGCCTTGGCGGCCTCGCGCATGAAGTCGGAGTTCCTCGCCAACATGAGCCACGAGATTCGCACGCCGATGAACGGCATCATCGGCATGTCGGGCCTGCTGATGGAGACGGAGCTCACCCCCGACCAGCGCGAGATCGGGCGCGTGATCCAGCACAGTTCGGAGGCGCTGCTCAACATCATCAACGATATCCTCGATTTCTCCCGCATCGAGGCGGGCAGGCTGCGCATCGAGCCGTGCGAATTCGATTTGCGCGAACTGGTCGAGGAGACGCTGGCCCTGTTGGCGCCCTCCGCGCAGAAAAAGGGGTTGGAATTGACGGATGATTTTGACCCCCGGATCGATCACTTGTTCGTGGGCGACGCCGGACGCCTCCGACAGGTGCTGGTCAACCTGACGGGTAACGCGGTGAAGTTCACCGAGCGCGGCGAGGTGGGTTTGCAGGTGAGCCTGGTGTCCGGAGACGAGCGCACGGCGACCGTGCGCTGCGAGATCAATGATACGGGCATCGGCATCCCGCGGGCTTCGCAGGCGCATCTGTTCCAGTCCTTCACCCAGGCCGACGGCACCAGTTCGCGGCGCTACGGCGGCACGGGCCTGGGGCTGGCGATCTCGCGGCAGTTGATCGAACTCATGGGCGGTGCCATCGGTTTCAAGAGCGAGCCCGGCAAGGGCTCGTCGTTCTGGATCGAGCTCACCCTGCCGCGAGCCGGCCCGCGTTCGGAGGGCGATGCGCCGGTCATCCCGGCCGGGCGGCGCGTGCTGGTGGTCGATGACAACACGCACAACCGCCACATTTTACTCCGCCAGCTCGCGGCGTTCGGCCTCGAAGCGCAGGCCGAGGGGAATCCGTTGTTGGTGATCGAACACCTGGGCGCGGCCGAAGAGGCCGGCCGGCCTTTCGGCCTCGTGTTGCTCGACTGGCATATGCCGGAAATGGACGGACTGGCACTGGCGACGGCGATCCGCGCGGATGCGCGGTTCGCCGGGCTGCCGCTGGTGATGCTGTCCTCGGTCGGGCCTTCCGCCGACATTCGCGAAATCACCGCGGTGGGGTTCGCCGCGTTTCTCGCCAAGCCCGTCCGGGTGGAGCATCTGCGACGGTGCCTGGCCGGACTCCTCGACGAGGCGCCCGGACGCGGGCAAACGGTCGCGGTGCGGCCGGAGAGCGTCCCGCCCGGCGCCGGCCTGCGCTTGCTGATGGCCGAGGACAACCCGACGAACCAGGCGGTCGCCCGCCGGATGCTGGAAAAACTGGGCCACACCGTAGAGGCCGTCGGCGACGGTCGGCGGGCGTTGGAGCGGCTGGCCCGGCCACCTGCGTTCGACGCCATCCTGATGGATTGCCAGATGCCCGACCTCGATGGTTACGCCACCACCCGCGCCATTCGCGAAGGCCGCGTGCCCGGCCTCGATCCGCAGATTCCGATCATCGCGCTCACCGCCTATGCGATGGAATCCGACCGGCTCAAATGCCTCCAGTGCGGCATGACCGACTACCTCGCGAAACCCGTGAGGATCGATGATTTTGCGCAGGTCTTTCTCCGGTGCGGATTGGCGGCCGGTTGCGAGGAATGACCGGTTTGCCCGCCGGGCCGCGGTTCAGGGCTCTTCGGCGGCCGTGAGCTCGGGGGTGTCGGCGCTTGCGTTCAGAGACGCCAGCAAATCGCGCACATTCCCCAGGATGGACAGCATTTCGGGGTGGCGGATGGCGAAGATGAGCAAGTCGATCTGGTGAACATCCAGTCCCCGTCCGACCGCTTCCGACTCCAATTGCCGGGCCGCCTGGCGTGTGGAGCGGCGATACCGGTCGATGGTTTTGATCGCGGCGGTTTCCGTGCGAGCTTGGGAAAAGGGAATGCCACTGACCGCCTCAAGCCACAGCAAGGCGAGGCTTTTCATTTCCGCAGACTGGGCGGCGTAGCCCATTTTTTCCATGAGATCGGCGATGGTCTTGAACTTCACCGGGCGGCCCGACTCGACATTGGTGACCGTGTTGCGATGGCAATCCGCCAGCTCCGCGAGCCCTTCAAGCGTGAGCCCTTTGGCCTCCCTGAGGCTGCGGAATAGCTGGGTGTAGTGCATCCCATGGGGAAATAGGACCGGAGGCCCCGCTGTCAACGGGCGCGGCTGCCGCGGTTGCTATTGACAAAACATGTGCGACTACAAAACGTGTGCAAATGGAGAAGCGCCTCTCTCTTTTCACCTCCGGATCTCCTGGATTTGCCCGCCGTCGTTCCCATCGGCTGCGCATTCTGACGGCCTTGCATGGCATCTGCGTGAAAATCGAGTCGCTTCAGCGCGACGAAGAGGCGCGTCTCGCCTGCCGGGAGGTCGCCCGCTTTCTGCGGCGGGCCCGCTTGCGGGATATTGCCGAAAACAACTCCAAATCATCCTGAACCCATGGCCCGCATCCTCATCATCGACGACTTCGCCCCGATTCTCGACGTCTTTGGACTCATGCTCACCGCGGCCGGCCATCAGGTGACGACCTCCGGCAACGGCCCGGCCGGCCTCAGGCTGGCGGAGCGTGTGCCGCCGGATCTCGTCTTGCTGGATGTAGACCTGCCGGGGCCCAATGGCCTGGCCATGTGTTTTGCCTTGAAAAGCTCACCGACGTTGGCGGCCGTCCCGGTGCTCATGATGACCGGTCGTCCCTATTGGGGGCTCAACCAGTCCATCACCGCCGCGGGCGCCTGCGGTTTGCTGATCAAGCCGATCGCGCGGGATTCCCTGCTGGACGCCATTAAGTCGGCGCTCGAAGTGTCCCGTTTGCCGCGATAACGTTCCGTTCATCTCCGGCCGGGCGTGCTGCAAAGTCCTCTCGACATGGCTGGACTTGGGCGGTTTCAATTAAGAACCCAATTCCCCCTGTGAAAATCCTCGCCGTAGAAGACGATCCCGTCGCCCGGGCGGTTCTCCATCAGGCTCTGCTGCGTCTGGGGCACGAGGTCATCGAGGCGAAGGACGGCGCCGAGGCGCTGCGGGTGCTGGAAAAAGAACCCGTCCGCCTGATCGTGAGCGATTGGATGATGCCCGGGCTGGACGGTCTCGGCCTGTGCCGCGCGTTGCGCGAACGCCTCAACGCCGACTACGTGTATTTCATCCTGCTCACCAGCCAGCAGGCCGACGTGGACAACCAGCGCGAGGCGATCGAGGCCGGCGTGGACGATTTCCTGACCAAGCCCCTCGACGTGCAGGAAATCTGGATGCGCCTGCGCGTGGCCGAGCGCATCCTCCGCTACGCGACCGAAGTGCGTCAGTTGGAGGCCTTTCTTCCGATTTGCGGCTACTGCAAAAAAGTCCGCGACGACCAGAATTACTGGCAGCAGATCGAGAGCTACATCAACGAGCGCACCGGCACCGATTTCAGCCACTCCGTGTGTCCCGACTGCTACCAGCGCGTTGTCATGCCCGAGTTGGAAAAACTCCGGGCGAGCGTGAACGAAGCGCCCCAGCCCGCCGCAAAGCCCCGTGTCGAACGAACGCATTGACCGCCTGGAAGAGCGTCTGGCCTGGCTGCAACGCCACGTGACCGAACAGGACAAGGCCATGCTGGAAATGGCCGGCCAGCTTGATCGCGTGAAAGCCGAGCTCGCCCGCCTCAAGCACCGCGCCGAGGCTGCGCCGGCCAATCCCGAAGGCGCTCCCGCGGACGAACGGCCGCCGCATTACTGACGGGTTTTCTCGCGGGGGTTGCATGGAGGGCGGACCGTCGTGTCCGCCGTTCGGGACCTCTGGGTGTTCGCGGCGGGGACGGCGCCCCGCCCTCCTCGGTCACCACACCGGACAGATTCGCGCTTACGGCGCTTTCACCAAACCACTGCCGCTGCTCTTGAGCGTAAGCGTGTCTTCGCTGCCGAGGATGAGGTGCAGCTCGCTCTCGACGCCGGCGCGGACTTCGCCGGGATTGCGGGCGAGGAGCGCGCCCACCTTGGCGGCCACCGCCTTTGGCAAGGCGACGGTGTGGATGATCGATCCCATGGGGGGAATGCCGATCGGATCGCGGTCGTCGATACCGCCGATACGCTTGTCGCCCAGATAGAGCGTGTGAGTGGAATCCGTGACCACGAGCGGCACGGTGTTGGGATTGGTGAATCGCAGGGCGAGCGCGGCGGTGTCGCCGGAGAAGGTCAGGCCGGTGACGGCGAGGCCGGGGGATTCCAGGCGCCGTTCGGGCGGAGTGCTGCAGCCGGCGAGCACCAATGAAAGGGCGAGACAGGCGAAAGAGAGCAGGGAACGCATGCCGGCATCAAACGCATCGGCGTTGCCGGCGCAAACCTGCAAGTCAGGGTTTTAGAACAGCGACAGGGCCTGTGCGCTCTCAAGTGCGACCCAGGCAAAACCCACGGAGGCTGCGACCACGGTCAGCGTGCGGCTCAGCTTCTGAAACCGCAGACGGCGATCGTGGCGGTCCGGATGACGGTTGCGGCCGCAGCCTTGCACCGACATAAAACTCGCGAACTGTCCGTAATGGGCCGGAGTGCGGTCCATGCGACGATACTCCGCCCGACCGCGGATGAAGGTCGGGATGCGCAAAACACGCAAAAAATGGAGCAGGGTGCGAACCACGCCGCACCTTCGGCTGAAGACGCACTTGGTTTCAAGAGGCAATTCCCCTCGGGCATGATTTTCACGCGGCTTTTCCATTTCCCCGACTGCGGCGCGCCCGCTCCCGGACAAAATTTGAGTGGTTTTCCCCGGGTGGAACCGGCAGTTTCGCCCGCTTTAACGACCGCCATGCATCACTTCACTTACGTCGGCTCCAATCTCCACTGCGAATCCGTCGATCTCGCCGAAGTCGCCCGTCTCTACGGCACGCCGACCTACGTTTACAGCGCCGGCACGCTGACCGACAACTACACCCGTCTGGCCAAGGGCCTCGCCGGCCTCGACCTCCAGATCTGCTACGCGCAGAAGGCCTGCTCCAACATCGCCATCCTGCGCCACTTCGCCAACCTCGGCGCCGGCTTCGATCTGGTGAGCGGCGGCGAGATCAAGCGCGTGCTGGCCGCCGGCGGCGATATCCGTCGCTCCGTGTTCGCCGGCGTCGGCAAGACCGAGGCCGAGATCAAGCTGGCCCTCGAGAACGGCATCTTCTCCTTCCACGTCGAGAGCGAGCCCGAGATCGCCCGCATCAACCACGTCGCCGGCAAGCTCGGCGTGAAGGCCCCGATCGCCATCCGCATCAACCCCGACGTGGACGCCAAGACCCACGCCAAGATCACCACCGGCAAGTCCGAGAACAAGTTCGGCATCCCCCTCAAATACGCCGCCGCCGCCTATGAGGCCGCCGCCAAGTATCCCAACATCTTCATCAAGGGCGTGCAGATGCACATCGGCTCGCAGCTCACGAGCGTGTCGCCCTTCGTCGAGGCCGTGACCAAGGTCGCGCCCTTCGTCGAGGAGCTGAAGGCCAAGTATGGCATCAGCTACTTCTCCATCGGCGGCGGCATCGGCATCGTTTACCAGGACGCGTTGGCCAGCGGCCGCCAGGAGTGGTGGGATGCGCAGTCCCCCGAGACCCGCCCGATCACGCCCGAGGCCTACGGCGCGGCGCTTCTCCCCCTGCTCAAGCCCCTCGGTCTGAAGATCGTGCTCGAGCCCGGCCGCAACATGGTGGGCAACGCCGGCGTGCTCCTTTCCCGCGTCGAATATCTCAAGCGCGGCGAAGGCCGCAACTTCCTCATCGTGGACGCCGCCATGAACGACCTCGCGCGTCCCGCGATGTATGACAGCTACCACGAGATCGTCCCGCTGCACCGCGACACCACCCGCCCGGCGCTCGTCGCCGACGTGGTCGGCCCCGTGTGCGAGAGCGGCGACTGCTTCGCCAAGCAGCGCCAGCTTCAGGAGGTCGGCGAGGGCGAATACATCGCCTTCATGAGCGCCGGCGCCTACGGCTTCTCGATGGCGAGCCGCTACAACACCCGCAACCTCGCCGCCGAGGTCCTGGTGAAGGGCGCGGCCTTCGAGCTGATCAACGCCCGCGAAACCTTCGACCAGCAGATCGCCAACGAAAAGATCCCGGCGTTTCTGAAGTGAGGGCGGTAGAGCGGGCCTTTAAGTAGCAACTTATCATGAGCACTCCCATCGACGCCCCACGATCCAGTGGACGTCGGTGGCTATCCGTGCTCGGATGGGTTTGGACACTGCTGCTGGTCGTTGGCTTGGCGTTGATCGCATATAAGATGACGCCTCGTGATGCATTGGACTTAGGGGAGGATGGTTTTGGTTACTTCATGGTTTTCGGGGTGCCGCTTTTGGTTTTGTTGCCGATCACCGTGCTGACTTGGTTGATTACGGGAATTGCACGTTTTGTTAGCAAACGCGCGGATCGATGGGTGCCATGGATACGACTGGGGATGGTCGTCATGACAATAGTCGCGATCATTGCGACGAGGACACTCCGCCCTTCGGTCAATCCCATTACGCCTGAATCCGAGCCGGGTTATCTCGCACTCGCTTCAGCTGCCCGTGAGCAAATGAAAGGATCGACATGGAAGGAAATATCCTTGGATCCGGATCCGAATCGCTTTTCGAAAGGCGATTTCCCGGACTCCGTCGCAAAGCGCTTGGACTCCATGGTGCCCGCTTACTGGCCCCGGTATCTTTTGCGCATATGGGCCGATGATCATTGTGTGATCCTCGCCCGTGGTTCTGGCATGCTCGGCATGGTTGGAATCAGGATCTACGACCATGGGCCAGTGGTTTCGTATTCGGAGGAAGAGCTGAGAAAGAATCCCTATCTTCCTTGTCAGACACGCATCACCGACCGCATCTGGTTTTTCACCTCTGAGTAATTAAGGATGAGGCGCCTTTGTTTTCTCTTTGCGCCATCTCCGCTTTTTTCGGCCAATCCCTCCATGAATTTCGCCATTGTTGGCGCCGGGGCCTGGGGCACGGCGTTTGCCATCCATCTCTCGCGGCTCAACCACACCGTCACCCTCGTGCCGCGGCGCTTTGAGCAGGCGCTGGCCATCGCCTCCACGCGCGAAAACGCCGACTACCTGCCAGGCATCAAGCTGCCGCTCAGCATCCAGATCGGCCACGAGCTCACGCCCGTGCTGATGGAGGCCGATGTGATCATCCTAGCCTGTCCGTCGCAGGCGTTGCGCGCGACGTGCGAGCGCATCGCCCAAAATCTTTCGCTGGCCACCCAGCTCAAGCTGGTGCTCTCCCTTTCGAAGGGCCTCGAGCTCGACACGCACCTGCGTCCGAGCCAGGTTATCTCCTCGGTGTTGCCGCGGATCAATGCCGGTTCGCTCAGCGGTCCGACCAACGCCGCCGAGGTCGCGCAAGGCAAGCCCGCCGCGATGGTGCTGGCCGCCACGAAAGCTGATGCGTTTCTCACCGAGGTGCAGGCGGCGCTCAGCGGTCCGACCTTGCGGGTGTATCTGAGCGACGACGAGGCCGGCGTGGAGCTGGGCGGCGCGCTCAAAAATGTTTACGCCATCGCCGCCGGTTGCTGCGACGGGCTGAAGCTGGGCGACAACACCAAGGCCGCGCTGCTCACCCGTTCGCTGGCCGAGATGGTGCGCGTGGGCGTGGCGCTCGGCGCCAAGTCCGAGACGTTTTACGGGCTCGGCGGTTTTGGCGACCTCGTGGCTACGTGCACGGGCTCGTGGAGCCGCAACCGCACGTTTGGGCAGCACCTCGGCGAAGGCGCCAAGGCGGCCGACCTGATCGCCGCGAGCAAGTCGGTGGTCGAAGGCTACCGCACGACCGAGTCGTTTTACGGCCTGTGCCGGGAGCGAGGGATCGACGCGCCGATCCTGGGGGAAATCTACCGCATCCTCTACGTCGGCAAACCGCCGGCGGAGGCGCTCACGGCGTTGATGACCCGGGAGCTGCGGCGGGAGTGATTCGAGTCGCGGAGGGCGGTTGATTCGTCATCGGCCCGCCCAGCCCGCCGGTTACGGCTTGGCCTGCTCGATCACCGAGACCTTGTCGTCGACGAAGACGACCCGCAGGTAGGCTTGTTTGCGCTCGGAATAAACCGGACGGCTGACGGGCTCGTAGTAATACGAATAGGTGCCGGTCAGTTTGTCGCGCACGGCCACGCGGCGGAACCCGCCGGACACCTCGCCTTGGTATTCCTGCCAGTAGTGGTTGTAGATCCAGGTGACCTTCTGGTCCTTGGTGGTGGTGGTCTGCCGTTTTTCATCCGGCTCTCCGAGGGCAATGTAAACCAGGTCGAACGAGTCGCCGACTTGGATGGTCTTGTTTTCGAGGCGAGCTTTGGTTTCGGGCGAAAGCGTGGCGAAAACGTCGGCCTTTTTCTGGGCGCGACGTTCAAAGGTATTGCAGCCGGTGAGGGTGAGAAGGCCGGAGGTGAGGAGGAGCAGGGCGATCAGGGAGCGCATGGCGGGGATACAGACCTTTTGTTCTGTCGGTCGGTTCCGGGCGAGACTGATGAGCGAACGGGTTCACTCACTGGGTAAAACGATTTGTCATGCACTCACGGGCTGAGCATAGCAGGCGCAAGGCTTCCGTATCAGGAGACGCTCGATGGCAACGCCGGGAGGGGCCGATCTTGGCGGGGGGTAAACCGTCTTTTTTGATTCCGATGAAAATTATATGCTTGGTTGGATTTCTCTTTGGGGTGCTGTCGCTTTCCGCTCGTAGCGAGGATTTGTTTGTTGATTACACGCATCCTGCTTTTGCGCGAATCACCGTTACGGTGCCTGTGGGGTTGCGAGGGGAATATGAGCAGATAAATAAAAAACCGCAGCAGCACGAGGTTTTGGACAGGTTCGTCATTTATGACTGTGCGTTGCCCAAGCGAATGGTGAGTGATGATCACCCCATGGCTTTTCAGATATCGATTGAGCCTGTGCCGGAGGTGAAATCCATGGATCAGCTGGAGGAGAACCTGCGTGGATGGGCGGCCAGCGTCTGGGGGAAGGATGGCATTGAGGACCATGTTTCCCGGCAAACAATCGCCGGACGCGAGTGGCTGAGAATCGATCAACTTTCGACACAATCCGCACAGCAACGAAGCGGTGTCCTGTATGAGACGATGATTTCTCCCGGGCGAATGCTCTTTGTGTCATTGGGAGCCGTGGGTGTTGGACACCGGGCAACGGTCAATGTGAAACAATTGAATCCATATATGACGGTTTTGGATCAATTGATGCCCTCGATCACCATCGCAGCCACAAGTCCTGCGGCTGGTGGTGCTGCGGTGAACTTAGCGGGAGGGAAAAGCGAGCCGCCCCGTAAGCAATAGACGGTTTCGGGCCGGTGGCGCGGCTGGCACGCGGATCACGGTTTGACGAGCTCCACGCGGCCGGAGATCGGGGTGGGGCCGGAGTCGGAGTTGGGCGGGAGCAGGAAGAAGCCTTGGGCGAACGGCGTGGCGGAGGCGGGCGCGAGGAGTTGCTGCACGACGCCTTCGACCGGGACCTTCAGGGTGACGGTCTGGCTGTTGACGGTGCGGCGGACGTTGAAGCTGCCGGTGAAGACGCCCGTGGCCGGATTGATTTTGACCGACCAGCCGGACGGGTTGGCCAAGTCGGACGGCGCGGCCAGCGTGGTGGCGTAGGTGGAACTGAGCGCGAGCGCGGTCGGGAGGTGGTCGGAGTTGCCGCCGGAGTTGTCGAGGCCGGCCTGGCTGATCGCCAGCGGATAGGTGCCGGCGAGGGAGACGGTGGATTTCCAAGGTTCGACACTGATGGTCAGACCCACGGGATCGAATCCTTCCCGATAGTTTTTGTCGGCGGAGTTGGCGGGCTTAAACCAGTAGAAGTCGCTGCTGGGCGTGGGGAAGGCGTGGTAAACGGGGTTGTCGTTGGTGGAGTCGCCGCGCGGGACCATGTAAATCCAGCCGGCGAGGTAACCGTTGGGGGCTTTGTAGGGTTTGATGTAGGCGCGGTAAGTGGCGAGATAGCCCGTGCCATAATCGCTGCCGTAGCTGCTGGCGAGCGAGGCGGTGAACGGCGTGCCATCGGCGGTCTTGCCCTTGAGCGACATCAGGCCGTTGGTGGCGATTTTGGCGCTGGCGTAGCCGATGCCGGCGGGGGTGACGGCGGAGTCGAGCGTAGAGGAGTCGAGGTTTTCGGGGTTACCGAGTGCGAGGGTGTAGGTGCCCAGCCAGGCAGCGCCGGTGGCCTTGGCGGGAGGGACAGTGACGCTGTCGGTGTAAACCGACGAACCCACGAAGACGGGCGCGACGTTGGGATCGAGGCGGTCGAGTTCCGAGGCGAAGCTGGTGTTGTTAAAAAAATTCAGCACGAGGCTGAAGGGAGAGGCGGGTTGGGCCGGGCGGGGGATCGACAGGGTGGCGATGCCGATGGAGTAATCGGCGTTAAGGGTAAGTTGTCCGCGCAGCGCATAGGACTGGACGTCGGCGCAGGTGAGGCGGCCGGTGAAGGCACCGGTCGCGGTCACGGTGAGCTCGAGTTTGCCAACCGGAACCGAATCGGCGTCGGTGAGCAGGGTTTCGTAGGACGCCACCATGGGAACGGGGAAGGCGATGACCTTAAAGGTGACTGTCTGGGGCGCGCTCTTGAGGGTGCCGTTTTGGGACCAGTAGGTGGCGGTGTAAGTGCCGGGTTTGGCGGTGATCGTGCCGTTGATCTGGCCGGTTGCGGGGTTGATGGTGAGGCCGGCGGGCAGGCCGGTGGCGTAGTAGGTGAGTCCACCGGGCGTGCCGCCGGAGAGGTCGAGGGAGAGGGAGGCGGCGACGTGGGTCTTTTGGTTGGTCTGGGTCGCGAGAGGGACGGGGGTGACATTCAAGGTGGCGATGCCACGGATTACAGTGGTGATGCCGGTGGTGACCCGGCATTGGAACTGGTCACCGCTCATGGCGGTCGTGGTGGCGGCGAGGGTGAGCGTGGCGCCGGTGGTGCCGGAGTAGGACTCGGTTTCCTCAAGTGCGACCCAGGTGGTGGTGCCGGCGGCTTTACGCAGCCATTGGTAGGTGGACCCTTCGGCGGCCGGGGTGATGGCGAAGGTGGCGGACTGGCCGGCGATCACGGTTTGGTTCACCGGCGTGGTTTTGACCGGCGCGGTGACTGTGACGGTGAAGGGGGTATCGGCAAAGTTGCCGTTGCGGTCATGGACCGTGATCAGGGCGGAGCCTGTGGATTTGCCGGGCGCGAGGATGAGAGCTCCGCCCTTCAGAGTAGCCGTGACGACGGCGGGGTTGGTGTTTTGGACGGAGAAAGCGAGGACGGCGGGGCTGGTCGCCGATGAGGGGTAGATCGGGATGCCAGCGGTGACGCTGGGCACCGTCACGAGATTGGTGATGTTGATGGCGTTCTGATCGGGCAGCCAATCGTCGAGCGGCAAGTTTTCGAAAGGAGAGGGTAGGGGCTGGGTGAGCTGGGGGAGGTTGGCGATGGTATCCACCACTGTCATACCGTTGCCCAGCACGCGGGCGAAGACGGTGAAGCCGCCGTTGTTGTCGGTGCCGAGCGTGTTGGTGTTGTCCACGAGGTTGACGAACCACTGGTTGGTGGCGCTGTTCGGCTGGCCGTCGAGTTTGGCCATGGCGAGTGTGCCGCGGGTGTTGGGAAGGTTGTATTCGTTGTTTACGGCCGCCAGCTGCTGGACATAGGTGAGCGAGAGGTTGGCGTCGGCTTTGTAGCCTCCTCCTTGGACGACGAATCCTGGCGCCGCGCGGTGAATGAAGGAGCCGTTGTAGGCCTTGAGCTTCACGTAGCTGAGGAAATTTTTGACGGTGTTGGGTGCGGCGGTCGGCAGCAATTCCGCGAAGATCACGCCTTCGGACGTCGTGATCTGCACGATGTTCGCGGCGTTCACACCGGGCAGCGCGAAGTGGGTGCTCAGGTCGAGGGTCTGCGCGGCGGAGCCCAGAGCGAGGTTCTGGTCGTCGATCGGGTTGCTGGCAACCGGGACGGTGGCATCGGCGGGTGGCGGATTGTTGATGACGATGACGCTGGCGTGAATCAGGACCGTCGATAGGGCGAGCAACAGGGCGAAGGGGAATCGCATAAAGGGGTCGGCAGCAGACACGGGATCGGGAACGTTGCCAAGCCTTTGCGCGGCCATCGCGGGGGCGCAGGCTGTTTTTTATTTATGAACCAGCGCGGGGTTTTTTGAGGTGCAGTGCGGTGAGATCGGGATCGGAGGCGGCCTCGGATTTCCATTCGGGCTCGCGGGCGCAGGCGCGTTTGAGCCGGCGGCGGGCCTCGGTCAGGTCGTCCATCAGGCAGCAGTAGCAGGCGAGGTTGTAGTCGAGGAGGGCGCTGGGGTTTTCGACGACTTCCTCGGCCATGATGAGGATGTCGTAGGCGTCGCCGATATGGTTTTGTTCGCGCAGGGCGTAGGCCCAGGCGATCCACGGGCGTTCGAGTTCGGGGACGCCCCGGGTGACTTTGGCGGCGAGTGTGATCACGCGCGACCAGGCGGATTTCGCCATCGCCAGTTCGATCTCCACCAGGAGCACGTCGGGGGTTTCCCGGTCGGCGGGTTTGATCAACGCGAGTTCGGCGCGGGCCTCGGCGAGCAGGTTGAGGCCGAGGTAGCCGAGGGCGTAGTCGAGGTGCTTGCGGGTGGAGATCACGGTTTGATTTGAGAGAAAACGCGCCGGTCGCCAACCCGATGTTCAGCGGCGTATGCGGATGACTTTAATCTGTGCGCGGCGGCGGCTTGGGGGTTGTCGAGGGCCGGTGGACCGGTTTGGGTGGACGCATGATCCATCCGGGTTTGGTCTCCGTCACCTTTCGCAAACACAGCCCGGCCGAAGTGGCCGCGCTGGTGAAAAAAGCCGGCCTGAAAGGCATCGAGTGGGGCGGCGACATCCACGTCCCGCATGGTGATCTGACGCGGGCGCGCGAGGTGCGCGAGCTGACGTTGGAGCACGGCCTGGCGACGGCGGCGTATGGCAGCTATTACCGCGCCGGCCAGGGCGAGGGGCCGGGGCCGGCGTTCGAGCGCGTGCTCGACACGGCGGTCGAGCTGGGCGCGCCGACGATCCGCGTGTGGCCGGGCGGCGCGGCCTCGGATTCGGTGGACGAGGAAGGACGCTGGAAAATCATCCATGATCTGCAACGCATCGCCGGACTGGCGGCGAAGGCGGGTGTGAGTATCTCGACGGAGTTTCACGGCGGCACGCTCACCGACACCAACGAATCCGCCGGCAAGCTGCTGGTGGAGGTCGACCACCCGAACGTCTACACCTGCTGGCAGCCGCACAACGGCGAGGAGACCGCCGAGTGCGTGGCGGGCCTGCGGGCGGTGCTGCCGCGGGTGAGCAACATCCACGTGTTTCATTGGTGGCCGACGGCCGCCGAGCGTCATCCGTTGGCGGACGGCGCGGAACGCTGGGGACGGTTCTGGCCGCTGCTCAAGCAGGCGCCGGGCGACCGGTATGCGCTGTTGGAATTCGTGCAGAACGACGCGCCCGAATCCTTCCTGCGCGACGCGGCGACTTTGCGCCAATGGCTGGCGTGAAACCCTCGCGGGCGTTCCGGGGGCTTTGCGCCTCGACAAGCCAAGAGGCCGCGCATTGTGTGCGGGCCTTGGTGTCACCGCGCATAAAACACCTCCGGTTTTTTCCCCTTTTTCGGATGGGATTCGTGTCCCTCGCCCTGGTGGCCGTCCGTCTCCATGCGCAGGAAGTGGATCTGCCCGAAGAACCGGTTTCGTCGGGCAGCTGGGTGCACTGGATCGGCTGGGTGTTCGTGGTCATGGCGGTCGGCGGCCTGCTGGTGTTTTGGATCAACCTGCGCCTTCAAGGACAGATCGGACTGCAAACGCGCGCGCTGCGGGCGTCCGAGACGCGCATGCGCAATCTCTTCGAGAACACGCCGGTCGCGATCGTGGAGGAGGACTTTTCCGCGGTGGTCGACTGCCTCGCAGACCTGCGCAAGCAGGGCGTGACCGATCTCGCGGCGCATTTTCAGGCCCACCCCGGGCAGGTCTCCGATAAATTCGCGCGAGTGCGCGTGATCGCGGCCAACCGCACCGTGCTGCGTCTGGCCGGCGTGGAAAACGTCCGCGAATACGAGGGCCTGATCCGCAGCGCGCCCACGCCGGCGATGCTCGACACCTTTGTCGCCCAGATGCAGGCGCTGTGGACCGGCGAGACCGAGATGACCCGCGAGCTGCGCTACCGCGGCATCGACGGTCGCGCGGGCCACAGCCTCATGCACTGGAGTGCGCCGCACGAGGACGGCCATCCCGACTACAGCCGCGTGCAGGTGGCGTTCACCGACCTGAGCGTGCTGCGCGCCACCGAGGAAAAACTGCGCGACGTCGAGGACCGTTGGCGGCTCGCCGTGATCGGCATCAACGCGGGCATCTGGGAATATAACTTTGTGACCGGGGAGACGTTCATCTCCGACCGCTGGCGCGAGATCATCGGCTATCCGGCCTCGGACATGACGAACGCGCGCGACGAATTCTGGCCGCGTATCCATCCCGAGGACGTGGCCGAGGTGCGCCAGGCGATGCGCGACTACCTGGAGGGCCACCGGTCGAGTTACCGCGTGGAATTCCGCATGCGGTGCAAGGACGGCAACTACAAGTGGATCCTCTCGCGTGGCATGGCGCTCTTCGACCAGGCCGGCAAACCGCAGCGCCTGGTGGGCTCCCACTCCGACATCGACGAACGCAAGCGCGCCGAGCAGTCGTTGCGCGCCTCCGAGGAGCGCTACCGCGTGCTCTTTGAGAACTCGCCGGTGGCTATCATCGAATACGACCTGCGCGGCCTGCGCGCATGGATCGACCAGCTCCGCGCCGAGGGCGTGACGGATTTCGACGCCTACGCCGCGCAGCACCCCGAGATGTTCCGCGGACTGCTCATTGGCGCGGTCCTGGCGGGCGTCAACCGCGAGACCCTCCACTTGGTCGGCGCGAGCAGCAAGGCCGAGGCGCTTGAGGCCCTGCCGCGCATCGTCACCTCCGACATGGAGGACGTGCGCCGCGCCCTCTGCCGCGCGGTGTGGGACGGTCGCAACGCCATCGAGGGCGAGATGCGCATCAACGCCCTCGACGGCACGCCGCGCCGCGTGTTCTACCGCTGGTGGGTGCCGGTGCTCGGCGGCGAGCCGAGCTTCGCGTGGACGCAGGTGGTGCTCGTCGACCTGACCGGCATCAAGCGCACCGAGGAGGCCCTGGCGGCCGAACGCGAGCGCCTCGCGGTGACCCTGCGCGCGATGGCCGAGGGCGTGATCACCACCGACACCGCGGGCCGCGTGCTCTTTATGAACGAGGCGGCCGGCGACCTGACCGGCTGGACCGAGGAGGCCGCGATCGGGCGTGTGCTGGGCGACGTCTGCGTGCTGCGCCATGAAAAGACCCGCCAGCCGGTGGCTTCGCCGGCGGAGGCCGCGTTGAACACGCACAGCGTTGTCGATCTGCCGGGCAACACCGTGCTGTTCGACCGCCAGGGCGCGCCCCGCGTGGTCGAGGGCCGTTGCGCGCCGATCCACGACATCCACAACCAGGCGATCGGCGCGGTCATGGTGTTGCGCGACGTCACCGAGCGCGCCCGTCTCGAAGGCGAGGTCCTACGCGCCTCGAAGCTCGAGTCGGTGGGCATCCTTGCCGGCGGCATCGCGCACGATTTCAACAATCTGCTCACCGTGGTGATGGGCAACATCACGCTGGCCACGCTGGATTCGCAGGCGATGGCCTCGGCCGGCCGCTGGCTGCAGGACGCCGAGCGCGGCGTGATGCGCGCACGCGACCTCACGCAGCAACTGCTCACCTTCGCGCGCGGCGGCGAGCCGGTGCGCGCCGCCGTGCAACTGCCCGAGGTGGTCAAGGAGACCGTTCATTTTGCGTTGCACGGCTCGAAGGTCCGCTGCGAGTTCGCCATCGAGGAAGGCCTGTGGACCGCCGAAGTGGACAAGGGCCAGATCGGCCAGGTGGTGCAGAATCTCGTGATCAACGCCGTGCAGGCCATGCCCGACGGCGGCGTCATCCACGTGGCGATGCGCAACCAGCACCTGTCCGCCGCCACCGTGCCGCAGCTCGACGAGGGCGATTATCTGGTGGTGAGCATCAGCGACACCGGCACGGGCATCCGTCCCGAACACCTGGCGCGCATCTTCGATCCTTATTTCACGACCAAGAAGTCCGGCACCGGCCTGGGCCTCGCGACGGTGTATTCGATCATCCGCAAGCACCAGGGCCACATCGAGGTCGAGTCCGAGGTCGGTCGCGGCACTCGCTTCCGCTTCTGGTTGCCGGCCGCGCCCGGGGTGCGCCCGCCGGCCGCGGAGCCGGCCGCCGCGACTTCCGATCATTCGGGCAACGTGCTGTTCATGGATGACGAGGAACCCATCCGCATGATGGCGGACGCCTTGCTCAAGCGGCTCGGTTTCGAGGTGACCTGCGTGTCCGACGGCCAGGAGGCGGTGCGCGTTTACTGCGAGGCGGTGCGCGCGGGCAAGCCGTTCGATCTCGTCATCATGGATCTCACGGTGCCGGGCGGAATGGGTGGCAAGGAGGCCATGATCGAGCTGCGCAAGATCGACGCCGATGCGAAGGGCATCGTGTCGAGCGGCTATTCCAGCGACCCGGTGATGGCCAACTACAAGGCCTATGGCTTCAGCGGCATGGTGGCCAAGCCCTACCGGCTCACCGATCTCGCCAAGACCATCCGTTCGGTGCTCGACCGCGTCGGCGAGGACTCCTGAGGCGGTGGCGGCGGCCCGTCGCGGGCATGGGGAAGGTGTTTTTGCGATGAAACCGCGGAACCCGCTGTTTTTGGGTTAAAAACCCGAAACGGCCGCGATGTTTAATTGCATGAGGGCGGCAGGAGGGCTATCAAGTTGATGTCGGTGAGCGGCATCACTCGCATGACTGCTTTCAACCTCCACCCTTTTTTTGGCCCTGAATTTGCGCGCCCCGTGGTCGTGCGCGCAGTTGCCTGGCAATGCCCGCGGGACATCAGGAGCGCCGTCGTTCGATGAAATCGCTGGTTTCCAGGCATCTTTTGCTGGCGGGCCTGACGCTGTCCCTGGCCTTGCTCGTCGGGGTGGCTTGGATCAACTGGGCTCATTCGTATCATTGGCAGGATACCGTGCGGCGGGTCAGCCATGCCGAACAAGTGAGGGCGGAGCTGGACCGGTTGTTCATCCAGATTCAGGACCTCGAGACCGGCTCGCGCGGTTTTGTGATGACCGGCGACCCTGGATTTCTGGCGCCGTTCGACGCGGTGGTGGACAAGATCGAAGGGCAGTTCCGCACGGTGCGCGCGCTCACCGCCGACAATCCCCGCGAGCAGGCCGACTGCGATCTGCTCGCGCCACTCCTGGCGCGCAAGATCGCGATCGCGCAGGGCAACGTGAACCTCCGTAAATCGGCCGGCGCCGACGTGGCCCGCGAGGCGGTCGGCGGCGGATCCGGCAGGGCGGTGATGGATGAGATCCGCGCCGTGATCACGCGCATGCGCGGCGAGGAGGCGGCCTTGCTGGCGCAACGTTCCGAGGCCGCCGAAAAGGAGGCCCGCAAGGCCCGGGCGCTGACGGCCACCGGCACGGGGCTGGGCTTCGCGCTGCTCGCCGCGGTGTTCGTGCTCCTCCTGCGGGAAAACCAGCTGCGCCGCCGGTCGCAGGCCGCGTTGCGCGCGGGCGCGGCTAGGCTGGAGGCCGTCGTCCGCTCGAACCAGCTCATCATGGAGCATTCGCTGGACGTGATCTGCACCATCGACGAGCAGGGCCGGTTCGTTTTCTTGAGCGCGGCGTGCGAGCGGTTCTGGGGCTACACACCCGAGGAACTGGCCGGGCGTCCCTGTATCGACCTGGTTTGTCCGGAGGACCATGCCAAAACCAACCGGGCCGCGGCCGACATCATGGCGGGCAAGCCGGTGCGGGACTTTGAAAACCGCTACCACCGCAAGGACGGTTCGCTGATCCCGGTCGTCTGGTCGGCCGTCTGGTCGGCGGAGGACCGCATCATGTTCTGCGTGGCGCACGACGTCACCGAACGCAAACGCGCCGAGGCCGAGATCGGGCGGCTCAACGCCGAGCTGCGGCAGCGCGCCGCCCAGCTCCAGAGCCTGTTCGAGTCGCTGCCCGGGCTCTACCTCGTGCTTACGCCCGACCTGGTTATCACGGCGGTGAGCGACGCCTACCTGAAGGCCACCATGACCACCCGGGCGGGCATCATCGGCCGCGGGTTGTTCGAGGTGTTTCCCGACAATCCCGACGATCCGGCGGCCGACGGCACCAGCAACCTGCGCGCTTCGCTCGACCGCGTGCGCCGTCACCGTGCGCCCGACACGATGGCCATCCAGAAATACGACGTGCGCCGGCCCGACGGCACGTTTGAGGAACGCTTTTGGAGCCCCGTCAATTCCCCGGTCGTCGGCGCCGACGGCCAGCTCGAATACATCATCCACCGCGTGGAGGATGTGACGGATTTCGTGCGGCAAAAATCCGCGGTCCCCGCGGACGATCGCACCCTGCAGGCGCGCATGCAGCAGATGGAGGCGGAGATCTACCAGCGCGCGCAGGAGATCCAGTCCGTCATGGGCCGGCTGCGCGCGGCCAACGACGAGTTGGAGTCGTTCTCTTACTCGGTGTCGCACGACCTGCGCGCCCCGCTGCGTCACATCGAGGGTTTTGCCGGCATGTTGTCGGCCCACGCCGCGGCGACGCTCGACGACAAGGGCCGCCGCTACCTCACGGTCATCGCCGACTCTGCCCGGCGGATGGGCGTGTTGATCGACGATTTGCTCGCCTTCGCCCGCATCGGCCGCGCGGAACTGAGCCGGTCGCCCATTCGGCTCGACGAACTTGTGCGGGACGTGCGGCAGAGCCTCGCGGGCGAAATCAACGGCCGCCGGATCGAGTGGGACCTGCAGGCGTTGCCCGTCGTGCAAGGCGACCCGAACCTCCTCCGGCAGGTTTTCGCGAACCTCATCGGCAACTCGGTGAAATACACCGGCCGCCAGCCGGAGGCGCGCATCTCCGTCTCGCCCGCGGTCGATCCCGAGGCACCCGACGCCATCGCGGTCGCGGTCCGGGACAACGGCGCCGGTTTCGACATGAAATACGCGCACAAGCTCTTCGGCGTGTTCCAGCGGTTGCACAGCGCCTCCGAGTTCGAAGGCACCGGCGTGGGCCTGGCCAACGTCCGTCGCATCATCGAGCGGCACGGCGGCCGCACCTGGGCCGAGGGCGAGCTCGGAAAAGGCGCCGCGTTTTATTTCAGCCTGCCGCGCGAATCCGCCTCCGCGCCAGCCGACCCGTCTCTTTCATGAACACTCTCAAAAGCATCCTGCTGGTCGAAGACAATCCCCATGACGCCGAGATGACGTTGGTGGCCCTGGCCTCGAACAATCTCTCCAACAGCGTCATCCACGTCGGCGACGGCGAGGAGGCGCTCGACTACCTCTACGCCCGCGGGAAATTCGGGCAGCGCGCCCCCGGCAACCCGATTGTCATCCTGCTCGATCTCAAGATGCCCAAGATGGACGGACTGGAGGTTCTGCGCGCGCTGAAGGCGGATGCGACCCTCAAGACGGTGCCCGTCGTCATGCTCACCTCCTCGCGCGAGGAGCAGGACCTCGTCCGCAGCTACGCCCTCGGCGTCAATGCCTACGTGGTCAAGCCGGTGAATTTCCAGCAGTTCGTCGAGTCCGTGAAGCAGATCGGAGTCTTCTGGACCATGCACAACGAACCCCCGCCCGGCAGCATCCGGCGCTCTTCATGAACGCTTTTCGCCATGCATATTCTCCATCTTGAAGACTCGGAAAACGACGCGATCCTGATCGAGACGCTGGTGCGCGCCGAATGGCCCCACTGCCGCATCACCAACGTGGCGCGGCGCGCCGATTACCAGGCCGCGTTGGAGAGCGGCGCTTTCGACCTGATTCTTTCGGACTACGCCATGCCGGATTTCGACGGGCTTTCGGCCCTCGAGCTCGCCCGCGCGCGCTGCCCGGATAAGCCGTTCATTTTTATGTCGGGCACGATCGGCGAGGAGCGCGCGGTCGAGGCGCTCAAGCGCGGCGCGACCGATTATGTCATCAAGGACCGGCCCACCCGGCTGATCTCCGCCATCCGCCAGGCGCTCACGCTGGTCGAGGAGACCGAGCGCCGCCGCCATACCGAGGAGGCGCTGCGCGAGAACCGCGAGCGCTACCGCCAGATCACCGAGAACGTGGCCGACATGATCGCGGTGCTCGATCTCGAAGGCCGACGCGTTTACCTCAACCCGGCCTATCGGCGGCTGTTGGGCGAGGAGCGGAGCCGGCCCGGCACCGACGTGTTTTGCGACGTGCATCCCGAGGATCGCGACCGCATCCGGGTCTTGTTTGCCGACACCGTCCGCACCGGCGCCAACCACCGGCTGGAATACCGGCTGCTCCTGGCCGACGGCGCCGAACACGTGATCGAGTCGCATGCCAGCGTGCTCCGCGACGCCGGAGGCGACGTGTCCAGCGTGCTGATCGTCGCCCGCGACATCACCGAGCGGCGTCGCAACGAGGAACGCCTGCGCGAGCTCGCCGCGCTCGTTGAAAAGGCGCAGGACGCCATTTACGTGCGCGATCTCGACCAGCACATCACCTACTGGAATCCCGGCGCGGAGCGGCTCTACGGCTGGACGGCGGCGGAGGTGCTCGGCCGGCGCGCCGTGGATTTGTTTTACAAGCAAAAGACCCCCGAGTTGGTGGAGATCCACCGCACGGTGTTGGAAAAGGGCGAGTGGATGGGCGAGCTGCGCCAGTTGAACAAACAAGGCCGCCTCGTCACCGTCATGGCCCGCCGCAACCTGCTGCGCGACGCGCAGGGCCGGCCCGTTTCGATTCTCAACATCAACACCGACGTCACCGAGCAGCGTCAGCTTGAGACCCAGCTCCTGAGAAACCAGCGCATCGAGAGCATCGGCGAGCTCACCGGACGCATCGCCCACGATCTTAACAACGTGCTTTCGCCCATCCTGATGGGCTCCGAGCTGATTGCCATGACCCCGCTCAACGACTCGGCGCGCACCCTGATCGAGAGCATCGGCACCAGCGCGCGCCATGGTGCCGCGCTCGTGCGCCAACTGCTGTCCTTCGCCCGCGGCATCGAGGGCGAGCGGGTGGTCGTCAGGCCGGCGGATTTCTTCGCCGACATGACGCTGCTGCTGCGCCAGACGCTGACGATGGGGATCGAGCTGCGCGTGGTCTGCGCCTCCGATTGCCACCCGGTGCTGGCCGATCCCACCCAGCTCAGGCAGGTCGTGCTTAATCTCTGCATCAACGCCCGCGACGCCATGCCGCAGGGAGGGATCGTTTCCGTCACCGCCGAAAACGTCGTGGTGGACGAGGCGCTCGCGCGCAGCATCCCGGCAGGCCGCCCGGGCGGACATCTGTGCATCAGCGTGTCCGACACCGGCACGGGCATGACCCCGGAGGTCATGGAAAAGATCTTCGATCCGTTTTTCACCACCAAGGAACCGGGCAAGGGCACGGGGCTCGGTCTCTCGACGGTGCGCGGCATCGTCAAGGGGCACGGCGGTTTCATCCGGCTCGAAAGCGAGGTGGGCCGCGGCACCACCTTCCATCTCTACCTGCCTTGGCAGGAGACGGCGTCCGCCTCCGCCACCGACCGGACCGAGGTGAAAAACCCGGCGGAGCGGAGCGGTGCGGTGCTGGTGGTGGACGACGATCCCGGTGTGCGCGCGGCCATCCAGTTGGAACTCGAATATGAGGGCTACCGCGTGATCACCGCGTCCGGAGGCCGCGAAGGCATCGAGCGTTTCCGAAGCGACGCCGGTCGGATCGCGACCGTAATCACCGACCTGGCCATGCCCGAGGTGGACGGGCGCGCGGTCATCGCCGCGGTGCGCGCCCTTGCGCCGGCCGTGCCGGTCATCGCCCTGCGCAGCGCCGGGCACACGGCGTGCCCGTTCGACTTTGATCCCAAGACCGTGGCGGCCTCGCTGGAAAAACCCGTCAACGGCGCCGTGTTGGTCAAGACGCTCCGGCAGGCGTTGAAACCCCGCTCGGAGGCGGGTCGCTCCGATTAAAAAAGCGGATAGGCGGTCCTTGCCTACAACTTCAGTTCCACCTGCGTGACCGAGGGGGCGATGCGGGCTTGGTGGCTGAAGTAGTGGTCGCTCAGGACCGGGTGCAGGCCGTAGAGGCGGTCGAGCAGCGTCGCGAGCGTGTCCTCCAGGCGGACGGCTTCGTTGTCGGCGAGCGCGGGTTCGTCGTTGAAGTGGCGGGCGAGCGGCACCGAGGCGATGAAGCGCAATGTCTCCGCCACGGCGTCGATGGTGGGATCGTCGCCCTCTTCGCGCAGATCGAGGCGGATGGCGCGCAGGCTGGTTTTGATCCGATGGAGGTTGTGGAAAATGCTGCGGGGCGCGTCGGGCTGTTGCAGGAACAGCTCGGCGACGAAGCGCGGCTGGCTGCGCATCTGGTAGAGGCGGCGGTAGGCGTCTTGCGAACCGAGCATACGCAGGAGCGCGGAGAGCTCGGGATTGTCGCGGTAGGGGGTGTTGGCGTCGGCGTCCTTGGGCGTGGAGACGACGTCGTGGGCGCTGAGGATGTGGCGGAGCGCGCTGCACGTCATGGTGGCGCGCTCGAGGTGCATGCCCATGTGGAGGAAATGCCAGCCGGCGTCCTGCACCATGGTGCGCTCGGCGAGGCCGATGATGGCGTTGACCTCGGTGAGCACGGCCTGCACCGCCTGAGTGGGCAGGGACGGATCGCGGTCGGCGCGCAGCACGGGGCGGCGGCCGGCGACGGGGCGCAGTTTGTGCAGTTCGTCGAGGCGGCGCTGGAGGCGGCCGAGGGTGGTCCAGACCTCGGGGCTCACGTAGTCGCGGAGCTGGCGGGCGTTTTCGACGGCCCAGTTGACCGAGGAGTAGATCGAGCTGGAGTTGGCGGTGTCGAGGGACATGCGCCACATGAGATCGGTCGAGAGCGAGGCCTGGGGGTTGGCGCGCGCGGTGATTTTATGGTCGGTGTGGCCGGTGGCCTCGAGCAGGCCGCGCCAGATGGGGAACCAGCGGCGGCGGTCGCGGGCGGAGATTTCCTCGAGGGCCACGTCGTCGAGGATGGAGAGCATGCGCGCGGTGGCTTCGGCGCGTTCGAGGTAGCGACCGAGCCAGAACAGGTTTTCGGCGGCGCGGGAGCCGAGGGTGTGCGTCTGCACGCCGGCGGAGGCGGCCTCGTGATCGGCGATGTCGCCGGAGTTGTCCTGCGTGTCGATGAGCACGACGGCGTCGGCGGTGGTGCCGACGCGCGCGATGACCGTGTCGGGCTCGCCGAGGCGCACCATGCCGCCGGGAAACACGGAGAAACGTTTGCCGTGGCAGAGCACGAAGGCGCTGAGGCGGGCGGGCGGGCCGTTGCGCGGTCCGGGGCTGACGGGAAGAATGGGCAGGCGCGGCTGGGCGACGAAGGCGTGCGGGTTTTCGCGCACGATCCGGGCGAGACCGTCGGGGCCGATGAGTGCGGGCGCGGGGGCGGTGGCGATGTTGGTGGACGTCCAGTCGCCGTTGCGCGGGTCGTGCGCGGGGAGGATGCGCAGGCTGTCGGTGTGCTCGAGGATGTGGTCGAGGTGGTCGGTGTCGCCGCAGGTGAAGGTGGGGACGGTGCCGAGCAGCGGTTTCTCGCCGAGGTAGAACCGCATGAGGCGCGGGACGTAGGCGTTGAGCGCGCGGCTCTCGGCGACGCCGGTGCCGATGGCGTTGGCGATGACGACATTGCCGGCGCGGATGCACTGCAGCAGGCCGGGGATGCCGGCGTTTTCGCGGTCGGTGGAGAACACGACCGGGTCGATGTGCGTGTCGTTAAGGCGGCGGTAAATGACGTCAACGCGCTCGAGGCCGACGATGGTTTTGAAGTAAACGCGGTTGTCCAGGACCAGCAGGTCGTCGCCGCGGGCGAGCGGGAGACCCATCTTGCGGGCGAGGAAGCTGTGCTCGGAGTAGAACGGATCGTGCGGGCCGGCGGTGAGGACGACGATGGACGGGGCGCGCACGTCGTCGCGGGCGAGGCCGCGGAGGTGGTCGAGCAGTTGCAGCGGGAAATTGATGACGCTGTGGTAGTCGGGCAGCGAGCGGTAGAGCTCGGTGGCCTCCTGGGTCATGAAGCGGCGGTTTTGCACCGCGTAGCTCAGGCCGATGGGCGTGTTGGCGCGGGTGTCGTCGAAGAGCCAGCCGTCGGCGGTTTTTACCAAGTCGAAACGCAGGAGCGTGGCCGGACTGGCGCGTTGAGGTTCGAGTCCGAGGCAGGGGCGCCGGTAGTAGGGATCGGAGAGGACCAGCTCGGGCGGGAGGATCTGTTGGTGGAGCGCCTGTTGTCCGTTGTAGAGATCGACGAGGAGGGCGTTGACGAAGTGGGCGCGCTGGCGGAGGGCGGCGTCGAGCATCGACCATTCGGGTGCGTCGATGACGAGCGGGGTGGGCTCCAGTTCCCAAAACGGGGAGCCGAGCGGGCCGGAGGCGAGGCCGAGGTCGGTGAGGCCGGCGTCGCGGATGGAGGCACGCAACCGTGCGCGCAATGGGCGGAGTTGCGCGGGATGGAGCGTGGGATACTGCGGCGGCCGGACGGGCGACATGAACGTGACGATGATGAAACAGGTGGGCGGGCGGCTGGCGCAAGCACGCCCTTTGCCAGTCGCTGGCACCCTGGTGTCCCCGGCCGCCGCGCAAACCTAAGTGTCACCTATTAGGTGACACTTCATGCGTGCAATTGTTAGAGGGAATCCAAGCCAAAGTGTAACCTAATGGGTGACACTTTGGCTTGAGGGGTCAGGGAGGGAGAAAGCGGGGCGGAAGGTGAGGGAGAACGGGGGGCAGGGAGTTTTGGCGATTGGCGCGGGCGGGCGGGGTGGTTTGCTCGCGCGCATGATTCCGCTTTGGGACTCGCAGCCGCACAAACGCGCGCCGGTGATCACGGTGCTTTTGATTTTGGCCAACCTCGGGGTGTTCGGCCACGAGGTGCTGCTGTCATTGCAGGGCGGCGGCGCGCTCGAAGCGTTTATGAAGCAGTATGCGCTGGTGCCCGCGCGGCTGCTCGCCGGC
>Ga0207689_10000161_pt1 | contig 57831 bp, 90 predicted proteins | sample KBSMisM52_FD_184312 | JGI IMG/M metagenome (GOLD analysis project Ga0207689, IMG submission 184312) | Miscanthus rhizosphere microbial communities from Kellogg Biological Station, Michigan, USA - KBS Miscanthus M5-2 (SPAdes) (version 2) | ecosystem: Host-associated > Plants > Roots >...
CGAGCGGCCCGAGCCACAGGCAGCGATAAACGACGTCATCGTTCAAATCCATGCGTCGGGATTCGTCCCAACTGAGCTGGCGTGGCCTTCGACCTGGACCGATCGCCGCGAGCGTGACCGAACACCGTCGACCCCCGGGCACGAACTGGCTGGAGTGGTCACCGCCCTCGGCTATGGCACGACGGGACTGTCGGTCGGACAGCGAGTGTTCGGCCTCGCGGACTGGTATCGCGACGGCACCCTGGCCGAGTATGTGGCAATCGAGGCACGCAACCTCGCGCCACTGGCGGGCGACGTTGACTTCACAGTGGGCGCGAGCCTGCCAATCTCGGGCCTCACCGCGTTGCAGGGACTGTTCGAGCACGGCCGCCTTCGGGCGGGCCAGAGCGTCATCGCGCACGGCGCGGCCGGCGCAGTCGGGTCGATGGTGACGCAACTCGCACGAGAGGCCGGCGCCCACGTCATCGGCACTGGACGCGCCGCCGACCGTCAGAGGGCGCTCGAGTTCGGCGCGCAGGAGTTTGTCGACCTCGACAACGACGTTCTCGAAGACGTCGGCGGCGTTGATCTGGTGTTCGATCTCATCGGCGGCGACATCGGGAAGCGGTCGGCGCGCCTGGTGCGAGCCGGAGGAACGCTGGTGTCCATCGTCGGGCCGTCTGAGGCCCGGCCGGTTGACGGCCTTGCGATCGACTTCGTTGTCGAGTCCGATCGTGCCCAACTGAGTGAGATCGTCCAGCGGGTGCGGGACGGACGACTGCGGACGAACATCGGCACCGTCTCGACCCTCGACAAAGCTGTCGCCGCCTTCAACCCGACCGAGCGACGCCCGGGGAAGACGATCATTCGCGTTCGCCCGTAAGGACTCGGGGACGGCGAGCAGTTCCGCCCTGTGCGTCCACGTCCGCGAGAATCGTGCCAACGATCTCAGTTCCTTCGTGACGCTCGTCGACCGCTTCATCGATGGGCGCTTGGAGTATTCACTTGAGTGGGACGACTTTGTATCGTGGCCAAATGACTATCCGCGCATCGAGGCAATTCGTGACCGCGTTGCCACCCTTGAACCGTTCTTTGTTGCCAAAGATCCTGGCCGCCGGTCGAAGGCTATCGAAGCGCTTCTCGCAGAACGAAATGGCGCCGCATCGTTAGCTATTCCGTCGCGCCATTTCGAACGACCCTCGTCATGAAAAACCTTCAGCCGCCTAACCACGCGCTCAAGGGAACGCGCCGGGGAAGGACCTCGACTTGTCGCGGGACTGTGGCGGCGCGCCCCCCCTTAGCTTGGCCTTGTTAGGCACCACTTCGTGTCGATAGGCCCGCGGCGGTGGTAGCGCTGAGCCAGTTACTGTAACGTCGTCCTGTTGGTCCGTCTACGCGATAGTCGTTTGGACGATACCAACTTAGATATGGAGAATACCAATGAAGTACGTTATCAGCTGGTTCGAGCGGCCGCAGGGTTCGCCGATGGAATACGAGAACGCTCAGAAACGAATTCTCGAAGTGTTCGGTCAATGGAAGGCGCCCGCTAATTTCAAGATCGATTTCTTCGTGGTGCGAGTCGGCGAGTGGGGTGGGCACATGCTGGTAGATTGCGACGATCCCGTTACCGTTCACAAGTTTTGTTCAATGCTCCCTTCTTTCGTATTCGAGGCGCGCCCGGTCATCGCGGTGGAGGAAGCCGTCCGCGGTGAACTGGAGGTAATGGCCTGGCGTGATGGATTGAAAGGCAAGTGATAGGGGCTATCGCGCTTCCGCTAGGCAGTGGAGTAACAGCGGGCGGCGGTGGTCGGGTGGCGAGTGTGGCCTAACCCGGCGCTCAACCGGACGGGCCGGCACGTGTCTTCGTTATTGTCCACGTCGGCGCGGCCCGCCGGTTAGCTTGTTACGTTAGGCCGGCACACTGCTAATCGCGGAATGGACCAACCTGAACATGTCCTCGATTGTTCGATGCGCGGTAGGATTGCGGCATTTCTCGCAAATTCAACGGAGTAGTTCGCGATGGACCGGCGAGCATTTCTCGTTGCGCTGATTGTCGTAAACGGCTGCGGTCCTAATGAAGCACCAAAAGTTGCCGCGAACGGGAGTCTGGCTACGAAGGCCGAAACGCCGGCACAGCCGGCCACGCGGGTCTATCGCATCGGCGTGCTTTCGATTGGCACCGATCCGGGGACGGTAGGTCGCTGGCAAGTTTTCTACGACGCGTTGCGCGACCTTAACTATGTCGAAGGCCGCAATCTCGTGCTGTTGCCCGGCTTTGGCGGGGGCAATTTCGAGCGTGTACCTGGGTTCGTCTCCGAGTTCGTCAATGCGGGGGTCGATGTAATTGTGGCCACGGGCACACGGGAGATTCGCGCCGCGAAGCAGGCCACCGCGAGCATCCCCATCGTGATGATACTGGCGGCCGATCCAGTGAAGGAAGGCTTCGTCGCCTCCCTTGCGCGCCCTGGCGGCAACGTCACTGGCCTCACTAGCCTCGTTCCAGGCCTGCCGCAAAAGTACGTCGAGCTGATGCACGAAGTGGTGCCAACGGCGAAGCGGTTCGCAGTTGTCAACGTCGCGCCAAATCCCATTCCGGAGATCCGACGTGAGCTGGAGGAGGCGGGTCGGAAGCGCGGGCTGTCGATCATTGTGCTGCAGGCGGCTGATGCTACCGACTTCGACCGTGTAATGGCTGAGGCGCGGCGGGAAGGCGCAGCGGGCATCATCCACCCGATCGACGGCGGCACGAGTCCCTACCGGCCCGCCCTTGTACAGGCAGCCCTTAAGAACAAGCTGCCAGGTATCTATTGGGACGCGGCGTACGTAGACGCGGGCGGGCTCATGACCTACAGCATCAATGTCGAGGCGCAGTATCGACGGGCCGCAGCCGTCGTCGATAGGATCCTGCGCGGCGCGAAGCCCGCTGACTTGCCAGTGGAACTCCCCGTGCGCGTGGAGACGGTAGTGAATCTGAAGACCGCAAAGGCGCTCGGGATCACCATCCCGCAGTCGCTGCTCATTCGTACTGACCGCGTGATCGATTGAACCGGGGGTGTCGCAAACAGTGCATCGCGCCTTTCTTTCATTAAGTAGTGCGGCGTACGCGTCCGGCCATCTGAACCGGTCAGGCGCAGACTCATTGCGCCTTAGCTCATCCGCGGAGGGATCGTATGGGTCACGTCCGGCGCAGGCAGCTCCGTATTTGCAGGAGAAGTGGCGCGCATGCTTTAACGATCGAGAAACGAGAGCGATGGCCAAGTTTTCATACTGTGTTCGACTCTGTGGTCGACACCCTGCCGAGACGTTGGCCGGAATGGCGAGTGAATCCGCTCTGGCAACAGGTCAGTTCTGCCGCGCCCATCGCATTGCGCGAAATGGACACCCATGCCTAACCCGGCGCTCAACCGGACGTGCCCGCACGGGACTCGCCGTTGGCGGGCATCGGCGCGGCCCGCTGGTTAGCTAACACGTTGGGCAGCCGCGAGCGAGCGCCATTCGGCCATGACGGAACGAGATCCTTTCCCTTCGCAGTGGATCGCTTGCTGGAGGCGGATGCTTATCGAGTCGAGTGTCACCCGTCTCGCCGTCGCCGCCGTCTTTCTTCTCACGGGGACATTCGCCGCTCAAGCCCAACAAGTGGCAAGAATGTACCGAGTCGGGCTCGTCTCCTCGTCGCCCGGTCCCGCAAGCGCTCCCATCAGCGGTGCGCTCCGGCAGGGCCTCAGGGAATTGGGATACGTCGAGGGGAACAATGTCATCGTCGAAGAGCGATTCACGCAAGGGCGCCCAGAACGTATTCCCGACGTCATCGCTGAGTTGATCGGACTTAAGGTAGACGTGCTGGTCGTTGGCTCGACGGTGAGCGCGCTTGAGGCGAAGAAGGCGACCACAACCGTCCCTATCGTGTTCGCGTATTTGGTGGATCCAGTCGCCACGGGCATCGTGTCGAGCCTTGCGCGTCCCGGAGGCAACATTACCGGAGTCACCGCCTGGATTGGTGGCACGGGCTTCGCCGGCAAATGGATGGAGCTGCTCAAAGAAGCCGTCCCTGACGTTTCACATGTAGCGGTGCTCTCGAACTCCGCGAATCCGGCCTGCGCGCCGGTAGTTCGGGAAGTCGAGGCAGCTGCACGGACGTTGAAGGTGAAGCTCGACGTGCTCGACGCGGCGAATGCCACGAACCCGGACAAGTTATTTGCAGCCATCGGCGCGAGCGGCGCTCACGGGGTTGTTGTGGCGTGCGACCCGTTCTTTGTTCTTAATCGCGCCCAGCTCGTTCAATTCGCCGCGAGCAAGCGCCTGCCCGCAATGTACTTCAGCAAGCTGTTCGTCGATGCAGGAGGGCTGATGTCATACGGGCCGAATCAGCCGGATTCGTTTCGGAGGGCCGCCACCTATGTGGACAAGATACTGAAGGGTGCCAATCCTGCCGACCTTCCGATCGAGCAACCGACGCGCTTCGACCTGGTCATCAATATGAAAACGGCCAAGGCGCTCGGGCTTACGATTCCACATCGGGTGCTGCTGCGAGCGGAGGTCATTGACTGATGAGGCGCCCAACCCTGCGCCCGACCGGACGGGCGGATACGTGTCCTCAACTCGGCGAGTATCGGCGCGGGCCCGCCGGTCAGCTTGCACACTAGGCGTCAAGGTCGCCCCACGTCTCGTTCGTCCATGGAGCATGGAAATGCCTCTCCTCGGAAAAGCCGCCATGCTTCTATCGTTCGATGTTGTCGAAGATGCCATTCCCGAGCATGATGATTGGCACACGCACGAGCATCTTCCTGAGAGACTTTCCATTCCGGGATTCGTCCGCGGAACCCGGTGGGTGTCGCTGGACGGAAAGCCGCGATACTTTGTGCTGTATGAAGTTGACCAACTCGCAACCCTGCAGTCGGAGGCCTACCTTGAGCGGCTCAACAATCCAAGCCCGTGGACTTCCAAGATGATGCCGAACTACCGAGGCATGACCAGAGGCTTGTGCTCCGTGTCGGGCAGTTTCGGCGTAGGCATGAGTCAGATCGGTCTGTTGATTCGTTTCAAGCCAGAAGCCGGCATGGAGTCGTCACTTCGCGCATGGCTGATCAACGACATCCTTCCTCAGCTTCCTTCAAGGCGGGGGCTCGGCAGCGCTCATTTGTTTGAAGGGACTCTAACGCCCCAGATGACAAAGGAACAACGAATTCGAGGTCCTGATGCTAGCGTTGACTGGGCGTTGTTTGTCATGGGGTACGACGAAGATACCCTGGCAAGGCTCAGACATGGGGACCTCAGCCGTACTCAAATTGAGGAGCATGGCAGCGCACCAGCGTCCGATGCGATGTACCGAATGCACTACATCCTGACCGATCAAGATGTCTCCGCCTAATCCAGCGCTCAACCGGACGGGAGGAATGCGGCTTCTCCTTGGCCAGCATCGGCGCGGCCCGCCGGTTAGCTTGATACATTAGGGGTCACAAACTGAGTCCTCGACGCGCTCGTATCGTTCTTCGCACGGTTGGGGTGCTGGCACTTCTCTCGGCTGCATTCGGCCTCTGGTACAACGCGATGACGTTTTCGACGATCTATGCCGACATCGCGATCGAGTCGAATGTCACCGAACCTACTCCGTTCTTTCGGCAAGCGTTCTACGTCATGTCAGCCATTTGCGTCGCGTGCTATCTCGCCTTGGCGTGGTGCGGGGTACAGTTCCTTCGCCTTTCCACGATGTGGTGGTGGTTGTTTGCCTTGATAGGAACCGTTGAAGTGCTATTTTTGCCGGTCGTCGGCCGGCTCTGGCTGCATCCGGAATGGGGCATGAGTATTGGAGCGGCGAGTGGCGTGGCGAGTGGAGGGCTCGTGCCGCAATTGCTAGTTCTATTTCCAATATGGGGGCCTTTGGCTGTATGGTTCGCGCGCAGATCGCTTCGGCCCACGTGACCCTAATCCTGCGTTCAGCCGGGCGGACCGATATGCGGCTTCGTTCTGGCGCGCACCGTCGCGGCCCGCCGGTTAGCTTGTAACGTTAGGGCGCGCGTCCGCATCTGAGTCATTTCATCGGAACCGAAATGAAGACCGTTCTGCGAGTGATCTCGACAGTCCATGGACTGATGGCTGTTTTGTTTGCCTGCGCTGCAGTCATACTCATCGTAATTGCTACGCGGGTTGGTTGGACTGCGCTTGTTTCCGGGTTAGACCGCGCCGCCGCCCAGGGAGTCATCGAAGCAGTTGGGTTGCTCGCTGCTGCCGTCGTCGCTCTTCAAATTGCCCAGACAATCACCGAAGAAGAAGTGATTCGGGACGCTCACATTAGTGCCCCAACACGCGTGCGCCGATTTCTGTCGCGCTTTTTAGTCGTGCTGACAGTCGCCCTCGCCATCGAAGGACTCGTTGCGACGTTTAAGTCCATCCACGAAGACCTGACCCAGCTACCGTACGCGGCCAGCCTCTTGGCTTCTGTTGGTGTGCTGCTCGCTGGTTGGGGCATGTTCATTCGCCTTAATCGATACGCCGAGGAGCTCGAGCCCGAGGCAATGGAAGCGGCCAAGCGTGAAGATCGGAAACTCAAATAGTCATACGCGCCCTGACCACGCGTTCAACCGGACCCGCCGGCACGGGCCTTCCATCTGGCGGCCGTCGGTGGCGGCGGGCCGGTTAATTTGGTCTCGCCGGGCGTCAAGACAGTGCGACGTACGCAGCGTCTATGCAACGAAACGATCCAATTCGCTGGTTGGCGGAGCCGTACCTTCCGGGTGTAGTCTCGCATCGAGCCCGCGGCGACCATGCAATACGCACTTCAACGCCGATGCTGTTTGCCTCGTGCTTACTGCAAGAGGACCGAATGAACTGGCGCGACACCGTACCTATACGAGGCGTGCCGAATCTGAGCATCGCGCACTCGTCGTTGGCCAACGCAGATAATAAGGGCTGTTCGGTAAACGCTGGCCGCAGAACTGCGTTGGGCGCGCTGCTCACCCTTGCGGCGGTGCCCACCCTCGCCGCAGCGCAGGCGACAAAGCGCCGCGTCGCGTGGTTCGGCGCAGGACGTGCCGACACGCCTTCCCCATTTCTTACGGCGTTTCGGTCAGGGATGCGCGACTCGGGTTGGATCGAAGATCAAAATTTCGCGCTAAGCGTGTTCCTCACCGATGGGACGCCCGAAGAGGCCGAGCGTCATGCGCGCCAGATGCTGGCGACCAATCCAGAAATTATTGTCGTGTTCGGTCGCGATGTGAATGCCGTGCACCGCGTCAAACCGCCTGGCCCCGTTGTTTTCGCCTTCAGTGGTAATCCCGTCGACGCGGGTTTCGTCCAGAGCTTTGCCCGCCCCGGCGGCAATTTCACCGGTATCAGCTTGATGTCGCTCGATCTCAGCGGAAAGCGCATCGAGTTGCTGAAAGAGATCGTACCGCAGGTCCGGCGTCTCGCGGTTCTGACAAGACCGGAGCACGCAGGCGAGCATCGTGAGCGGGCAGTATCCGAAGAGGTCGCCGCCAAGCTGGGCATGGCGATCGCCTACGTCCCAATCCAAACGGCGAGCGAACTTGACGACGCATTTCAGGCAATCGCAAGACAGAACTGCGACGCGTTGGTCACGTTTCCCGACGGCGTAATGGTCGCCAACAGCGGCCGCATCGCCAAATTCGCAATGAGCGCAAAACTGCCGACCGTGTCTGGCTGGGCTTCGTTCGCCGACAATGGATTCCTCCTTACCTATGGCCCGAATCTCGCGGACACCTACCGAGGGCTCGCGCGCCATGTGGACCGCATCCTGCGCGGCGCCAGGCCCGGCGACCTGCCGGTCGAGTTGCCGCGTACCGTGGAACTGGTCCTCAACGCGCGCACGGCACGTGCGCTTGGAGTCTCGATTCCACAGTCCGCGCTGCTGCGCGCTGACCGGATCATCGAATGATCCGTTTCCTTGGCGATCACGAGGCTGGCTCCGCAATGGCAAGCTGGACTGCTTCTTGGCCCAATTCAGGCATTCAACAGGATCTATATTGACGCCCAACCCTGCGCTCGACCGGACGGGCCGGCACGCTATTTCAACTTGGCGAGCATCGGCGCGGCCCGCCGGATAGCTTGATACGTCAGGCGGCAATCGAGCGCCAAAGTCTCAAATCGGCCAGATTCGGCTATTCCCGCGTGGGCGAAGCCTCCTTGGAGGCGTACCATGGTCGGAGATTCATTCGTCGACGAGAACTCAGTGATGAACCGGCGAGTGTGCATTGGCGGCGCTGGACGTGGCATCACCGGACAGGCCGGCGTCTTCGCGCAACATCAAGAAGTCTGGCGCGTCGGCTCTTTCCACTTTGGTTCGCGCCAATCGTCGTTGGATACTCCCCGTTACGGGGCGGTGGCCCGAAGCTCAGTCCTCACGCGCTCAAAGTTCAAAATTCTGGCAATGGCCGGGATCGCGGGGCTCGGCGGCTTTTGCAGCCAGTCAGTGGAGAGTGAAGAAGTCGCGGACCATGCAGATCGCCCGTCCGATCAAGGCGAAGGCGGGTTCGGAATCAACATCTTCGGTTTGTCGCTGCACACGGACCGCAGCGCGGGACACAACGAAGTTAACCCGGGGGTGGGCCTGCGTTATGTGTTCGGGCAGCCAGCGCCGCGTTGGGCGCTGTTCGGCGAAACCAGTATCTACTACGACTCCAATCGCCAGTGGGCTAAGTATGTTGCCCTCGGAACTTCCTACCGCTTCGCCGAACGCTGGAGCGTTGGAGCTGCCATTGCTTACGGACAAAGTCGAAGCTACAACGATGGAAAGCCGTTCGTCGCCGTAATCCCGGGCCTCGCCTTCGAATACCGCCGCGTCGTGTACAACATGGTTCTGCTACCGTCCGGGAACGCCGATTCGAGGATTACCGGATTGGGGTTCTTCGTGACGATTCCGCTGAACCACCGCGACTGACGGTCCGTCAGTGCAGCCGGTCACTCCGCGCACGGACTTACAATGCGGAAGGTAATCACTCAACGTAGCATCAGGCCGCACTAAGAGCGCCGATGTCACTCGTCTACCGATTCCTCTTCCCCGCTATGTGGTTATCATGGGCGGCATATTGGTGGCTGGCTTCTCGCGACGCCAAGCCCGTTGCCCGTCGAGAGCCCCTGGGCTCGCGGTTACTGCATGTACTGCCGCTGCTGCTGGCCGTCGGGCTCCTTTGGGTGGAAAAGGCCCCGGGCTCATTTCTCAACGAGAGACTGTTTCCATGGGCGCCTTGGGAGTTTTGGGTAGCCGCGTTCGTTGCAGGCGCTGGAATGCTGTTCACGGTCTGGGCGCGGGTTCACCTCGGGGGCAACTGGAGCGGCATCGTCACCATCAAGCATGACCATGAACTGATCGCTAATGGTCCCTACGCGATAGTCCGTCATCCCATTTACACGGGACTACTGATCGCCTTCATCGGCTCGGCTATGGCCCTCGGAGAATGGCGCGGTGTACTCGCCGTTCTGGTGGCTTGGTGGGCGTTGTGGCGCAAGCTTCGACTAGAAGAGCGTTGGATGGCTGAGTGCTTTGGGCAACAATACGAAGCCTACTGTCAGCGCGTACCCGCGCTCGTGCCGTTCTGGAAGTGAGCCGAAAGCGTCCCAGTGCCTTCTCTATCCATAGCTACTACTCCCACCCGCGCCAACCGAGCGCGGCCTAACCCGCTCAACACTGACGTCCCGCGTGCGGGGCTTCGCCCCGGGGGCCCTAACCCTGCGCTCAGCCGGACAGACCGGTTAGTTTCTTCGCATCCGGTCGCCGTCAGAGCGGCCGGCGGCTAGCTTGATACGCTAGGAAACAACCAAGCCCCTTCCGCAGATGACCGCCACAGACACGGTTCGCATTTGCGCGCTACTCGTGTATTGGACACTTTCTGTCCGCTTCGCAAGCGCTATTAACATGGGTCAGCTGATGGCGCCCCTCATGATGTTGTTGCATCTGCGTCATAACCCTGCGCTCAACCGGTCGGGCCGGTATGTGCCATCTGGCTTATCAGCATCGGCGCGGCCCGCCGGTTAGCTTGATACGTTAGTCCTCCCCATGCACGACGCTTGGACGCACCAGTTGGAAACGTGGCACGAGTTTTATATTCTTGTCGGCACTGCCGGCCTCACACTTACCGGTCTGTTGTTTGTTGTCGTGTCACTACGGCCGAAATTTGTGGCGTCTCGTCGAGCCACTGGGGCCCGCGCATTTGTTTCACCGAATGCCGTCTATTTCACGACCACGCTGGTCGTCTCGGCATTTTTCCTCGTCCCCGATCTGTCCGCGACCGTGGCCGGCACCATGCTTTGCTTTGGCGCAGGGGCTTCGTTGCTCTATCTCGCCTACACCAGAGCGCACCAGGAATGGCGCCGCGGCAAGCTTCCACGGCTAGACTGGGTTTGGTTCGTCGGGTTGCCGTTACTTAGCTATCTAATGTTGCTGATGTCCGGAGTGGGAATCTTGGTCCAGTCGACTTTTTCCATACACGGAGTTGCGACCAGTCTCATTCTTCTGGTCATCATTGGAATCCGAAATGCCTGGGATCTTGTGCTTTGGATTTCGCAGCAGGAGCAGGAGTAGCGAAGCCATCATCAAGACGGCACGCTTTTGGGTGAGAGGCGAGGAAGCCATCGGAAAGGGGTGGCGCCTGGCTTGATACGTTACGCCTCGCGCAGGCCCGCACACTTCAGGAGAACCCATGTTTGACCACGTTGTATTCGGAGTCAGCGACTATGCAGCGAGCAAAGCGTTCTTCCTCAAGGCACTCGAACCGCTCGGCGTAGCTGTTGTCCTGGAGGGGCCGTTGGGCGTCGAGCTTAGCCCAAAGGGTAAGTCCTCGTTGTGCCTGTTCCAAACCGAGGAGAAGCCGGCGCATCTTCACTTGGCATTCACGGCCGAGAATCGCCAGCAAGTCGAGGCTTTCTATCGCGCGGCTCTGGAGGCGGGTGGCAAAGACAATGGTGCGCCTGGCCTGCGTCCGCAGTACCACGCGAACTACTATGCAGCATTCGTCATTGGTCCGGACGGGCACAACATCGAAGTGGTTTGCCACGAACCCGAGGCCTAACCCTTCCGTCGCGGGGCGTAACCACGCGCTCAACCGGACGCGCCGGGCGCGTCACTTCTTCGTCCGGTCGTCAGTGGCGGCCCGCCGGTTAGCTTGATACGTCAGGCATTGAAGTGCCCAGATTCGTCGCCCTTCTTCGTGGTGTCAACGTTGGTAAAGCCAAGCGAGTACCGATGGCTAGTCTGCGCTTGCTTTTGACCGACTTGGGCTATACGCAGGTGACCACCCTCCTGAACAGCGGCAACGCCGTCTTCAGCGCACCAAACGGGCCGTCTTCGAAGTTCGCCCGAACCATCGCTAAAGCACTTGCCGACGAGTTCAAGTTCGAAGTGCCGGTGGTAGTCAAATCAGCCGGGGAACTGCGCAGGATCGTTGATGAGAACCCACTCGTCTTCTCGACAGATGACCACACACGACTCCTCGCCGTGTTTGCGCAGACCCCATCTGCATTTGCCTGCTTGGCAGGTGTGGCCGAGCTCGTAGTACCGGCGGAGCAGTTCCTGCTCGGAAAGCATGCTGCATACTTTCACTGCCCGAACGGCATACTCCGGAGCAAGGCAGGTGAGGCGCTACTCGGCAAGGTAGGCAAGATGGTCACTACCCGCAACTGGGCCACAGTCCTAAAGCTTCAGGCATCGACGGAAACGATCAATGCCTGACCCTGCGCTCAACCGGACGGGCCGGTACGTGCCTTCCTGCTTGTTTACATCGGCGCGGGCCCGCCGTCAGCTTGATACGTTAGGCCTCGCAGTCATATAGTCGAGACATCAGACATGCCGTCCCCGGAGCCAATTCTTCGCGATGTACCTGAGCGCTTCGAATCGGATCGCCTGACCATTCGCGCACCGAGGCCAGGTGATGGAGTCCGAGTATATGAGGCGGTTGCAGAAAGTCTCGCCGATCTCCGTCAATTCCCGGCGTCAATGAGTTGGGCACTTTCGGAGCAATCCATTGACTCCTGTGAGAAGTATTGCCGAGAGGGTTACAGCAACTTCCTCGCACGACGGGACCTGCCATTGCTTCTGATACTTCGCGGCACTGACGTGATTGTCGGATCGAGCGGCCTTCACCGATTTGATTGGAGCGTTCCGAAGTTCGAGGTTGGCTTCTGGGGAAGGTCCTCGTTTCACCGAAAGGGTTTGATTACCGAAGGCGTCGGGGCCATTGTAGATGTTGCGTTCTCCGTTCTCGGAGCCCGCCGCGTCGAGGCGCTGCCCGACGATGCAAATACGCGCAGTTGCCGAGTTTGCGAACGCCTGGGCTTTACGCTAGAGGGGATACTCCGCAATGAACGCAGCGATCCGGATGGCACTCTGCGCAACACGCGCATCTATGCCAGGATTCAATGAGTCTTCGCGATGAGCGGCGGACCGTAACCCAGCGGGTCGGTTACGCGAAGCCAAGGCAGCGTCAGACGTGGATATTTCGAGATACGAATGACCATGGTGTTACCGTCAAGGTCTCAAAAAAATGGCACGCTTGACTGATCTTCGCAGTGGCCCCTAGGGCGGATCTATGTCGCCGGTCTCATTCCCATCATGCGCAACCTTGTAGTGCCGCGCGGGGCCGGTCCGCTGGATGCCGGCCGTGGCGCCAGCAACCATTCGCTAGGTGCACACGTTAAGCGCACTGTTCTTGCCTTCGATGCTTGATACGAACATGTTCAGTATCGCAGACCGTCGTCGCGTCCACGATTGGGTCCTCCAGCTAGCCGTCTCTGACGCATAGTTTCTGTACTGTGAACCCTTGGAGGTATCGGATGACAACTTCTCTGACATACGTTATCAAGTTTGTCCAAGACATGGACCGCGCAGTTCAATTCTACGTTGATAAACTCGGGCTCAAGCTGCGATTCAAATCGCCGGAATGGAGCGAGTTCGACACGGGCACGACGACTCTGGCCCTGCATATCGCATCGAGCGAGAGCCCGGCCGGATCATGTCAACTCGGACTTGGTGTGCCCGACATTCAGGATTTCTATGACAAAGCATTGAGCAACGGTGTTCAGTTCACGTCGCCACCCACCGATCTTCATGGTCAGCGCATCGCGAAGCTACGAGATAGCGATGGCGCTGAGTGCAGTGTAAGCGGCCCGTAAAGTTCATATCGTGCCCCCAGTGGCGCCTGAGCGTGCACTTGGCAAGAAGGACGAGTACGTCGACAGAGCGATGAAGAACGTTGCTCCCTATCTAATGCCGCAATGACGACTCAGGATCTCAACATTTAGGGGCATAGTGGCTCGTGCATTGAAAGGCGTCATCGCTGTCGCAACGGTTGCGCTCTTCCTCCTCTCGGTTGCGTTCTGGGTTGCTCCGCGTTCGTGCGAGGGCGGGTTCGAAATTTATTTTATGTGTGGCATTGCGGCACTTGCGGTAATGGTGGCGTTACCGTTCGTTCTTCATGTCGGCAATTCGCTCTTTGGTCGCGCTGCCACGGCTTTGGGACTCGTTGCCCTGGGCGCTGGCGTGTGGGTGGTTGGGCTTTTAGCGGCCAATTTTCAAATACTGTGTCGCCTGTTTTAGCGGATCATCATCCATGCGCCACCCGGTGCTGGAATTGTCCGTGAGGCGTCACGAGCGTGACGGAGTTTCCAGAGCGAGAAGAGAGGCACGATGTTCGCGATCAAAACCGAAGTCGGAGATCCAGGGGCAGAGTCCTTCGCGTTCAGCGAGCAGAAGACCATGTACGGTGGCAAGCGCATCGCAAGGGGTGACATGATCTTTGTTTTCGCAAGCGAAAACGAGGGTGGTTCAGGTCTTGTCGCTAGCGGCATCGTGACATCGGCCGAAGCGACGCCGAAGAAACCCAGGATCGCCCGGCAAACGCCGCGCGTGAGCATCACCATCAGGCGCACCGCGCTCGCCAAGCGCCGCCTGGGACGGAGTGAACTCAAGCAGTTTTCCGACTGGAACGATGGTCGACCCGAGACCGAGCTCAACTTCAAGTTCTATCGTCAGGCAACGAACAAGATTGCCGGCATCTCAGATGTCGCGGCGGCATTCCTCCGCGGATATTTTTGATCGAATTCATCGCCACGCCGCCAGACCCTGCGCTCAACCAGACGCGCGTAACACGGCTTCAACCTCGCGACCGTCGACGATGCCCGCCGGTTGACGTGATATATCAGGCACCCTGAGGATTGCCGTATGCCGATGTCCCAGTATGTTCGAGACTTGCGAGCGAAGATAGGCACAACGGTCCTCGAGATTCCAACCGTCGCCGTGCTCATTTTCGATGAACAACAGCGCGTCTTGCTGGTTCGCCACGTCGAGGGGAACGACTGGACGACTCCTGGCGGAATGATCGAACCGTACGAGATCCCGTCTGACGCTGCCGTCCGTGAAATGTGGGAGGAAACGGGGTTGCACGTTGTTCTGACAGAGCTCATCGGGGTATTTGGCGGCACGCTTTGTTCCAGCACATACTCCAACGGCGACAAGGTGGCGTGGGTATCCTCGGTGTTCCGCGCGCGGCCTATTGGAGGCACCCTGATGCCCGACGGTGAAGAGACGCTGGAAGCCGCGTACTTTTCGCGCGTGGGGACCCATTCGTTGCGTTGCAAACCGCATGTCCAACTTTTCCTTGACGCCGCATATGCACGAGACTCGAAGGCGCGCTTCCAGCAGTCCACTTGGAAGCCGCCGGGTGCCTGACTCAGCGCTCAACCGGACGGGCCGGTTTCTCGTGTCCTTGCTTGTCCTCCTCGGCGGCCCAACGGTCAGCCTGATGTGTTAGGTGCATTGTGAGCAATCGCGGCCCCGGATTGGTGGTGTTGTATCGTTGGCGGCTCCGTCCAGGGCTCGAGCCTTCCTTCATCGAGGCGTGGTCGCGCATCACCGAGTTGCTACGCAGTAAGGAAGGGTCACTCGGCTCCCGACTGCATCGGGGGAGCGATGGAATTTGGTATAGCTACGCGCAGTGGCCAAATGACGAAACCAGGCAACGCGCATTTGCCCATTCGCTTGATCCGGCTGCCCGCGAGCAAATGCGGAACGCTGTTGCGGAATCGTTTCCCGAGGTCGTGCTCGAATCCGTAGCTGACTATCTCATCCTGCCCAATGAAGCCAGCACCTGACCCTGCGCTCAACCGGACCGGCCGGTTCGACTTCGCCTTTTCCATCATCGGCGCAGCCCGCCGGTCAGCTTGATACGTTAGTCCGCTTGCGCGACGAGAGGAGCGACCGATGACCATGCTTCCTCCAGATGGCCAGGCTGTTGGCCAATCGAGCAGTTTGCATTCTCCCAGCGGCCTCGAAAGAACACTGCGAATGCTCTCCATCGTCACCATGCTCATGACGGTGCCACAGGTGTTCACTGTTTGGGTGGGCCACAATGCCAGCGGCGTCTCGCTTATCTCCTGGTCCGCGTACCTCATCTCCGCATGCCTGTGGCTTGTATACGGGATTCAAAAGAACGACAAAACGATCTACCTTGCTTGCGTAGGCTGGATCCTTCTCGATGCAGCCATCGTTATCGGCGTGATCGTTCATGGCTGACCTAACGAACTTCTAGGATGAGAAAATGAAAAAATCGGGCGCGACCCAAGGCCAATCGGCATCGGAGCTCATCTCGAAAAGAATCGCCGAGCTCGGGGACTGGCGCGGGGAAACCCTCGGCAGAATGCGCAAGCTCGTCAAGGAAGCAGACCCGGACGTCGTCGAGGAGTGGAAGTGGATGGGCACTCCGATTTGGTCGCACGACGGCATCATCTGCACTGGCGAATCGTACAAGAGTGTCGTGAAGCTTACGTTCGCCAAGGGCGCGTCTCTGAAGGATCCGGCCCGTCTCTTCAACTCGAGTCTCGACGGAAAAGTTCGCCGCGCGATCGACATCCACGAAGGAGAGGAAGTTGACGCGTCGGCCTTCAAGGCGCTCGTTCGCCAGGCGGTCGCCCTCAACAGTTCCGGCAAGTCGAAACCTTCGAAGAAAGCGAAGTCGTAAGGGATTCTGCTCCTGACGAGGTCCGACACCGGGATGGCGGATGTGTCGTTGAGCCCGAGCGTACCCAAGTTGAAGATGGCCTCGGCAGCCGCACGGAAGAATGGCTCCGACTGGTTGAGAGGATAGGAACCGCAAACGCCTTTCTCCGCGAGCGCCCCTCGGTGGTCCTTTGCTCAATCGGTTGCCACCGCGGGCATTTCTGGGCAAGCTATCGAACAGCGCGTTGTGCGGAAATCTCGTCGCATGCTCATCGCAGCGTTTCGGGTCAGGGCCGGTACGCGTCGATCGTGTTAACCCGGTGCCTAACCATGCGCTCAACCGGACCGGCCGCTGTTCGCCAATGGATGCCTTCAGTGGGGCCTAACCCCGCCTTCAACCGGACGAGCCGGTTGTGCCGTCAACTTGTCGCCCGGCGGCGCGGCCCGCCCGCTAGCGTGATACGTTAGGCATTGGCTCCAATGGCGACCAACCCCGTCATACCCTTCCGCGGAGGCTGTGCCTGCGGGGCCATCCGTTACGAGTGCACGGCGCCCCCCGTCCGGATGGTCAACTGCCATTGTCGCGATTGCCAAGTCGCAAGCGGCAGCGGCTATTCCGCAACCATCATCATGGATGTGAGCTCACTGCGTTTGATTCGCGGCGAACCCAGGCGCTTCTCAAAAACCGCCGCAAGCGGGAACATCGCCCATCGCGACTTTTGCGAACAGTGTGGCACGCCCCTGTTCGCATTCAGCTCCGCTAGCGAACAGTTCCTGGGCGTCAAAGCTGCCAGCTTGGACGATCCGACTTGGTTTCGACCTTCCGCGGATGTCTGGGTCGAAAGCGCCCAGCCCTGGGACACCATGGCGCCGCACGTACCTAAGTTCGCAAAGAATCGTTCGCATAACAGCAATGCCTAGGATGGCGTTCAACCGGACGCGCCTGCGCGTGCCCGCTTCTTCCGAATGTCGATGCGGCGCGCGGGATAACTTACTCGTCACGCGTGATAACTCGGCCGTAACAGCTCCGTCCTTTCGCCATACCCGTGCGATGCACCAACATTGGAGTTACCGATGAAAAGCCCTCGAGTCCTCACTGCACTTACAGTGGTGAATCTTGCGCTGGTGCTGCTCGCTCTCACTCCGCAATTGCGCCCGGCGTTTGCCGGAGGTGGCGCACCTGTGTTACGAGGCAGCGCCCTCCAGATAGTCGACGACCAAGGCCGAGTTCGCGCTAGCCTCAGTGTGCTCCCGGCCGGCCGATCTGCGGGCGGCGACGCATATCCAGAAACCGTACTGCTTCGCCTGATCACCGACCAAGGTCGACCTTCGGTAAAAATCAGCGCTTCGGAGCCCGCGTCTGGACTGAGTCTCGCTGGACCAACGGGCACGAAGAGTACGTACGTGATACTCGAAGCCAAAGGCGACGCCAGCTCGCTAAAGTTGCGAAATGAGGACGGTCGCGAACAATTCCTCACGCCGTAATGCGGTCGTTCGCGGTGAATCGACGGTCACGCCTGACCACGGGTTCAACGAGTTGGCGAGCGTCGGTAGCGGCGGGCCGGTGAACATGGCAGTTAGGCATGGTCCGCCGGTGCAGCGATTACCATAGGGATTCACACCCCAGGAGGAGTCCGCCATGGTCAATGTAGCGCTTTTGGTTCGCCTCGAGGCGAAGCCGGGAAAGGAATCTGACGTCGCAAAGTTTCTCCGTGACGGACTCGCTGTCGTTGACGCAGAACCGGCAACCACCGCTTGGTTTGCTCTTCAACTCGGACCGTCGACATTCGGCATATTCGACGCTTTTCCAAATGAGGCTGGACGCCAGGCCCATCTATCCGGTCGGGTCGCCGCGGCGTTGATGAGCCGAGCTGCCGAGCTGTTCTCAACGCCTCCATCCATCGAAAAAGTCGATGTTCTGGCGTCAAAGCTTCCCAAGTAGCGGTGTCTCTACTGTGATCAGGCCTGACCCTGCGCTCAACCGGACCTGCCTGAGGGTTCCTTGTCCTCGCGCATCGGTGGCGGCGGGCCAGTTGGCTTGCGCACGTTAGGCGGCAGACCGACACACGGCAGAAACCGACGCAGCGATCACTCGGAGACTCCAGTGTTCGATCCAGACGCCCCGTACCACGCCCACGTCTACTACACGGACGAAACACGCCAGGAGGCGTATGCACTGCACAGCCAGCTGCTGAACACCACTGCCGAGGACGGCACTTCGGCGTTGCTATTCGTGGGCGAGATGCGCGATTGCAAAGTGGGCCCCCATCCGGACCCGCAGTTCGAGGTGCATTTCTTGAAGGCCAACCTGCAACGAGTTCTCCCGATACTCAAAACGTCGGGCTTCACGGTTCTCGTACATCCGCTGACCGATGACGATCTGGCCGATCACACCACCTTGGCTCATTGGATAGGAAGTCCGCTGTCGCTTGATCTCACTACACTTGACCCGCCTGGGATGAACCAGGGAATCGCTCGATTTGGAAAATCCGACGTGTAGCACGCATCGCCACAGGCAATCGCATGGCTGCCATCAATGTCCGCTGCCTCGAAAGCATTGACCTCGCGTCAATGCCTGGGCGGAACTTCGATCGTTGGTCGCCAACGCCGTGTCGCCCGAGCCATCATTCGTGTGGGACGGGCTGAAGCCAGCCTCTCCAATCAGACGCTAGACCCGATGGTGACAACCCGAAGCAGGCTTGGCGGCGTCAATCGAGCGGTAGCGCTCGCGCTTGCCATCGTTTGGCTGTGTGCGGGCGTCGCAGGTATCGTTCTTGGATTCGTACGTGGCCCCTTGCTTCTCGTTGCGATTGCACTGTTTGCAATCTGGTATGCGGTACTGTGGTTTCGCGTCGTCGCTCGGTCGCGCTTGCTCACCTGGCGCGAGCTTGCGACACCGTGGCGGTCGAAGTAGTGGCGCTCAATGATTCTGGGCCTGACTCTGCGCTCGACCGGACGGGGCGGTATCTGCCTTCATGGTTGTCCACATCGGCGCGGTCCGCCGGCCGACTTGATACGTTAGGCGTCTCAATTCCCCCTCGGTGCAACATGAACCTACATCAACTCATCGCCGCCGCAGTCCTGTGTGTCGCAGTGCAATCGGCAACGATTGCCCAGGTGCCCGTTCGGGCAAACTCGGACCACGCAGCCCTTCTCGCCAGCACCGATCCCAAACTGGCCGAGAACAAGCGCCTTGTCTACGACTTCTGGCGCGAGGTATTCGAAGCCGGTCACATGGAATCCGCCGACAAATACATGGCTGAATCGTACGTCCAGCACAACCCGAATGTGCCAACTGGCAGGAGCGCGTTTGTAGAGTTCTTCACCAAGTTCAAAAAGCCGAAGCCGATCGAGACCAAGGTGTCCGCCGCTCTTGTCTCCATCACGGCGGAAGGGAATATCGTCGTGCTCAGCTTCGTGCGGGAGCTTGCTGATCCGAAGGACTCGTCGAAGACGTACACGACTACCTGGTTCGACATGTTCCGCATCGAGAACGGTAAGATCGCCGAGCACTGGGACCCCGCACAGAAGCAATGAATTCCGGTCGCTTCCCACAACCGGCCGTTCACTGGCGAAATTATCCATCGGTCGGGACCTGCTTGTTCAAGTCCTGCCGAATTAGTCAGTCCCAGCCGCGCTGTAGCCCGAAGTTGCTGAGAGCACCGACGGTCTATGCACACGAAAATTGTGGAATTTCGCGAAGTCACTCCAGCAGACGTCCCATCGCTGTTCTATGTTCGTACAAGAACGCGTGAAAATAGGTATACGTTGGAAGAGTTAGCAGGGCTGGGCATCACCGAGGACACGGTGATTGAGAGATTGTCCTCGTCCTTCAAGGGCTGGCTATGCCAATTCGATGATTCAGTAGTTGGATTCTGCATGGCTGATCGCGGCTCTGGAGAACTGTGGGTAATCGCCGTTCTTCCCGAGTTCGAGCGCAAGGGCATTGGAAATAGGTTGATGGATTTGGCGGAGGAGTCGCTTTGGACATCTGGCTGCAATAGGGCTTGGCTTACTACGGATGTGGACACGATGCTGAGAGCGTATGGCTTTTACCGCAATCGTGGTTGGGTTGACTGGAAGGTTGACAATGGTCTTAGATGGATGCAATTGTTCCCGTCTGGAACAACTTCGCCCTGAGGCAGCATCAGGAGGCTACGATGAGGACTCACCGACGTTGGCTTTACTACGCTCTGGCTATCGCAGCGATCATGTGCAGCGTAGTTTCGCTCTTTGCGTTGTTCGAACTGGACGCGCCGAGCTGGACTTCCTCCCTGAATATTCTGGCCGTCGTCTTGATTCTGTTGGCGGTGACCGCGCGCAGCGGCGGCTCCGGCGGCAACAATCACTGAGCGTTATCTCCTTGGGTTCAACTAGCCTAGCTCGGTCGTATCCGGGGCCCAGAAGATGATTGTCGATCTCTCGCATGTCTTCCACGACGGGATGCCCGGCGTCCGCTTCAAGAGCGAGACCGGCGAATCGGTCGAGCTCACAGCGCACATTCGACCGTACATGACACATGCGCAATCGCGCCACCACTACGATGGCAAGGCTTCGTTCGAGATCTCTGACGTGGCGTTCCAAAGCTCCGTCGGCACGAAGTTGGACGCCCCCCGTCACCGGTTCGAGGGCGCAGACGATGTCGCCTCGATCGAACTCAGCCGCTTGGTGCTCGACGGCGTCGTCATCGACGCCCGCCACGCAGGGCCCCGACAACAGCTCGGGTGGACGGACCTGCCGTTTCCCGGGCAGCTCGCAGGTCGGGCGGTGCTCGTGAATTTTGGCTGGGATCGCCATTGGGGAACGGAGGCCTACCGATCGCATCCGTATGTCTCGCGTGAAGTGGTGATCAGGCTTTGTGAGGCGGGGATCGCTTTGTTCGGCGTGGACTGCTCGAACGTCGACTCGACAGAGGATGCCGAACGTCCGGCACATACCTCGTTTCTGAAGCAAGGCATCCTGATCGTGGAGAACCTCACCGGACTGTCTCATATCCACGGCCAGTCATTCCGCTTTTTCTCCATACCACTGAAGGCACGAGACGCGGCAGCTTTCCCGGTAAGGGCCTTCGCAGAGGTCGGTGAATAGACACGGGTACAAACCCACCACCCTTGTCGTGGGCGCGAATTCCGCAAGGCAAACGTGGTCGAGTATCCTGACACCGTGCCGCCTAACCTCGCCTGACCCGGCGCTGGAAGGGTCGGCATATGACTTGTCCGTCGTCAGCGTCGTCGCGGTCCACCGGTTAGCTTCGATACGTTGGCATCAGGAAACTGAACAGCGGTGCAGATACCGGAAGGGACCCGATCATGTCGGATACGATTCCTGAGATCACCACGGAAATGTTGCAGGCCTTTGCCGATGCCTGGAATCGCCACGATGTCGATGCACTCATGTCATTCATGACGGAGGATTGTGTCTTCGAAGCTTCTGCAGGTTCTGACGTCTGCGGGACTCGGTACGTGGGCCGTGACTCCGTACGAGCTGCCTTCGCCGAGGTCTGGGCGACCTTCCCCGATGCACAATGGTGTAACGCGCGTCATTTTGTCCATGGGGAACGGGGAGTGTCGGAGTGGACATTCACGGGAACACGGGCAGACGGCACTCGCGTCGAAGTCGATGGTTGTGATCTGTTCACATTTCGAGACGGCAAGATTTCCTTGAAAGATTCCTACCGCAAGAATCGTCCGGCGCTTGGTACCCCGAAGCGCTGAGTCCGGCTTGATAGGTTAGGCCGCTCGCAGGAGTCCGTATGAAGGTTGTCGCGGTCAGTGTCGGAAGACCTCGGGAGGCGCAATGGCGAGGGCGTAAGGTCCAAACCGCCATCTTCAAAGCACCGATATCAAGCCGCGCATTTGTCACGCGCGAGAACGTCGAGGGTGATCTGCAATCGGATCTGTCCGTTCACGGCGGACCGGAGAAAGCCGTGTACGCTTACCCAGCGGAGCACTACGATTTTTGGCGTCGCGAGCTCCCAGATGCGGAATTGCCCTGGGGCGCATTCGGGGAGAATCTCACGACGGAAGGCCTGCTGGAAGATGAGGTCTGGATTGGCGACCGCTACCAGGTGGGTACGACGGAACTCGTTGTCACACAGCCGCGCATGCCATGCTACAAGCTCGCGATCCGCTTCGGGCACGCCGACGTTGTCAAGCGTTTCCTGAAAAGCCGCCGCAGTGGGTTCTATCTCGCTGTTGGGCGAGAAGGCGACATAGGTGCCGGAGATGTGATCGAGCGGCTCGCACGCAACGACAAGCGTCTGACGATCGCGGACGTGGTTTCGCTATACGCTACCGATTCCGAAAATCAAACACTGCTGGAGAGTGCAAGCGAGCATCCGTCGCTACCAGCCGCTTGGCGCGAGTATTTCCGGAAGCGATTATGGGCGCCCGATGCGTGATACCCGCTTCGCCCCGGCCGCGGCCCACCGGTTGGCTTGATTCATCAGACCGCTCAGGAGATGCCTGTGATTCTGGAAGTGGCGATTTTGAACGTCCGCGGCGGCCTCGAACGCGAATTTGAGGCGGCATTTGCGCAAGCCTGCCCAATCATCGCTTCCATGTCCGGGTACATTTCGCATGAGTTGCAGCGATGCATCGAAACGTCCAATCGGTACGTGCTGCTGGTCCAGTGGACATCACTCGAAGCACACACCGTCGGGTTCCGCGGATCACCGGAATATCAACGCTGGAAGCAACTGCTTCATCACTTCTATGATCCTTTTCCCAGCGTTGAACATTATGAATCGGTCGCACTAACCCGACGCTGAACCGGCCGCGCGGTATTCCGCTTCTTCCTGGCGACAAATCGGTGCGACCCACCGCTCAGCTTGATACGTCAGGCGCCTTCACGCGCTCGACCCGGCAAACTTGTCAAGGCAGCCAGAACGAACACTTGTGATCAGTTGCAAAGCCGGACTCGGAGACAGGCGCAGGGGGCTTCATCGACTGCATTCTTTCGGCTGCGGCATCGAACAACGGCCAATGGGGTGCACCGGGGGAATTTGGATCGCCATTGGCGGCGAACGTCGTCCAATAGCGAATCCAGGCGCTGGAAAGCCGGAGCTGCTCCGCGTTCAGAAGGTGCGTATCGAGGAGGTACAGGACTTCGGCGGAGTGATACGCCCCCAGCGGAAAACTGACCGGGCGATCGAAAAATGACGGCGCATGTTCGTCGTTGAACTCGTACGCGTACGTCGGCACCCATCGAGCCAGCGACTGATCGCCGCTGCGCGCCGGGCAGGCAAAATCGTGGTCGGTACCCGCCGCGCCGAGCGCGATGGGCGCGCTGCCGTTGTAATTGCTCAACGGGTACTCGTTGAGAACCGTGGTGACGAACGGATCAGAGCGCGGCAGCCTCAACATGCGCGCCACGGACTCCGGATACTCAGCGGGGGTCAGCGGCCCCGGACCAAAGTCATATTCAACAGCCACGACGAACCGGTAATCGTCATGGGAGTTGCCGGCAATCACAGGCACTCGGTTGAACTGGCCGCTCGCGAACGCTGCGCCGGGTCTCTCCTTGAGCACCGCGCCGTCGACGATGGGGTAGGTATTGCCGCTATTCTCGGCGGCTACGAGCGCAGTCACTGGAACCGCTCGCAGGCACGAAGCCGTGGCGCAATTGAACTTGTTCCCAAACGTGACGCCGGTGGTTTCCGCCTCTGCCAGCGAGACAATCAACTTCTCGTAGCTCACCAGGCCCGCGTACGAGCCACTCTGTGCGATCGCACGATGGAACAGTTCCGCGGCAGTCGGAGATGCGAGGTGGGAATAGACGCTGAGCGCGCCCGCGGACGTGCCGAAGATCGTAATCCGATGCGGGTCACCGCCAAACGCGGCAATGTTCGTGCGTACCCATTTCAACGCGAATTGCTGATCCATCAATCCGTAATTGGCGTTGAGATGACCTTCGGCGTCCAGCGCCGGATGCGCGAAGAAGCCAAGAACGCCGAGGCGATAATTCATCGATACCACGATGACATCTCCGCCTTCCAGGAGAGCGGGAGGTCCGTCGAATGCGCCGCTCAGGACCGTCAACCCGCCGCCATGAATCCATACCATCACGGGGAGTTGCCGAGACGGATTTGTTTCCGCGGGATGTGGACGGTAGACATTCAGGAACAGGCAGTTTTCGCTGCCGGCGGTTTCGCCTGGGGACGAGCCTGGCTGTGTGCACTCGCTCCCGAAGTTGAACGCTTCCAGGACGCCCTGCCATGGGCCATGGGGTCGGGGTGGCAGCCATCGGAGCTCACCCACAGGCGCAGCCGCATACGGGATGCCGAGATACTCGTCGACTGCTTTCGTATGGATACCTCTCACCGGGCCGGATTCGGTCATGATCGTATCGGCTGTTCCGGGCCCCGACGAATCACATCCACCGGCGAGCAGCAGCATTCCGATTAGCGTAGCGCGTACCCGCAGCGTGCCCGAAACGGCAAACGGCAGAAGTCCTCTGACCCGGAGTTCTCGTTTTCGACTTTCCACGCGGGATGCACACCTTTGGGTCATCGTGTAATTCCTCTCCACGTCAGGGTGCCTGTTTGCACTGAAAAGTGACCCACTGCAAGGGATAATTTGCGTTCAAATTTGAACCACGTCCAGGTCGGCACCCCCTTCGCCGGTACTGGACGTACAATCATTTGCCAGGTCCTGGTTCCAGGCTAAGCCGGCAAACACAATTGGAGCTTTCCGTCGTTCCCAACGCACAAGTTCGGCTGGGGATCCAAGAGATGTTCTAAGTGATTCTTCATCCGAGTACGACGCTGCCTCGCACCAAACACCGCTCCATTCATGTTTCCATCCCCGTATCGTCACCGCCCGCTGGTTAGATGTTACGTCAGGCATGACAGCGACGACCCTATAAGCTTGCCTCACATGCGCGATTGAAAGGTGAACATTTCCAGCCTACCGGAACGTCTGGACATTCCCGCGGCCTGGATCGGGGCGGACATCCGCGAAGTTCCCGACACGTGGCGATGGCACTTATCGACGGCGGAAGTTGCCGAGCTGGAGGATGCTGCGCGGGCGTTCCTCGCCCAATACGGCGGCATCTCGCACCTTGGGCCCGAGACCTTCGTCGTGCCCGCGTTGCAGGCGAAACTCGAAGCACTGAGCACAACACTGATTCACGGCATTGGTTTCGAAGTGATACGGGGCATTTCCGTTGACCGAATAGGCGTGGAGTTGGCGTCAACGATCTTTTGCGGCATTGGCGCCCATCTCGGTAGCGCTCGTTCGCAGAACGCGGATGGACACCTGCTGGGCCATGTCCGCGACGTCGGCGCCGACAGCCGGGATCCCAACACGCGGATCTATCAGACAAGGGAACGTCAAACCTTCCATACGGACTCGTCGGATGTTGTTGGGTTGCTGTGTCTGAATGAGGCCCGCCAGGGCGGCGATTCGCTGCTGGTGAGCGCAGTGACGATCTACAACGCATTCCGTCGCGATCGACCTGACTTGCTTCCGTATCTATTCGAGAACATCGCTACGGACCGCCGCGGGGAAGTACCGCCGGGTGAAAAACCCTTCTTCACCATACCCGTCTTCAGCTGGCACGCGGGGTTTCTGACGGCGATGTACCAACGCCAGTACATCGATTCGGCGCAGCGTTTTCCCGATGCTCCGAAATTGACGGCCAACCATGTTGAAGCGCTCGATCTCTTCGACGCGCTGGCAAACGACTCGCGTCTGCATTTCAGCATGCGGCTCGAGCGCGGCGACATGCAGTTCGTATACAACCATAGCCTCCTCCACGATCGCACAGGCTTCATCGACTGGCCGGAGCCCGACCGCCGCAGGCACATGTTGCGTCTTTGGCTTTCCATGCCGGGCGACAGGCCTTTGCCGGAGTGTTTCGCGCAACGATATGGAAGCATAAAGATCGGTGATCGTGGTGGCGTCATAGTTGGCCGGGGCGGACCATTGCCGCCTGCCCTATCGTTCAACGCAGACGCCCCGCAGGCAGCGCTTGGCGCTGTCCGGCGGCGCGCCGGTTAACTTATTCTGTCAGGTGCCCGACCCGGACGAGTCGCGTGAGCAACCGTGGCTAAAACCGACCCGTATATCGAAGCGTCGGATCTGATTCCGATGTTTCCTACCTTCGTATGGAAGATCGCGCTGCGGTCCGAACTGCGCGATGCGATGGACTCGACGATTCTTGCAACGCTTGGAAGAATGCGACGCGATCTGCCTGCGCTCGAGCCTGGCCAGGGGTGGCAGTCGGAAGCAAAGCTGCATGCACATGAAGAATTCCTGGAACTCGTTTCTTGCGTTCGCCACGTCGCCAGGACTATTCTCAGATTTCTGCGAATCGGGCAGGAGGCGCTCGACATCACGGGGTGTTGGGCCACAGTTCTTGCCAAGGGTGCTATTCACAAGGTGCACAGCCACCCCAACAATTTTTTGAGCGGCGTGTACTACGTCCGGGTTCATCCCCGTGCAGATACCATTAATTTCCATGACCCGAGAAGCCAGGCGCGAATCATCCGGCCACCCGTGTGGGAGCTGACGGCGGAGAATACCGACCAAGTCGTTGTCAGCGTAGTGAACGGCAATCTTCTGATGTTCCCGTCCTATCTGGAGCATTCCGTTGATACCAACATGGGCGACGACGAAAGAATCAGCATCAGCTTCAACCTGATGTTCTCCTCGTTCGCGAAGAATCTAAGTAAACCGCTGTGGTAAGGCCGGCCCCGACGATGCAGCCGCCTAACCTCGCGCTCAACTGGACCGGCGGCCGGCCTGTTAGCTTCATTCGTTAGGCACTTCTCGCCGAAGGAGTCTCGTGTGCAGATGTCAGACATTCCATTCGGAACAACCGACTGGTCACAGCTCGCGCCTACTGAACACAAGGGCGAACGGGGGTGCGCGTACTGGCGAACGCAACACTTCGGAACTATCCGCGTTCGCATGGTTGAGTACTCGGCTGGCTACTTCGCCGACCATTGGTGCGTCAAGGGCCACATTCTCCTGTGCACAGAAGGCGAGCTTCACACCGAACTCGAAGATGGGCGTAAGTTCACGCTGAAGGCGGGCGTGAGCTACCAAGTCGCGGACAACGCAGAACCTCACCGCTCCTACACTGAGCGTGGCGCAAAGCTCTTCATCGTTGATTGACCCAGGTGCCTGACCCGGCGCTCATTCGTTCGGGCCGGAACCCGGAGCGATTGGCGATCACAGGATGCGCATGGCAAACGAATTCATCTACGCAGACGAGGATGTGCTGAGCATGCTGGACACATTGTTGGCCGGCCGCGAAAGTGATTGGTGGAACAGGTTCTACGAAGACCGTACGAAGCCGTGTCCCTTCTTCGTCGAATCGCCCGATGAGAGTCTTGCCCATTGGGTGAATGAAAAGCTGGTTCGCCCGGGAAGGGCGGTTGACCTTGGGTGCGGAAACGGACGGAATGGCGTCTTTCTGGCTCGTCGAGGGTTCGTAGTCGAAGGTGTCGACTACTCCCAAAAGGCGATCGATTGGGCCGCGGAACGGGTTAGACAAGCTCGCGTGCCAATGCAACTTCGGTGTCAGTCGGTCTTAGAGTTGGAGTGTGAGTTGGGCAGTTACGACCTGGTTTACGACTCCGGGTGTTTTCATCACATGCCGCCACACCGCCGGCGCACGTATGTCGAATTGGTCACCGAGCTGCTGAAGCCGGGCGGTTGGTTCGGACTCACATGCTTTCGGCCGGAAGGCGGAAGCGGCTTTTCCGACTACGAGGTATACGAGCGGCGGTCGCTAGGGGGCGGCCTGGGATATACGGAAGAGCGACTGCGCGAGATCTGGTCGCATGGTCTTCAAGTGCGCGCCATTCGGCAGATGCGCAAGCCCGGCGAAGAGAGTGGATTTTTCGGAGCGGACTTCCTCTGGGTCCTCATCGCCCAGAAGATGTCTTAGCGCTGTCCAGTCAGAAGGCGAATTCAAAGTGACCCATGACGCCCGAATACCTTGAGGTACGCGACGGATTGTGCACTTACCGCCCGCAGGGCAAGCACTCGCTGGTTGAGGCTGTAGACCTCGTTTCAAAGGCGGTTGCCTACTGCCGCGATCGAAGCGTGGGTATGCTGTTGGTCGATGCGACAGGGTTTGTCGACCTTCCGGTGCCGACGCTCGTTGATCGTTTCCTCATGGTCGAAGAGTGGGCGCAGGAAGCAAAAGGCATCGTAGTCGTCGCAATGGTCGCCTCTCCGGAGTACATACATCCGCAGAAGTTCGCCGTGAAGGTCGCCCTGGAATTCGGCTTGGTCTGTGATGTCTATGCTTCCGAGGCGGACGCGTTGGAGTGGCTGTTGGCGACCGCGGCCCATGCCGGACAAGGTAACCGGTAATCGGACGATATTTCGTGCGCAAGCTATCTACCCGCGCCATAACCCCGCGCTCAACCGGACAGGCTGATATGCGATTTCAGCTTCGCGCGCATCGGCGCGCCCCGGCGGTCAGGTTGCAGCGTCGGGGGCCGTTTACATCCTCGGGGCAGTCTAAATGCCTTTTCGCCTGAGTTCGCTATTGCTGCTGTTTGCTTGCGCGCCCTACTTGCCGGTAGCGCATGGTATGGAGCGTATCGGAGATGCCGCGCATTTATACGAACTCGAACAATACGCAAACGCTGCTGCCACCCTTGAAACAGAGTTTCTATCTTTGATCGAGAACGCTTCCAGCGAAGAACGCTTCTACCTGTACTGGACGTACAATCATTTGACGGGCTCCTGGGTCCAAGTTCAATACTTGCAAACTCAGTTGGAGCTTTCGCTCGAGGCACAATCGTACTCGGATGAAGAACCGATCAGGACAACTCTCAGGGACCAAGCTGAATTTGTGCGTTGGGAGCTCGGTCACGCCATCAATGATCTAGAAGAGACCGTGCCCGAGGGCAGACCACCGAACCACCTATGGATCAACGAGGCCCTCCGCTTGTTGCTGTCCGAAGTCCGAACGACCGTCGATCGATTGTGGACCGATCAATGTGTGTATGTGCAATGCGTTGCCGGCCCCTGACCCGTCGCTCAACCGTACGGGCCGGCATGCGGCTTCGACTTAGCAGGCATCGGCGCGGCCCGCCGGTCAACTTGCAACGTTAGGGGAGCTTGCACGGTGGCCGTTCTCGGCATCGATCACGTTCAACTGGCTATCCCGGCCGGTGGTGAAACGTTGGCGCGCCGGTTTTATGGCGAGCTTCTCGGGCTAATCGAAATTCCCAAGCCGCCGAATCTCGCGGCTCGTGGTGGTGCCTGGTTTCGATGTGGCCCTTTGCAACTTCATCTCGGCGTCGAATCTGACTTTCGTGCCGCCAAGAAAGCGCATCCAGCACTTCAGGTCAGTGATCTCGCGGGACTGCTCAAAACCCTGGCTGCCGCGGGCTGCGAAGTGAAGTACGATTCGGAACCAGTACAGGGAGTGGAACGCGCCTTTACTTCCGACCCCTTCGGCAATCGCATCGAGCTCGTCGAGACCCATGCAAAATCGCTCCACTGACCTCGCGCATGACAAGGCGGCCGCTTGGCGAGCATCGGCGCGGCTCACGATTCCGTACGCGCCGAGGTGATCGGTTGGGCCCCCATGGCGAGGCACAGGTGAGTTGGAATGCGACCTTCGCTGCAATGACGCTTCTAGCGGGGTCGCTTTTGGCGCATGTTTCCGCCGACGCACAGGATTCACGCTGCCAAGTTCCGCCGTTCGCGGGTGCGTCCTCACCCAATGGAACGGCCGCAACCATGCGAGTCGTCAACGATGGTCAGCCTTGCGGCGTCACGCTTTACGGGCTGCCCGCGGAGCGGCGCAACCCCGCAACTGATGGCGCGATTTTGCAGCAGGCGAAACACGGCAAAGCGGAGTTTGTCGACGCGCGAATTCAATACACGCCGGACCCAGGATTTGTTGGTGAAGATGAGTTCTCCTGTCAGGCTTGGGCGGCCGGCGAAACTCGGACCCAGCGTCTGCTGAAGATCCACATGAAGGTGCAAGTTCTTGGGCCCAGGTGATACCCCAGGTCATGCCTGTGAGATCGACGCCGCGCGCCGCGTGGCGCTTCGATGCGTTACGGGGCTGATGTTGGGAGCCATCGCGGGTCCAGGGGCCGCGCGAGATCGGCCAACCGAGATCGTTCAACCCCGTTCCGCGGGGCCAGAGGGGCTCATGAAGCGCGCGTTCGAGATGCGCCTTCGGGCAATCGAACGCGGGGACCAGCCCTACGGTGCCATCATCGTAAAGGGAGGCCGCATCGTAGGCGAAGGCGTGAGCGCGGTCGTGACCGATAACGATCCGACTGCGCACGCAGAAATGCAGGCGATCCGGGACGCGGCGCGCAGGCTCCGCACCAGCGATCTGACAGGCTGCGAAATGTACGGGACCTCGCGTGCGTGCTCGATGTGTGAGGCGGGTGCCTACTGGGCGCGCATCGCCAGGATGTACTACGGCGAATCGATTACCGATGCCGGAGCACCCAGATTGCCATAAACGACTGTGCTCGGCGGCGAATGCCGGACCCCTTGAGAAGGTAGGGCCCCATCTGTACCAATCCGGAGGCTGCTTGTGGCCGAGATTGAAGCGAAGTTGACCGCACTGGGCTTGTCGCTGCCGCCGCCCATCACGCCACCTGCTGGCGTCATCCTGCCTTTCGCCTTCGTGCGCATCGTCGGCACCCGCGCACTGATCTCCGGGCATGGGCCGCAGAATCCCGATGGATCATTTGCACACCCGCTTGGCAAACTTGGCGCGGATCTCTCCGTCGAGCAGGGATACCGTGCTGCCCACCTGACCGCGCTTTCCATTCTTGGAAGCCTCGAGCGCGCAATCGGTGACCTTGATCGGGTCCGCGCATGGAGCCGAGTCTTCGGGATGGTTAACTCGGCGCCTGGCTTCAACATGCAACCGAGCGTCATCAACGGCTTTTCCGATTTGATTCTCAAGCTGTACGGTCCCGAGCGGGGCGCGCACTCGAGAAGCGCGGTTGGCCTGGCCGAACTGCCATTCGGCATTCCCGTCGAGATCGAAGGCGAGGTCGAGCTCTATGCATGACCTCGGTCTGATCGTGCGCCCACTCGGATGCGCAGGTGCGCGACTTCTCGCCGGTCTGCGCCGGCCCGGCCCGCCCGTCAGCGCGATACGTTAGGCGCCGCCCTCCGAGCCATGCCCTCAATCCACCGATGTGAGCTTCCGCAGGGAGCGCTCCTTTGCAAGTATCTGCATGCGGGCGCGTACGCGGACTGCTACGTCACCGAGGTAGCGCGGCGCGTTTCTCATGCCGAGTATGTCGAGGCTTTCTATACCACGGCATTGTTCAAGGTCGAACGGCGGCTGCTCTCCTGGCTCGTTTCAAAGCCGTCCACCGACGTCCAGGCCGGTCAGCTCGCCGCCGGCACTCTCGATTCGTTTGCTGCGTGGAGCGTTGAAGCTCGGAGCGCAAATCAGTTACTCATGGCCGACTTCCAAGGCCGCACGAGGTCATGGCTGATGGTCAGCTCGACGGAGAGCAGTGCCGTCGAAGACACGCGCTTGTACTTCGGCTCCGCTGTTGTCGGAGTCGCGAGCGCCAAGTCCGGAACACGAACACCTGATCTCGGCTTCCGCCTGCTGCTTGGCTTTCACAAGCTATATTCCCGAGCGCTCCTGTACTCAGCAGAGTCGCGCTTGGCGCGAATCCGGGTCACTGCCCGATGAATCGGGACACGACGCGTGACCGGTCGCTCAACGCGGTCACGGTCGGCTTCGCCAGGTGTTCAGTCGTATCACTGTCAGAATCGGTGCTGGTCTGCGGGCGTATCATCCCAAGATGCTCGAATGGCCCGGGTATTTGAGGAATGTCGGCTAGGAGCAACGCCATGCACCTCGACGCCCGCGGCCTCCCCATCTCGATCGCCAATGCCAAGGCGGCCGCTGCCTTCGACCATCTCGTTACCGGCTACCTCACGTTCCGCGCCGACACGCCCGACCGTCTCACTGCCGTGCTGGAAGCCGATCCGGACGCAGCACTTGCTCATTGCATGCAGGGCTATTTCGCAATGCTCGCATTCAAGCAGGCCGTTGTCCCGGTCGCCGTGCAGGCTGCGCGCACCGCGCAGTCGCTTGCCGCCGGCGCCACTGCGCGCGAGCGCAGTCACGTCGCCGCCCTGACCGCCTGGGCCGGTGGCGAGCTCGATCGCGCCATTGCCTTGTGGGAGTCGATCCTGCACGCCCATCCGCACGACGTGGTCGCGTTCCGTCTCGCCCATTTCGTCAATTTCTGGCTCGGCCGCCCGCAGGACATGGTCGCCTCGGTCGAGCGTGTCATCCCGGCCTGGTCGGAGGACATCCCGGGTTTTCCATCGATACTCGCCTGCCGCTGCTTCGCGCAAGAGGAAGCAGGGAACTATCTCGGCGCCGAGCCATCCGGGCGCCGCGCCATCGAGCTCGACCCGGGCGATCTCTGGGCCGCGCACGCCGTCGCCCATGTGATGGAAATGCAGGGTCGCCGCAGCGAAGGCATCCAGTGGCTCACCACGCTCGCGCCCAACTGGGAGGGTAGCCACAACTTGCAGCACCATCTCTGGTGGCATTGCGCGCTGTTCAAGCTCGAGCGCGGCGACCATGCCGCCGTGCTCGATCTCTACGACACCCGCTTCCGCAACCTCGCCGCGCCGCTCACGGTCGCCTCTCCGGATGTCTACATCGACGTGCAGAACGCGGCGGCCATGCTCTTCCGCCTCCAGCGCCTCGGCGTCGAAGTCGGCAACCGCTGGGAGGAACTGGCCGACAAGGCCGAAGCGCGGATCGGTGACTGCCTCTCCGCCTTCACTCTGCCGCACTGGCTGATGGCGCTGACCGCCACCGGCCGTACCGCCGCCGCGGAGCGCATGGTCGAGGCCATGCGCGCCTTCGCCAAGGGCCGCGGCACCGTGCCCCCTATCGTGCGCGACTACGTGTTGCCGATCGCCGAGGCCCAGCTCGCCCACGCCGCCGGACGCCACGCCGAGGCCGTCGCACTGATGCGTCCCGCCATCGGCGGCATGTACCGACTCGGCGGCAGCCACGCCCAGCAGGACGTGCTCGAGCAACTGTTCGTGGACGCCGCACTCAAGGCCGGCAGCACCGCGGATATCAGCCTCGCCCTCGAGCGGGTCGCCGGTCGTCGGGCGATTCCTCCCGAGCGCTTCATCGGCTGGCGCGAAGCCGCTCACCGGATGACGGTGGGGGCGTAACAGGCGCGCTGCCCTCACGTTAGCTTGTAACGCCGGGCGTCACGATGCAGCATCTAAAATGCCACGTCGTAATCCCGCCACCCATTGGACGACGAATCGAAAGGTGAGCTGAACATGTCGACAGGCACTATCCGACTACACCGCGTACTCCGCGCCAACCCCGAGCGTGTCTACCGGGCGTTTTTGGATGCTGCCGCAATGGCCAAATGGCTTCCGCCGTACGGCTTTACCTGCAAGGTGCACCACTTGGATGCCAAGGTTGGCGGCACCCACAAGATGTCGTTCACGAACTTCACGACGGGCCACGGTCATTCCTTTGGCGGCGAATATCGCGAACTGGTGCCATTCGAGAGGATTCGCTATACGGACAAGTTCGATGATCCGAACCTGCCTGGGGAAATGCAGACGACAGTTACCTTGAAGCAAGTGTCGTGCGGAACGGAGCTCGACATAATGCAAGAAGGTCTGCCTGCGGCCATTCCGCTCGAGATGTGCTATCTCGGCTGGCAAGAATCGCTCGCACAACTTGCCAAACTCGTCGAGCCCGAGATTCCGGATTGAGCAGGTGACTGGCCGTAGCGCGCACTTGAGAATCCGATGTCATCCGTGACGGTACTGCACGATGCAGTAAAGCGAGGCGACCTCGAGGATATCCGTACGCTGCTTGACGAAGACCCGCGCCTGGCCAATTCACGAAGCGAGACAGACTCGAGAGGAACCTATCCGCTGCATGTCGCGGCGGAATTTGGCCAAGGTCCAGCCGCGCGGGCGCTTCTCGCGTACGGCGCGCAGGTTTCGCTCCTGGACAGCGAGAACGAAGCCATTGCACTTTGCTGGGCGGCGTTCTTCGGGCGCCCTGAAGTGGTCGCGATTCTGTTGCAGGCCGGCTCCGAGCCGAACCAGCGAAACAAGCATGGGCTGACGCCTCTCGGGTGCGCCATAGGCGGATCGGAGGGAAAGTGGCAGCGGTTTTCTGATGCCACGCTGGCGGACTGGCGACGGGCCGCAGAAGTCGTTCGCTCCTACGGTGGCGTGGAATGACTGCTGCATCGCCTCGACCTCAGGGCTTTCTCGCCGTCCCGCCCGCGGGCACGGGGCCCGGAGTATTGGTCCTTCATGCCTGGTGGGGACTGAACGACACCATGAAAGGTTTCTGCACGCAACTTGCTGAATCCGGTTTCGTGGCGTTCGCCCCCGACCTCTATCATGGCAAGGTCGCGGACAACATCGCCGATGCGCAAGCCCTTGGCGCGGCTCTCGACGCCAACCCGTTGCGAGCCAAGGCCGACATCGCCGATGCAACCATGTTTCTCAACGATCGTGCCGGGGATGCCGGCCGCGGCCTTGCGGTGATCGGCTTTTCTCTGGGTGCCTACTATGCGCTGGACCTCGCCGCTGCCGATCCGGAACACATCCGTGCCGTCGTTATCTTTTACGGGACCGGGAGCGGCGACTACAGCAACTCGAGGGCAGCCTACCTCGGTCACTTTGCCGGGAACGACGAGTTCGAGCCGCAATCCAACGTCGACAACCTGGAGGAATCCCTGCGGCGCGCTGGCCGCCCAGTGACCTTCTATCGTTACAGCGGCACTGGACACTGGTTCTTCGAGCCTGACCGCTCGCAGGCATACAACCAAGCGGCCGCGAGCCTCGCATGGGATCGAACCCTGGCCTTCCTGAAGCGTTCGTCCACCTTGTGAGTCCGCCGGCGGGTACCTCCAACCTGTGCTCAACCGGAAGGGCCGACACCCGGCTTCAACCGGGCGGGCGCTACTGCTGCATGCGGTCGGAGATCGATATGCTCCTCAATGGCAAATGTCACTGCGGCAACATCGCCTTCGAGCTCGAATGGGAAGGCGATCCGGCCGCCATTCCGGCTCGCGCATGCGGCTGTTCGTTCTGCGTCAAGCACGGCGGCGTCTGGACGTCGCACCCAAAGTCCAGGCTGGCGGTCGCCATTCGAGATGCCTCGCTCGTGTCGAAGTATGCCTTCGGATCGCGAACAGCGACGTTTCACGTCTGCTCGCGCTGCGGCGCCGTGCCGCTGGTCACCAGCGAAATCGCGGATCGTCTCTATGCCGTTGTCAACGTCAACGTGTTGGAGAATCTGGACCAATCGCGGTTGCGCCGGGCCGCCGCCAATTTCGAAGGTGAAGACGTCGAAGCCCGGCTTGCGCGCAGAAGACAAAACTGGATCGCCGACGTTCGCATTGCTGAAAGCGGCGCCTGACGTTGCGCTCAACCAGACGACTCGTACTCCGCCCATCGCATCGACTCATTCGACGATGACCATCACGAGCTCAAAGAGATCATGACGAATCCTTCGCCCGCGGGTTTCATGAACCGCTCACGCCTTCTCGAATCGGACGGACACAATCAACTCGCGAAGGGGCGCAACGGCTATTACCTCTACAACACCAACGACACGTACGTCGGACGCGCGATCGAGAAATACGGGGAGTACGGCGGGCAGGAGGCGCGCTTCCTGGAGAAGCTGTGCTCTGCCGGCGACATCGTCATCGAAGTTGGCGCGAATATCGGTGCGCACACGGTCGTCCTCGCCGGGCGCGTGGGACCATCGGGGCATGTCCTGGCGTTCGAGCCTCAGCGTCTCGCGTTCCAGACGCTCTGCGCCAATGTCGCGCTGAACAGCTTCACCCACGTCGACTGTTACTGGGCCGCGCTCGGGGCCCAGCGCGGTTCCATCGCCGTGCCGGAGCTCGACCCCGGCGAGCGCATCAATTTCGGCGCTCTGTCGCTGCGCAACGCACAGCCGTCCGGGCGCAGTGTTCCGTGCCTTACGTTGGATGACTTCGTCGCTCTCCCGCGGCTCAAGCTCGTCAAGATCGACGTCGAGGGCATGGAAGGCGACGTTCTGCGCGGCGGATTGCGGCTTATTGCCAACTTCAAGCCGCATCTGTATATCGAGAACGATCGGGTCGACCAATCGGAACCGCTGATGCGCTTGCTGGACGGTCTTGGCTACAATTTGTATTGGCACACGCCGGCGCTCTTCGAACCCGACAACTATTTTCACGACGAGGAAAACGTCTTTCCGAATACCTTCTCGTTCAACATGCTTGGCGTGCATCGGGAGATGCCGACCGCGGTTTCCGGCGCCACGCCCGTTACCGACTTGTCATTCCACCCGTTGCGTCGCTGATTCAGATCGGCTGCAGCCGGCTCGTCGGTGGCTATCATCTTTCGCCGTAACCGTACGATGGGCAGACTGGCTTCAATGATCGACCATTCCGGAATGTTCGCGACGGTCCCACGATCCTGCACGGCGGCCGGCGCGGCCCGCGGGTTATCGTGCGCGCACATGGTTTTCCGCGCTATCGACTGCTTTACCAACCGAAGGGATACTGACAATGAATCGCATGATCGTTGGCAGCGGCATAGTGACCGTTGCAATTGTGGCAACCGCGACGCTCCTGTTGCCCAATCTGGCCTCTACCCAGTCGCTCCCTCCTCCATCCAGTGTGCGCGTTGTGGAAACAACATACACACCGATAGGTGTTGCCGCGGTTGGCAGCACTGGATCGGTGGCGTGGCTCATTGAAACCAATGCGAACAAAGAGCGGTCTCCGATTGTTTGCGTGGATGTTTCCGGCAACGTGGAATGCAAGCGAGGCAAATTTCCATGATTTCTGGCGGAGTCCCGCCACTTTCCGTTGAGCCGCGCAAGCGGGGATCGTTGATCGTTCTATCGCGTCCGTTGCGGCCGCCGGTTGGCTTCCAACGTTAGGCAGCACCCCCGCGATCCGCACTGCGACGTGACTCCCAAGCCGAACTTCGAATGCCCGGTTTGCGGTAAGCCGAACGACTGCGCCCCGGCGCGCAGCGGCAGCTTTGATACGCCGTGCTGGTGCGCGTCGGTGAAGGTCGGTTCCTTGGCCATTGCATCGTCCGAGGGACGGCCTAAAGACGCCTGCCTTTGCCGGCGCTGCGCAACTACTGCCGATACAAATCCCACTCAACGCAAATCCCGCGGTGTGGTGCGCTCATGAACGTCGCTCAATTGAAAAAATTCTGTCGCGGATTTCCTGGCGCCATCGAAACTCTGTACGACGAGCCCTACAATTTTCTTGTTTACGCTGTCGGTGGCAGGAAATTCGCCTACTTCAAGACGAGTCATCCGGAACGGTGGCGTTTCAGCACGCGGGTATCACCCGATCGCTTTATCGAGCTGACGGATGTTCCGGGAGTGAAACCGGCCAGATACAGAGGGAGATTTCATTGGATCACTATTCTCAACGTCTCCAGCTTTCCTGCCGCCTATCTTACGGAGCTGGTTGAATGGTCGTACCAAAGGGCGTTTGCCTCATTGAGCAAGGGCAAACGGATTGCAATTCTCGCGTAGGGCAAAGGGACCGAACGAAGGAGCGCGAACGACTGCTTCCCGCTGGATTCGATCCTATGGATATGCAGTTAGAATTCGCGCTCAAGCTCGATACGCGGGAGAAGTCGTGGCTGGGTTCACGGTCACCACGTACGACAGTCACCCGCCGGCAGAGACGGCGCTGGTCGACAGCGGTCTGGGGGATGCCAACGATGCCGCTGCGCCGCTCCACGAGGTGCAGCCCATCTCCTGCTTCGCCAGGGCGGCGTCAGGTGAGCTTATCGGCGGAGTCGTCGGACGGTGGTGGGGCTCGTGCTGCGAGTTGCAGCAGCTCTGGGTCGAGCCGTCGCATCGTGGCAAGGGCATAGGGACGCAACTCATCGGTGCCTTCGAGGCTCACGCGCGATCTCGGGGCTGCTCGTCGTTCTACCTGGAGACGTTCAGCTTCCAGGCGCCAACGCTGTACCAGTCACTTGGCTACGAAGTCGCGTACGAGCACACGATGTACCCGCATGGCATTGTCAAGTTCATCATGACCAAGCATCGCAGTCGACGCGAAACTGATCTTGGTTTTCCTTCCATGAGGTGACGAGATGTCGAAGATCGATAAAGACCAGGTTGTTGGCGTGTTGAATCGATTGCTCGAGGCTGAGTTGGCCGGCGTCGTGCGCTATACCCACTATTCCTTCCTTGTCTTTGGCTTTGGTCGCATTCCGATCGTTTCCTGGCTGCGCGAACAGGCCAACGAATCGCTGCTGCACGCCCAGCAGGTCGGAGAATGGATTACCACGCTCGGAGCCTATCCGTCTCTGGTGATCGGTTCCCTTTTGGACTCTCACAAACATGACATCGCTGCGATGCTTCGCGAGTCACTGGAGACGGAAGCCAACGCGCTCGCGCTCTACCGGGAGTTGCTGACACTTGTCGAAGGCCGCTTCATCGCATTGGAGGAATTCGCGCGGCAGATGATCTATATCGAGGAGCTGCATGCCGCGGAAGTGGACAAGATGCTTCGGAAGCCGGGAGAGCTCGCGGCCTTTGCGCAACGTTCGGACTGACCGCGGCACATCGTGTCTGCGTAAGTGAGCGCTCCATGGGCTGACTTCGGACCCTGGACAAATGACCATAGAACTGGATCACGTCATCGTATCCGCGCGTAATCAATGCGTTTCGGCCAGGCGCCTTGCGGAACTGCTTGGCGTGCGCTGGGCGGAAACCGGTGCGGGACCCTTCTCGCCCGTCTACGTCAATGACGGATTGACCCTCGACTTCATCGATGACGACGGACCCTTTCCCATCCAGCATTTCTGTTTCCGTGTCGATGAGGAGGAATTCGATTCGATTCTCGAGCGCATCAAAGCGGCGGGAATCAAGTTCCGCAGTACCGTGCGCGGCCCCGAGGACTCGCAAGTCAATACCCATTATGGAGGCCGCATGGTGTATTGGAACGAGCCGGACGGGCATCAATGGGAGATGCTCACAGTAAGCTATGCGCGGCCGCCGAGCTGACTCCTCCGCCGTTCGTCCCGCGATGGCCTGCGCGTGCTCCGCTATGGGAGCGATTCACCGCTTGACCGGCGAGGTCCCGCCCGGCAGCATTGGCCGCCATGGACCTCCATACCTGGCTCATCTACCTCCTGGCAGCCACCGGGCTTTCTCTGTCGCCCGGACCTAACGGGCTGCTTGCGCTGACGCACGGGGCATTGCATGGCCGGCGCAAGGCGCTGTACACCATCTTCGGGGGAGCGCTTGGTTTCATTGCCGTCATTGGCCTTTCGCTGTTTGGCATCGGCGCGCTGCTCCAGGCCTCGGTCGTTTGGCTGAACGTCATGAAGTGGGTGGGCGGTGCCTACCTCGTCTGGCTCGGCATTCAGGTTTGGCGCTCGCCACCCATAGGCATCGAGGTCCGCGGTTCAGCGGAATCCCGACCAGGCCGGTCGCTGTTCCGGCAAGGAGCGCTCTCCGCGCTGACCAATCCCAAGGGGCTTCTCTTCTTCGTTGCGTTTCTTCCGCAGTTCATCGATCCCGATCGAAGTCTCTTCGTGCAGTTCGTCGTCATGGCTGGAACGTTCGCGGCAATTGAAATAGTCACCGAGCTCTTCATCGCCAGCATGGCGCATCGCATCAGCCCCTGGCTTCGGCGAGTCGGGCGGCGCTTCAACCACGCCTGCGGCGGGATCTTCATCGCGATAGGGGCCGCGCTGCCCCTTCGCAGTTGACCGGATCGCCAGGCCTACCGCGACAGCGTGCAATGATCTCGTTCATTGTCCCCGCCTACAACGAGGAACGTTTGCTCGGCGCGACACTCGAGGCGCTTCACGCGGCAGGTCGGGCGCTTGACGAATGCTACGAGCTCGTGGTCGCCGATGATGGCTCGACGGATCGAACCGCCTTCGTCGCAAAGCAACACGGCGCTCTCCTGGTCAGCGTCGTCCACCGCCAGATTGCAGCGACCAGAAACTCCGGCGCGCGCGCGGCGACCGGTGAGCTGTTCATCTTTGTGGACGCGGACACGATCGTGAACGAGGCGGTGGTTCGTTCTGCTGTCGTGGCCTTGCGCGACGGCGCCGTTGGCGGTGGCGCCGCGGTTGAGTTCGATGGCTCCGTTCCGTTGTACGCGAGATTGCTCATGCCAGTCTTCGTCCGGCTGTTTCGGATGGCTCGCCTGGCCACTGGATGCTTCCTGTTCTGTACGCGCAGCGCGTTCGTGGCGGTGGGGGGCTTCGACGAAGCGTTCTATGGTGCCGAGGAGCTGGTCATGAGCCAGGCGTTGAAGCGTCATGGCAAATTCGTGGTCCTGCGGCAGGCCGTCACCACGTCAGGACGGAAGCTGCGCACGCATTCCATCCGCGAAGTCCTGATGGTCATGGGCCGCCTGGCGCTCCGCGGATCGAAGGCCGTCAAGCAGCGGCAGGGCATGGAGCTTTGGTATGCCGAGCGGCGCGAGGATCCGCAGCGAAATGCATGACTCTGCATTCCACCGCGCCAGCCGGTACGCGATTCGCCTTCAGCGGCAGTCAATGCGGCTGCCGCTCGCTTGATACGCGAGGCATCACGGGATGGCGCACACTCGCGACGACGTTCTGGCTGCCATTGCAGCCGGCTTTCCCAAAAGCGCTCGGGCGCGCGTTCTCGATCTGCTCGATACCTACGGCGTCAATCCTTACGAACGGGAAGTCGCTCGCGTGCAACTCGCCATTCTCACGCTGAGCGAGAAAGACGAAGAGAAGTTGCGCGAATTCACTGCCGTGGCGAAAATAGACTATCGCGACGTCCTGTTCTGGGCCGAGCATCCCGAGGAGGCAAAAGCCGACACGCCGGAAAAAAGGCAGAAGGTGCGCGCGATGCTCGAGAAGCTTGGACTTCCGCCGCCCGCGGATTTGCTGGAGTGATGCGCAAATTTTGATTCGAGCGCGGACGGCGAAATCCGCAAACCACCGGGAACCTCAGTGAGAATTGCCGCCCGCGTTCACAACACCGGCCACGACCATCGCGTGAACGTGACGACCGCCGGAAGCACGCAGAACGTCGCGATATCCGCGAAGGCCAAAGGATCCGGGTCCGCCGTCAACGGCGGCGAGTTCCTGATGCTTGCGTTGGCGACCTGCTATTGCAATGATCTCTACCGCGAGGCCGCCCGCTCGAATATCGCCGTCGATTCGGTCGAAGTGGAAGCGGAGGCTGACTTTGACAGTGTAGGACTTGCGGCAACGAATATTACGTACCGCGCCCGTGTAGTATCGACCGCTTCGCAGGCGGAAATCGAGGCGCTTCTTCGGCAAACCGATGCCGTGGCGGAAGTGCAAAACACGATTCGCGCAGGCGCGACCGTGTCGCTGCAGCCTTGGGATGATGGTTAACCGGAGTACGCGACCGGGAAAACACGGCCAGACGTCAGCTCACCGCACGCAACGAATCATCACTCACCAGGAGCATTTACATGGGTCTGCGTTTCCTCAAGATCGCCGTCGTTTATCTCGTCATCGGCGCACTGCTTGGCTTCACGATGGGCATTACGCAGAAATTCGTCCTCGTGCCAGTGCATGCGCACGTGCTGCTGCTTGGATGGGCGTCGCTCGGGCTCGCCGGTCTCGTATACCACCTCTATCCCGCTGCCTCGACCACCCGTCTCGCCCGTTTCCACTTCTGGCTTCACAACATCGGCTTGCCCCTGTTCATGGTCGGGCTTGGGCTCGTGCTCACGGGGAATGAATCAATGCTTCCGCTGGTTATCGTTTCGTCCATTGCCGTGATCGTCGGCCTTCTGCTGTTCGCGGCAAACGTGCTGCTCAACATCAAACCGCCTGTGCCGGCGGCATAGAGTCCCGCGGCGGCCTGTTGACAAGCATCGGCGCGGCCGCTAGCGTGATCCGTTGGGGCAAGTGCCGTCGCTCGACATGAAATTCGCACTGGAATCGCCGGAACAGCTCGATATGCGCGCGCTGGATCCGGTGCTGGGCGCGCTCGAGGCCGCTGTCGCGCAAGTCGGCGGCAATCAGCCGTTCCGCTCGTAGTCATCGCGCATGCGGGCGCCGTCTGACCTGCGCATGAACACGGCCCGCACGAGCAGCGGCGAGCGTCGGCGTAGTCCGCCTGGTAGCTTGATGACCTGGAGGTCACGAAGAGCATCATGGAAATCATCCGCGCAGCAGAGGCCGCAACCCTCTCGAACTCGGGAATCACCTCGCGTCAACTGCTCTTTCCGGAGAATTCGCGGTCCAGGCGAATCACCGTCACGCGGGTCACCGTGGCACCTGGGGCGAGGAATCCTCCGCATCGTCACGCGTCATCGGAACAGGTCTGGATTGCGCTCCGCGGCAAAGGCCAGCTTCTCGTCGAGGACGAGAAGACGGTGTCATTTGCGGCAGGCGATATCGTCCGGTTCGAGGACAACGAATTGCATGGCTTCGAAAACCCGGGCGAGGCGGAGTTCGAGTACATCTCGATAACATCCCCGCCAACCAATTTTCGGAATGCCTACGCGAAAATGTGGTCGGACAATTCCGAAGCGTGACGTCGAACGGAATCAGGGCCTGGCTGCGTTTCCCCGACCCCGGTCTCGTCGTGCGGCTCGCTCCAGCTAATACAACGAGGTAACACGCATGTGCAGAAACATCCGGGTCCTGTTCAATTTCGCGCCACCGGTGACCGAAGAAGAGATTCGCGCAGCCTCGCTGCAATTCGTGCGCAAGGTTACCGGCTTCAACAAGCCATCGAAAGCAAACGAGGCCGCGTTCGCTGCCGCCGTCGAAGGGATCGCCGCGATCTCCAGCAATCTGCTTGGCTCGTTGCAGACGAACGCGCCGCCGAGGAATCGCGAGGAAGTAGCTGCCAAGGCGCGCGAACGCTCCGCCTATCGGATCTTGCCGCGATGACTTATCGCATCAAGTGCGCTCGACCGGGCGGCCCGGGCCGGCATCCACTTGGCCTGCCTTCGGCGCTGGCCGGCCGGCCCGACATGCCAGGCGACACGGATCGCCGTCCTGCGGTATATTGAGATCGCCCTCCGCCGCGAGAAAGGAGTCTGCCGTGACCAACACCGTAGACGCGCTGATCCTCGATCTCCTCGAATGGATCGGTCCTCGCCCTCGGCCCTACGCCGAAGTCATTGAAGCCTGGCGCACGTCGTGTCCGCGCCTGCCCGTGTGGGAGGAGGCCAATGAGCGCGGCTTCCTCGATCACAGTCACGTGCCCGGCCGCGAAGCGTATGTGTCCATGTCAGCGCGAGGAATGGAGTTTCTCAAAGCGCGCCGGCCTTCGTTGCCCGTCGCGCATTGACGGCCTTCAGCGCGGCCGGCTGGCTTGCTGCGTCAGGCACTTGTCCGCCGAGACCCGGATGCTTCAGGCATGACACCCGAGCTCCTCCACATCGCAACGTTCTGGGCCGTCGTCGTGCTGGCGATTCGCCTGGCGGTCTGCTTTCCCCAAAGCTTGCTCGCGCGCATTCTCTTTTCGCGGCATGGTCCGGTTCGTGCGCGCCACGAGTCGCAGGCCGACTATTTTCTACGCTGCGCTCGCTTCGCGGGAAGCTGGTCGATGCAAGCCGGTTGCCTGTTTCTCGTTGGTTGGGCGGTGGTTCAGTGGGACGCGTCGCTACTCGATTCGCTGTACTTCCTGGTGCTTTGGGCGGTCGTGGTGCCTGCAGTTGGCAGCGTAGCGCTGCTGGCGGCACTGTTCGCAACCGGCCGTTGGCTCTGCGTTTGGCGGGCTGATCGCGAGAACTCACGGGCTGGCCCGTCGCGTGCAGGTCACGCCTGACCGGCCGCATGGCATCCATCCGGATCACGAGCACGCCGCCGGGCGAAGCGCCACCCGCGATCCGGGAGGCGTGGGTCGGGCTGGAGCTTCCGCTATTCCATGAGAACCCGAGGTATTACCTGGCGTGGGGCGTTCTGACCGGTCCTCGCAGCGTCTTGGAGGGGATTCTCAAATTTTTTGCCTTCCGCTTTCAGTTTCAACGAGGCTTTGCCGTGTCGTCGCAGCTCGCCATCGAAATCCTGGAAAGATCCAACGCCGATGCGGGTCGCTGGTGGCGTGAAAACGTGCCGCGCATGGTCCGGTCCCGCGGGTACTTCCTGTTTGCGCCCGAGTGCTGCGAGCGGATGGAATGAAGCGCGGCGCTGCCGCATGAGGGTGCTGGAGCAACTCGCCGATCAAGTTGATAAGTCGAGCCGGATCACTGGAGAACGCAGTTGCAAACACTCGTCCAGGTAGTCTGCACTCCGGGCCCAAGCCTGCGCGACGCGATTGCGAACGATCCGAAGCTCGACGCCCGGCAGTTTGAAATCCTGCTCGAGCGCAAGGCCGGCCGTTCTCCCGGCTGGACCAAATTGAGGAGCCGGGCGGAAGGCCGTCGCGGTTCGATCAACATCCAGTGGAGCGCGCCAACGAAAGTGCTGTCGTGCCGGGTCGTGAACAAGGGTTCCGGTAAACCGAATTTGATCATCGGTGACTTTGTCGATTACCTGCTTCAGCGGCACCGGCGGCGCATCAAGCTCATTACCGTGCTGCCGGGTTGAAGAAACGGCATTGCCAACTTCCGACCAACCGAAAGGCACATCATGAACGACGCGAATCGCCGGATCGTAACGTCGTGGTTTGAGCAGGTATGGAATGCCGGTGACGAAACCGCCATCGATCGGCTGATGGCGCCCTCGGCAACGTTCCACGGCCTGCCGTCTCCTGTCGTCGGACCCGCGGGGTTCAAGCCGTTTTATCGAGCCTTCCGACAGGCATTCCCCGATATCAGGATCCGTGTCCTGCGAACCATCTGTGAAGGAGACCTGGTGGCGGCCCATTGCGTCGTCACCGGCACTCACCACGGCCCGGGTCTTGGCGTAAAGGCAACCGGCGCGCCGATCGAGATCTACGGCGTGGCCATTGCCGCCATTCGCGACGGTCAAGTCCAGGAAGGCTGGAACTGTTTCGACTTCATGTCTCTCTACCAGCAGGTCGGCATGCTTCCCGCGCTTCCCGCGGCATCGTGAAGGCGCACCGCCGGCCTCCACGGATGGGAACAGACGCCGCGCTCGCCAGGTAGTCGCCAATGAAGCACGCCGGCCCAGCCACACTCGCGGCGCACGAGCCTTTCCTGCGCAAGGTCCGCAGGCATCCCTCGCTCATCGAGCGCACCCCGGGCTCGTTCTACCGCAAGTCGACCGCGTACCTGCATTTTCACGAGGATCCATCCGGAATCTACGCCGACGTCAAGCTGAACTTCGTTGACTTCACCCGCGTGCGGGCGACGACGCCGCAGGAACAGGCACACCTGCTTGCCCTCATCGCCGAGAGTCTGAAGCGATAGCAAGCCGACGACGTGCGCGCTGCCGGCGGCAGTCTCCTGTTGAATGAACCGACTGCGATTAGCCCACCGTGACTGAAAGTCCCCGCCGCGGCCGCGCTGCCGGAAGCCCTCTGCTGGAGCAGGCCCGCCGCTTTGCACTGTCGCTGCCCGAAGCGGTCGAAGTGCCGCATCACGAATTATCGTCGTTCCGTGTTCGCGGGAAGATATTTGCCACGGTCCCGCCGGACGAAAGACACCTCCACGTCTTCGTCGACGAGCAACGGCGGGAATCGGTCATCGCCGCGGACCCGGCGGCATGCGAAAAACTTTGGTGGGGCTCGAAGGTCGTCGGCGTACGCGTGGTTCTCGCCAAGGCAAGCTTCGCATTAGTCTCGGACTTGCTGTATTCGGCATGGCGCCGCAAGGCTCCAAAGCATCTCGCCCGCTCTTTCCCGGGCGACCGGCAAGCGCTCAGGTGATCGTTGACACGAACAAGGCGTAGCGCGCTAGGTCGCGGAGCGAAGCCTCATCGGCAATACTGGCGGCCGGTCAGGTTGATCGCTAGTATTGCGCGACGCCATTTACAACAGGAGCAACGAACGTGGCCGCTTATCTATTTGCCAACATCGAGGTCACCGACGCCGACGGATACGACGAATACAGGAAACGCGTTCCCGCGACCATCGCCGCGTTTGGCGGGCGGTATCTGACTCGGGCGGGAGCCACCGAGGTACTCGAAGGCGATTGGGCCCCCAAGCGTATGGTGATCCTGGAGTTTCCGAGCATGGCCGTGCTCAAGGCTTGGTACGATTGCCCCGAGTACCGGCCCCTTCGCGACATCCGGGAGCGAACCGCGATATCGAGCGTCGTCGCCATTGATGGAATCGCAATCACCGGATAGCGGTTCCGGCGCAATGCGGCCCATCGAGTCGAGCGCATTGCGATTGGAACCGCTGATCACGGCGCACGCCGACGAAATGTTCGCGCCGCTGTCGGCAGCCGCGATCTACGACTACATGCCGGGGCAGCCGCCGTTGTCGGCCGCCGCGCTCCGCGAGCGCTACGCCCGGCTCGAGAAGGGCCGCTCGGCCGACGGCCGGCAGCAATGGTTGAACTGGATCGTCCGGCTCAACTCGGGCCGGTGCGCGGGCTTCGTGCAAGCAACGATCTATCCGGGACGCACCGGCGACTTCGCGTTTGCGTTCGCTCCGACATACTGGGGACGGGGGGTGGCGTTCGAAGCCTGCCAGGCCGCGCTCCCGTATCTGTTCCGCGCACTCCGGGTCACGACGCTTTTCGCCACCGTCGATCCCCGGAATACGCGCTCGATCCGTCTGCTCCTGCGACTTGGATTCGAGGAAGTGACACCCGCCGGGTACCCGCACGGCAAAGTCGAGCCGGACGATCGTGTATTTTCACGTCTGCCCACCAGAGAGGAAGCATCATGATCGGAATGCTCCTGTACGTTGCCGCACTCGCCTGTTTCCTGTTCGCGGCCTTCAATGTTCCGACCAAGGGGATCAACCTGACCGCGCTCGGGCTGGCGTTTGCCGTGATGCCGCAAGTGCTGATCCGTTTTCTGTAGCCGCGGTGCATCCGTGAAGCGCGCCCTCGACCTCGCCTCCACCTTTGTCGTGATGGGGCCGGACCATTCAGCGACGCCGGTTGCCGTTACGCCCGCGATCTTCGAGGAGCTCGACCGCCGCTTCGATCAGTTCAAGGGGCGACTCCTCGTGTCGTCGTTCACCTTCGCCGAGGATTGGTCCACGTGGGAAATGCATGCGGCCGGCGATGAAATCGTGTGCCTGCTTTCAGGCGCGGTAACGATGGTGCTCGATCGCAACGGCGTCGAGGATCTCGTCCACCTGGACAGTCCTGGCGCATTCGCCATCGTCCCGAAAGGCGCGTGGCATACGGCGCGGACGTCCGTTCCGACGCAAATGCTGTTCGTGACTCCGGGCGAAGGCACGGCCAATCGCCCCGTCGAGTGAGGACGCGCCCCGACTGATCGCGACCCGGAACGCCGCGGGGCAGCCCTGTCCCGGCAGCCTGGGGTGGGCCGCAACGGCGGCGGTACATCAGCCAACCCACGCATTGAAGGTTGATTTGGCTTAACCTATCACCTTTCCCAACCCACAACGAGGACGGTGGCCAATTGGTCAAACCTAACTATGCATTCGCGAAGCGTCAGCGGGACGTCGCCAAGAAGCAAAAGAAGGAGGAAAAGCGCAAACGCAAGCTCGGGTCCGACGAGGCGCCCCCGGCGGAGGGCGCGCCGCCGCCTCCTGCAGATGAGAAAAGCAGTCCGTAGATCGTCCAGGGGCGACCATGTCTCCGGTCAATCGTGGTGGGTGGAAGACCTGCCCGCGCGGACACAAGTATCGGGGAGCAGGCCCGTGCCCGATCTGCCGGCCCGGCGGCCGTAAGGGCCGCGACTCGATCGTGTCCCGGATCCAAAGCTATCTCAGCACCGTGGTGTGGCTCTCCCCCGAATCGATCGACGACCTGCGGCATTCCAACAACGCCACCATTCGCGATAGGCCAGCGCGGCCATGAGCGACGACATTCCCACCGGCAGCAGCGCGCATATCCCGGTTGCGGTCGCGGCCGCACAGATCCCGGATTCCGCCACGACGCGCTCGCTTGCGCTGTTTCGCCACGGATCCTTGCTGGTGAAATACTACGCGCCCCGCGGCAAAGACCTGCAGGCGCCGCACACGCGCGACGAGCTTTACGTTGTGGCGCAGGGCCACGGCGTGTTCTTCAACGGCGCCTCCAGGCGACCCTGCGCGCCGGGTGATCTTCTTTTTGCCGCGGCGCACACCGCGCACCGCTTCGAGGAATTCACCGGCGATTTCGGCGTATGGGTCATGTTCTACGGTCCGGAAAACGGCGAGGCCGGCGGCCGCTGACTCGAGATGACGGACGCTGGCGCGGACGGCAACTGCGCGCCCTTCGAGGTCCGGCACGACGTCAGTGTCTTGCTAACTCCGGACGCGGAGCGTACCGCCGGGGCATGCTGCAAATCCGCTACGATGGAGGACCGGAACGCCGGGACGGACCGCCCAATCCTTCAGGAGATCGCCATGGACGAGGAAACCTTCAACCTGAGCATCCGCAAATTTCTCAAGATGGTCGGCATCAACTCGCAACGCGAAATCGAACGCGCGGTGGCCAGCGCCGTGGCCGACGGCAGCATCAAAGGAACCGAGTCGTTTCCCGCGGTGATGACGCTCGAGATCATGGGCCTGTCGCTGCGCACGACGTTCGAAGGCGAAATCGACCTGCAATAACCGGCAGCGCATTTGCGCGTGCCGGCGCGCCGGAATCCCGGGCGCCAGTCGCGTGCATCTCCCCATCGTCCCGACCCATCCGCGTGCCCGCTTTCCAACTCGTGCTGCAGTTTCGCGGCACCTCGATCGAAGACCTGGACGAGCTGCTCGAAATCGAAGCCGCGCTGTTCGAAATACTGGAACATCCCGAGGAGGTCGCGGGGCACGACATTGGAGACGGCGCGCGCAATATCCTCATCGTCACCGACGATCCGGATGCGACGTTTCGCCACCTGACGCCGTTTCTGCAACGCGCGCGCTTGCTGGTGTCGCTGGTCGTCGCGGCGCGTGCGGCGAACGAGGGGCGCTATCGCGTACTGTGGCCGGCGGATCACCAAGGCGAATTCTCGCTCGCCTGAGAAAGCCGCCGTCGATCGTCATGGTCAAGCCCGCGCACCCGTTCGCTGAATTTTCGCTGTCCGCGCAGCGCATCACGTTACGCTTTCTGACCGCGGCGGATGCGCCCGCGATCTATCGAATTTTTTCCGACCGCGACGTCATGCGTTTCTGGAGCCGGCCGCCGATGGCCGATCCGCATGAAGCGAACGTGCACGTGCAGGACGTCTGCGCCGGCTATCGCAGCGGCGATGCGCTGCAGCTCGGGATCGAGCGCAACGACGATCGCGCGCTGATCGGAACCTGCACGCTCTTTCATTTCCATTGGGGCAGCCGCCGGGCCGAACTGGGCTACGCGCTGGCGCACGCGGCCTGGGGCCAGGGATTGATGCACGAGGCGTTGGCCGCCCTGGTGACGTATGCGTTCAACGACCTTGACCTCAACCGGATCGAAGCCGATGTCGATCCCCGCAACGTCGCGTCGGCACGATCGCTCGTGCGAATGGGATTCCGCAAGGAGGGCCACCTGCGGGAGCGTTGGATCGTCAGCGGCGAAGTTTCCGACAGCGACCTGTATGGACTCCTGCGGATTGACTGGCCGCCGCGGGTACGCTAGAAATCCCTGACCCTCCGCAACCACTGCCATCACGAACCCGCATGTCCGCGATCCGCCCCGCCACGCCCATCGACGCCGACGCCATCTGCCGGATCTACAACCCTTACGTGACGGACACGATCGTCAGTTTCGAGGAAACGCCAGTGGCCGCCGCCGAAATGGCCCTGCGCATTACCGACCTGACCCGCACGCATCCCTGGTATGTGTACGAAGAGTCGGGTAGCGTGGTCGGCTACGCCTACGCCGGCCCGTGGCGATCTCGCGCCGCCTATCGGGACGCCGTCGAAAGTACCGTGTATGTAGAATCGGGACTTGCCGGCAGCGGGATCGGGTCAAAGCTCTACGACGCGCTGATCCCGGAGTTGCGCCGGCGCTCATTCCATTGCGCGATGGGGGGCATCGCCCTGCCCAACGCGGCCAGCGTGGCGTTGCATGAAAAGAAAGGATTCATCAAGGTCGCCCACTTCCGCGAGGTGGGATGGAAATTTCAACGGCGGATCGACGTCGGATACTGGGAGCTCGTGCTGTGACGAAGTCAAGAACCACGCGCTGCCGGAACCCCATGCGCCGCGTGCAGCGCATCATGTCCGTGCGGTCACCGCCTGGTTGACGACCACGTGACTAACATCCTCGTATGCGTCTTCGCCGTTGCCCTGTGCCTGGTCAACGCCGTCATCTGGGCATTCATTTCCCAGATGCCGTTCGTCGGCCTGTGCTGGGTCGGTGCGGCGGCCGCCTGTCTCGTTCTGCAAAAGTGGGCGAAAGGCTAGAACCTGGCGCTGCGGGAGCGTCGTCACACGATCCGGTTGAACCAAAGCAGCGACAGCGTGGCTGACGCCACCGCCAGCAGGGCCGCGACCGCGGTGAACAGCGCCGTGATTTCCGTTTCCTTGCGCTCCAGCGCGAAGCGCACATTGAGTCCTTCGTAGATTTTCTTCAAGTCGCCCGCGGATCCCGCGTGAAAATATTCGGCCTGCGTGAGGCCCGCGATGCCTTTCAGCGTTTCCTCGTCGAAGCGCATGTAGATCGACATGCCGTCGATGTCGACCGCGCCGCCCGCCGCGGAACCGAAGCCGACGGTGAACACGCGCACGCCGTGGTCGGCCGCCATCCGCGCCGCATCGAGCGGATCCGGACCCGTGGTCCGGCGGCCGTCGGTCAGCAGGATGATGGCCGCGGACGTGTACGAGCCGGCCGGCACCGCCTTGAACGGTTTCTTCTCGGCTTTTTGCGTACGATCCGGCGTATTGCGGCGCGAGTTGTCGCGGGAGCCGAAGTTGTTGCCGAACACCGCCGACTCGAGATCGATGCCTTCTTCCGGAAAGAGTGTGGCCAGCGCCACGATGATGCCGCTGCCGATCGCCGTGTGCCGCTGCAACTGAAAGCGGTCGATCGCGGCAATCAGGTCCTCGCGATTCTGCGTGGGCGGCTGCACGACCGAGGCCGTGCCGGCGAAGGTGACGATACCGGCGCGGATGTCCTGCGGCAGCTCGGTCACGAAGGCCTTGGCCGCGTTCTGCGCCGCTACGATCCGGTTGGGGTCGATGTCGGTGGCGCGCATCGACAGCGAAACGTCCATCGCGAGGATGATCGTCCGGGCATCGGACGGCAACGTGACGATGGCGCTCGGCCGCGCAACGGCGATGAGCGCACCGACGATCGCCAGCAGGAACAGCAGCGGCGGAACGTGGCGGCGGAAACGCTGCGTCGGGCTCATCGCCGCCTTGACCATGCCCAGATTGGCATAGCGGACCGCGATCTTCTTCCGCCGCAGCAACGCGACGTAGGCGGCGACCAGCACCGGCACGACGAGCAGCAGCCAGAGATACTGCGGCCACACGAAACTCATGGAGCCCCTTCGATGGAAATCGCGCCGCCAGCGCCGGGGCGGGCGGCATCGATGTGCTTACTTTAGCACCGTGTGGCCGCCATGCGGCGTGCCCGGTCGACGGCACCACGGCAAACTGGCGCCGCAGCCATCGGCAGGACTTCACGACGTCACCGACGCCCGGTATTCTTGGGCGCCCGCCCGGAGGCGCCATGCCCATCGTGGATATCGAAATCGTAGGCGACATTGCCGAGTCGAATGCCGGCGAGTTCGCGCAGGCGCTCGCCGACGAAGCGGCACGGGTGTTCGCAGCAAAGCCCGCGACCACCTGGGTGCGCGTCCACACGCTCGCGCGCGTGTGCTACGCGGAAAATGGCACCGCGGTGGCGCCGTCGGATCTGCCCGTGTTCGTGACCGTGCTGAAGCGGCAGCTGCCGGATCGTGCCGAGCTTGCCCGCGAGATGAGCGCGCTCACGCAAGGATTCGCGCGGATCGTCGGACGTTCGCCGGACCGGGTCCATGTCGAATACGCGGCCGCCGCCGCGGGACGCGTGGCGTTCGGCGGCACATTGGTCGAATGACCGCGCAACAGGAGTCCATGGTGACCAAAAGTCGTTTTGCGATTGTCGTTCTGGGTGTGGCCGTGGTGGCCAACGCTTCCTTTGCGGCCGCGCAGGAGCGGCCCGATCCCGCGGCGCTGCTCGCCGCGCAGCGCGAGGCGATGGCGGCGTTCGCATTCATGGACGGCGTGTGGCGCGGGCCCGCGACGACCGTGCGGCCGTCGGGTGAAAGGCACGCGATCACGCAGACCGAGCGCATCGGCTCGCTGCTCGGCGGCACCGTCAAGGTGATCGAAGGCCGCGGCTACGAGCCCGATGGCAAGACGACGTTCAACGCGCTCGGCATCATTTCGTACAACGTGGCGACGAAGACGTATTCGATGCGCTCGTACGCGATGGGGTACTCGGGCGATTTCGTCGTGCAGCGCACGAGCGACGGCTTCACCTGGGACATCCCCGCGGGACCGGTGACCATCCGGTACAACGCGATCGTCAAGGATGGCACGTGGACCGAGGTCGGCGACCGCATCGTTCCCGGCAAGGACCCCGTCCGCTTCTTCGAAATGCAATTGCGTCGCGTCGGCGACAGCGACTGGCCCGGAGCCGGCGCGATCGCGCCGCAGTGACAGGCGCGCCGCGCACCGGCGCACGGTGGCGCACCGATCTCTCGGTATCGGCGGTCATCGCCGGGTTCGTCACCGTGCTGGTGGGCTTCACGAGCTCGGCGGTCATCGTCTTCCAGGCCGCCCAAACGCTGGGCGCATCGGCCGCGGAAATCGCGTCCTGGATGTGGGCGCTCGGCCTCGGCATGGGCGTGACCTGCATCGCGCTGTCGTTGCGCTATCGCGTCCCGGTGGTCACCGCATGGTCGACGCCGGGCGCGGCGATGCTCATCACCAGCGCCGCGGGAGTCACGATGCCGGACGCGATCGGCGCGTTCCTGGTGTCAGCGCTGCTCATTACCGTGGCGGGTTTCACCGGCTGGTTCGAGCGCGCGATCAACCGGATTCCGCTGTCGCTCGCCTCCGGCATGCTGGCGGGCGTGCTGCTCCGCTTCGGCCTCGACGTCTTCATCGCGATGAAGAGCCAATTCGCGCTGGCGTTCACGATGTTCGCCGTGTACCTCGTCGCGCGCCGCGTCGTCCCTCGCTACGCGGTCGTCGCGGCGCTGGCAGTCGGCATTGCGATCGCCGGCGGGCTGGGATTGCTGCGCGTCGACGGCCTGCATCTCGAGCTCGCGCGGCCGGTATTCACGGCGCCGCGGTTTTCGCTGGCGGCGATGATCGGCGTCGCATTGCCGTTGTTCGTGGTCACGATGGCGTCGCAAAACGTGCCCGGCGCGGCGGTGTTGCGTGCGGATGGCTACACGGTGCCGATCTCGCCGCTGATCGGCTGGACCGGCGTCGCGACGCTGCTGCTCGCGCCCTTCGGCGCCTACGCACTCAACCTCGCCGCGATCACCGCGGCCATCTGCACGGGCCGCACCGCGCACGAGGATCCGGCCAAGCGCTACGTCGCCGCGGTCTTTGCGGGCGTTTTCTATATCGCGATCGGCTTGTTCGGCGCGACGGTCGGCGCGCTGTTTGCCGCATTTCCGAAGGAGCTGATCTTCGCCATCGCCGGGCTTGCGTTGCTCCCGACCATCGGCAGCGGGCTGGCGGTCGCAGTCGGCAGCGAGCGGGAGCGCGAGCCCGCGCTGGTGACGTTTCTGGTCACCGCGTCCGGCGTTACGCTCTTCGGGATTGGTTCGGCTTTCTGGGGACTCGTCGCCGGCGTGCTGGCGCTCGTCGTGCTGCGCGGACGCTGGCGGATGCCTACCGCCTCCTGAGGGTCGCGTGCACCCGCCGATTGCCAGTACGCCGGAATCGGCCGACACTGCGGTCCACCGGAACCCTCCCGAAAATTACATGAACAAGCGTGCACTGGTGGTTGGCGGGCTGGCGCTGGCGGTAACGGCCGGTGTCGTGCTCGCGATCAAGGCAGCGGGGAAGGCGGACGCCGGCGGCTTCCTCGGACCCGGCCCGCTGCTGGCCGACGTCAACCTGGTGCTCGAGATCCTGCTGGTGCTCGGACTGACATTGGGAATGCGCCTTGCCCGTTCGGGCAACATCGAGGCGCATCGGGTCAATCAGACTGCCTGGGTGCTGGTCAATACGGCGCTCGTCGCGTTCATCATGGTGTCCGCGATGGCGAGCTTCAAGATTGCGTCGTTCAAGGCGCTCGCCGATGCCGGCAACGCCATCACCGTGCTGCACGGATTGGTCGGCACGTTCACCTTCCTTGCGGGCCTGTGGCTGGTGCTGCAGATGAACGACGTCCTGCCGCCGCAATGGCACGTGCAACGCTGGAAGGCGCTGATGCGCATCACGCTCGCGGGCTACTGGACCGTGGCCGTGCTGGGCATCGTCACCTATTACTACTGGTACGCTGCATAGGGAGAAAGCGCTGCTGGCCTTTGGCGGCAAACGCGCTCATGATTGCGGATTGCCGCCGCTATTTCCGGAGCTCTTCCATGGTCATCTGCCCTGTCGCTCTCGCCGTCGGTTGCGTGAAGTGCCCCATCTTCAAGGTATGTCCGGTCAAGAGTGTGATCGGCGATTACAAGAAGCCCGTCGAAGTCGTCGCCAAGCCTCCGGCCTCCGCGTCGGCGCGCCCGGTGCGCAAAGCGCAGGCCAAGAAAAAGAAGAAGCGCTAGCCGCATCACGGAGGACGCGTGGCGTACCGGTGGCTGGCCGATGCGACCGTCGCAGTGCATCTGGCGTTCATCCTGTTCGTCGTGTTCGGCGGCTTGCTCGCGTGGCGCAAGGCAGCGTGGGCGTGGGTGCATCTGCCGGCCGTCGCCTGGGTGGCGTTCATCGAATTCACCGGCACGATCTGCCCCTTGACGCCGCTCGAGAACATGCTGCGCGAGCGCGCCGGCGATGCCGGCTACGCGGGCAGCTTCATCGACCACTACCTGCTGCCGGTCATCTACCCGGCGGGATTGACGCCGCAGCTCCAGGTAGTGCTGGGAGTCGCAGTCATTGCAATCAATATGGTCGTGTATTGGAGGCTGTGGCGACGCAGGCGCGCGATCTGATCGCCCAATGAAGCGCGTGAGCTTATCGAAGGCTGGCAGCTCGCCTGCGCGTTACTGAACGGCCGCGAAGCGGCTCGTGATCGACGCGCCTCGTGCAGTTTCCGGGGGGAAGCGCGCGGCCGCCCGAAGCTTCCCCCTCTAACTGCCTTCGGGACAAAAACATGGAGCGCGCAGCGCGGAGTGTTTTGGGCACGATCGGGAACCAAATTCGCGAACGAATTCTTCGCGAAATTGGTTCACGTACTTATTAATTTTCGGTGCGCCTGCACGCTCATCAGGATACCAAGGCCGATGAACAGCGATACCAGCGCGGTGCCGCCGTACGACACCAGCGGCAGCGGCACGCCGACAACGGGAAGGATGCCGCTCACCATGCCCATGTTGACGAACGCATAAGTGAAGAACATCAGCGTCACCGCGCCGGCGAGGAGACGCGCGAACAGGGTGGAGGCGTTGGCGGTGATCACCATCGCGCGCCCGATCAGCAGCACGTAGAGCACCAGCAGCAGCGCGTTGCCGATAAGGCCGAACTCCTCGCCGAACACGGCGAAGATGAAGTCGGTATGGCGCTCCGGCAGGAAGTCGAGGTGCGTCTGCGTGCCGTTGAGCCAGCCTTTGCCGATCACGCCGCCGGACCCGATCGCAATCGACGCCTGCGTGGAGTGGTAGCCGGCGCCCAGCGGATCGCGCCCGGGATCGATGAACGTCAGGATCCTCTCGCGTTGATAGTCGTGCAGCTGCGCCCACAGCAAAGGCCCCGCGGCACCGGCCACCGTTGCAAGGCCCACGATGACTTTCCAGGACAGTCCCGCGAGAAACAGCACATAGAAGCCCGCGGCGGCGATCAGCAGCGCGGTGCCGAGGTCCGGCTGGCGCTTGATGAGGTAGACCGGGACGACGATCAGCGCGGCCGCGATCACGAAGTCCTTCCAGCGGATGCGCCCTTCGAACTTCTGGAAGTACCACGCGAGCATCAGCGGCAGCGCGATCTTCATGAGCTCCGACGGCTGGATGCGCGCCACCCCAAGATTGAGCCAGCGACGCGACCCGTTGACGACGACGCCGAACATCGCGACGCCAACGAGCAGCAGCACGCCAACGACATACAGCGGCACCGCGACGCGCGCAAGCGTCTGCGGCGGAATGTTCGCGACGATCCACATCAGCACCAGCGCAAAGCCCAGCGACAGCACCTGGCTGGTGACGCGGGCCGCACTCTGGTCGGACGCCGAGAACAGCGTGACGAGCCCGACGCCGACCAGCGCCAACGCGCAGCCGAACAGGAAATTGTCGACGCGGCGCGTCAGCGTCTCCCAGACACGGCCTGCAAATTCGAGCAAGGGCATCAGTCGCTCTCGTCCTCACCGCTTTGCGTCGGCGCGGTGACTGCCGGCCCCGGCTCGGATTTCCCGAGCAGGAAGTAGTCGAGCACCTTGCGCGCGATCGGCGCGGCCGCTTGCGCCCCGAAGCCGCCGTTCTCCACGAGCACCGCGAGCGCAATCCTCGGTTGATCGGCCGGCGCGTACGCGACGAACCACGCGTGATCGCGCAGCCGTTCGTCGACCTTGTGCGCCGTGTACTTCTCGCCCTTGAGCGAATACACCTGCGCCGTTCCCGTCTTGCCGCCGGACGTGTATTTCGCACCCACGAAGGCCGCGGCGCTGGTGCCTTCCTTGTTGACGCCGACCAGCGCGTTCTTGACGAAGGCGATGTGCTCGGGCTTCGACGTAATGGTGTGCGTGGGCTGCGGCGCGACCGACCGTTCCTCGCCGGTCCGCAGGTTGACGATGTTCTTGACCAGGTGCGGCCGGAACGCAACGCCGTTGTTGGCGACGATGGCAATCGCATGGGCGAGCTGCATCGGCGTGAACGCGTTGTAACCCTGACCGATGCCGGCCGAGATGGAATCGCCCAGGTACCACTTGCGATGCTCCTCGCGATATTTCTCACCGGCGAAGCGCGCGCGTTTCCATTCGCGCGACGGCAGCACGCCAGTCAGCTCGCCTTCGATGTCGACGCCGGTCTTCTGGCCGAAGCCGAGCTGCGTCATGAACCGCGCCGTGTCGTCGATGTCGGTTTCGCTCGCGAGCACGTAGTAATAGGTGTCGCAGGAGACGACGATCGACCGGTACATGTCGACCGAGCCATGGCCACCCGGCTTGTCGTCGCGGAACCGGTACGACGATCCGGGCAACTGGAAGAATCCCGGGTCGTTGATCGCAAACTGCGGCGTCCGCTTGCCGGACGTCAGCGCACCAAGCGCGAGGAAGGGCTTGATCGTCGATCCCGGCGGGTAGGCGCCGCGCAGCGGACGATTGAGCAGAGGCTTGTCGGGCGAATCGTTGAGCGCCTCCCAGTTCGCGACGTCGATGCCCTCGACGAAGAGATTCGGGTCATAGCCGGGCTTCGATACGAACGCGAGAATGTCGCCAGTCGCGGGCTCGATCGCCACCAGCGCGCCGCGGCGATCGCCGAATGCCTTCTCCGCCGCTTCCTGCAGCTTGATGTCGAGCGACAGCCGCAAGTTGTTGCCGGACGTCGGCGGCGTGCGCGAGAGCGTGCGCACCGCGCGTCCCCCCGCGTCGACCTCCACTTCCTCGACACCGGTCGTGCCGTGCAATTCACGCTCGTACGACAATTCGACGCCGACCTTGCCGATGTAGTCGGACCCTTTGTAGTTGGCCCACTCGTCCCACCCGGCGATGCGCTCCAGGTCCTTGTCGGTGATCCGCCCGATGTAGCCAAGTACATGCGACGCCATTTCGCCGTACGGATACTGGCGGAACAACCGCGCCTTGATGTCGACGCCGGGGAACCGGTAGCGATTGACAGCGAAGCGCGCGACTTCCTCGTCGGACAGCC
>Ga0207689_10000166_pt1 | contig 57369 bp, 43 predicted proteins | sample KBSMisM52_FD_184312 | JGI IMG/M metagenome (GOLD analysis project Ga0207689, IMG submission 184312) | Miscanthus rhizosphere microbial communities from Kellogg Biological Station, Michigan, USA - KBS Miscanthus M5-2 (SPAdes) (version 2) | ecosystem: Host-associated > Plants > Roots >...
AGCAGCCCTGCTATTGTTACTGCGACCGCATGGGCCACAACAGTCTGCACAGCTGCTTTGAGAATGTGCACGGCGCTCAATGCGACGTTTGTTTGAAAGAGCTGTATTACTCATATTCAAAGAGCAAGGCAGGCAAAACGGCGAAGCAGATACGGCAGGGAATCATCGCGGGTGAGTGGAGGACGGTGGATCTGCAAAGTTCTGCCAAGTTGAATTAGAATCTGTCGCCGGTAGGTCTTGATGGTACCGCAACCACAGTTGACGACTGGCCGTCGCCGCGTATAACCTTGCACCGCAAAGCTATAAGGGTAAATTGGAGTTTTCCACAGGCCACTTTTAGGCTCCTGTGACTGGTAGTCATGCAAAAGTTAGTCGCAGGCCGCATCAAAGCCTAAGATGGTCTTGCTGGGTTGGGTCCAAATTCAACCAAGAGAGACACTTACGAAGAATCGAGGACAAGTTCTCCAGATGGCTCAGAAGACGCCGGCCAAGAAGGCCCATGCCGAAGATCCTCATTATTCACAGGCTGTGCAAAACTACGAGGCCGGCCTGAAGGCGCTCCAAGAGCGCAAATTCGACAAAGCCAAGGCCCATTTGCAGAAAGTTCTTGAGGGGCCGAAGGAGCTGGCGGACCGCGCGTCCGTGCACCTCAACATCTGCAATCAGCACGCGGAAAAAGCGGCTACGCAATTTAAAACTCCAGAAGAACACTACGATTTCGCGGTTTCTCTCATGAACGTCGGCGATTACGTTGGTGCGCGTGAGCATCTCGAAAAACTTTCCAAACAGGTGCCGAAGGCCGATTATGTGTCTTACGGTTTAGCGGCCTTGGACTGCCTCACTGGTCACGTTGAGGAGTCTCTGCGACATCTCGACCAGGCAGTGAAGTTGAATCCGGTGCTACGTTTTCAGGCACGCAACGATTCGGACTTTCAGAACCTCGCTGAAGACCCCCGCTTCACCGAACTGCTTTACCCCGATCCCGGCGGCGAACTGCCTCCGATGACGGAAACTTCCGGGGAATAATTTTCAGGGGCTCGCCTATGGCGAATGTTTCGCCACGTACCTCACAGCCGTTTCATGATTTGCCTAGCGACGGCCGCGAGTTGCGAGTTGTTTCTATTGGCGGCGGGACTGGTCTGGCCACATTACTCCGTGGGCTCAAGCGGTACGTTAAGACTGCCAGTGAGTTGGCTTCTCCGCATTACTTCTCCAATCCAAGTCAGCCGGTGATCATTGATCTCTGCGCCATTGTTGCCGTCAGCGACGATGGTGGTTCCAGTGGACGCTTGCGGAAAGAATTGCACATGCTTCCGCCAGGAGATGTGCGGAACTGTATTGCGGCTTTGTCGGAAGATGAGACGACACTGTCGAAATTGTTCCAGCATCGTTTTGCAAAGGGTACGGGGCTGGAAGGGCATAGCTTCGGGAATTTGTTTTTAGCAGCTCTGACTTCGATCACCAAAGATTTTGGTGAGGCGGTGCGGTTGTCGTCAGAGATTCTGGCCACGCGCGGACATATTTATCCGGCTACGGCTTCCGATGTTCAATTGGAAGCTTTGATGGATGATGGGCGGAAAGTGCGCGGGGAAAGCAAAATCACGGCAGCTCCAGGGAAGATCAAGGAATTGTTTTTGATTCCGGGAGATGTGAACCCCTTGCCACAGACGCTGGCCGCCATCGAAAGAGCCGATTTGATCACCGTGGGGCCGGGGTCGTTGTTCACCAGCCTGATTCCCAATGTTCTGGTGCGCGGGATTGCTCAGGCTATAGTGAACTCCCCGGCGAAAAAGGCTTACGTCTGCAATTTGATGACGCAGGCAAATGAGAGCTTAGGCCTAACTGCTGCGGACCATATTCGCGCGATCAATCGCCACGCGCAGGCGAAGCAGTTGTTTGACTATGCGCTGATTAACTGGGCTCCGCCTTCTCCAAAGATGAAGGCCAAGTATGCGCTGGAAGGCGCGAACCAGATCGTGGCTGATCTGGATGCCATTGAGAGGTTGGGCGTGATTCCGGTGCAGGGTGATTATTTGATTGAAGATACGGTGGTTCGCCACGCTACCGATCGGCTGGCGGAAGATTTGCTGGGTCTAGTTTTCTCACCCACGAAACCTTCTGAAATTGCGCACGGGCGCTCTACGATCGCTTGATTGCTACCCTGATACAGCTGAACTCTTCGGCGGGTTGTCGGTGTTTTTAACCGCGTCCGAATTCGAGTAGACCACGAACCAGTACAAAGCTAGTCCGAAGAAGCGGATTATCAGCATGCAGAACCAGAAAATTTGTTTCAAAGGATGTGAGTTGTCGAAACCAATGAGAAATACTTCCATCCCTGTCATGGTAGTAGCGTAAGAGAGCGCGCCAAGGAATGCCTGAGGTCGGAGCACAGGCCCGATGACCTGCGGGACACCGTATATCTGAAACGTCATCCAACCGAAAAAGAACACCCGGCCGAAAAATTGCCGCAGCCCGGTATGTGAGCGTTGCGGTCCGCGAAACGATCATTTTCTTATCAATAAGCTGATAACGAACCATGTGGGTTGGAAGTGTACAACCCTACTTGTAATTGCAAAAGGTAGTTATGCGTGGTTTCAAATCACAATCGAATCCTCGCCAGTTGTATCTAATGATCATGTCCAGGATGAAAGTTGCTGAGCTTTGGCGCTATCCGGTGAAGTCCATGGCGGGGGAAAGACTGCAATGTGCAACGCTCGGTGCTTTGGGCATTGAAGGCGACCGAGTGGTGCACGTTGCAGACGCTCGTGGCCGATTTATTACCTCGCGTACGCATCCGCAGTTGCTGGGCCATCATGCCGAGCTAAGCAACGCCGGCGAGCCCCTGGTGGATGACGTGCTTTGGAACGAGCCTCAGGTACGGCGGCAGATGGTTGAGATTGCTGGCCCGGATGCGCAGTTGGTTCGAGATGACTCGGCGCAGCGGTTCGATATTTTGCCACTCCTGGTTGCGACCGATGGTGCGATCGCCGCTTTTGGCCGGGATGGGCGACGACTTCGCCCGAACATTGTGGTTGGTGGTGTGGATGGTTTAGAAGAACGGTCATGGGAAAGGAAGTGTTTGCGCATTGGCGACGTGATGATCGGAATTGAAGATTTGCGCATGCGCTGCGTGATGACTACGTTTGACCCTGACACCTTGAAGCAGGATCGCGATGTTCTTCGAGACATCGTCCGCAGATTTGGTGGGAAGCTGGCGTTGAACTGCTGGGTAATACAAGGCGGAAAGATTTGTGTTGGCGATATAGTTGAGCTAGTCGAAAACTGTGAGCGTGAAAAAGCGGCAACGAGCCACAAATAAAACTGCGTTGGCAAAGGAACGTCTGCGCCGAAGCTATCGCCCCAATCGTGTGCGAGTACTTTTTGTCGGCGAGGCTCCACCAGCCTCCGGCCGTTTTTTCTATCAGGCGGATTCGGGGCTTTATCGCGCGGTACGGGACACATTTATTCGCGCCTTCCCAACTGTTTCCCACCAAGGTTTTCTGGAATCGTTCCGTGATCGCGGGTTCTACCTGGTCGATCTATGTGGAAGGCCGGTTGACCGACTGGATCGCAGGCGCCGCAACAAAATCTGCCGCGATCACGAAGACCGTCTCAGCCGGATACTTAACAAATATCGTCCGTCCGCGGTGATCACCCTGGTTCGCTCCATCGAAGCAAATGTAAGGCGAGCAAAGCTTCAGGCCGATTGGTCAGGTCAATCTGTGGAGTTGCCGTACCCCGGGCGCTGGCAACGCCATCGGCTTATTTTTGAAAGAAAATTGATTGCTTTCTTGCGGCGATCACAATAGGACGGACGAAGTGTCCAGCCTGGCTCACATTTTCTCCCAACCATAGCCTTGTCAGACTGACCCAGTGTCTATATCCCCAGTAATCATGGTTATTTATTAAATCCTGCAAGTTGCTGTAGGCCAAACGTTCGGATGATGTGAGGCTCATCATGAAAACTTTCCTATTGTCACTAGGCGGGGCTTTATTGATTAGTCTGGGTTTGGTCGGTTGCGCCAAGACGTCGGCAAACACGCCTCCTGCCAAACCTGCGGCAAACCCGTCGCTTGTGGCAAAGAAAACCATGCACGCCTTCGGCTCGGAGCAGGAGCTTGCACAGTTCCTTCGCGAGATGGCCAAAAAACAGGAAATGCAAGCCCGACGGATTTCAGGCGCTGCTTCGATGGGCTTGCCCGTAGCTGCGCCGGCCATGACTGAAGACGAGTCGATGGCTGTGGCCACCAAAGATGAAGAGTCGATTACCAATGTCCAGCATGCCGGGGTCGATGAAGGTGGGATTGTCAAGCTGCACGGCAATTATCTGGTCGTGCTGCGCCGTGGGCGATTGTTCACGGTTGCCATCGGCGATAGGTCGCTCGAACCGATATCCGGCGTAAACGCCTATGCACCAGACATTGATCCGCGCTACACCTGGTATGACGAAATGTTGATCTCCGACGACAACATCGCGGTGATCGGATTCAGCTATGAGCGGGGAGGAACTGAGGTAAGCCTGTTTAACATTGATGCGGCGGGGAAGTTGAGCTATCGGTCAACCTACCACCTGCGCTCCAACGACTACTATTCCTCGCGTAACTATGCTAGCCGCCTGATTGGCACCAAACTAATCTTTTACTCGCCGCTTTACTTTTATCCCGGCGCGAATGATCCATTTCAAGCATTTCCCGCACTTCGCAAATGGCATAAGGGAGCTACCTCCAAAGAATTTCACCGCATTATTTCTGCCGACCGGATTTATCGTCCGGAAAATCAGTTGACCGGTGGGTATTGGAATGCACTGCACACCGTAACTACCTGCGATTTATCTCAACCAGACTTTGACTGCCAGGCTACGTCAGTGATCGGGCCATGGGGGCGGGTTTTCTATGTGTCGCCGACTGCGGTCTATGTTTGGGTGACAGATTGGTCGTACTACAACAAAAAGAATGCGGCGAGTTCCATGCTCTATCGCATGCCGCTGGATGGTTCAGCGCCCAGCGCGTTGCGGGTGTCAGGCAGTCCGGTTGATCAGTTCTCGTTTCTAGAGAGTGCAGACGGGCAGCTGAACGTTGTGGTCCGGTCGGAGGCAAATGGGGATGGCATGTGGGAAGCCGAGTGGGCCGTGGGTGATTTGGCACTGATGCGTATCCCAATCACAGGTTTTTCCGATGGCACCGAAACGGTTTCGCGGTCGAGCTATCTCAAGCTGCCTCAGCCGTCAGGTTATGCGTTTCAAAACCGGTTTGTTGGTGACTTTTTGCTCTATGGCACCGGCACTGGCTGGGGTTATCCCAACAAGATCGAGCATCCCACGCTGGTTACTGTGCACTGGAGGGACGGAGATATTCACAAGCTTGGTTTGACGCACGGCACGGATCGCATTGAGCAAATGGGAAATGACGCTGTGGTCGTGGGAACGGATGGAAAAGACCTCCACTTCACTGCCGTGCGTTTGGGCAACGCGCCCGAGGTCGCGGACGACTACGTACGCGAAGGAGCTTCGCAAAGCGAACTGCGCAGTCAGGGTTTTTTCTATAAACCTGATGGTGAGGATTCAGGCATGATCGGCCTGCCAATCAGCACGCCCGGGCGTGCCGGCTACGAACATTTATTTGAAAACTCGGCTGCCATTTTATTTCTGCACAATGAGGGACTGCACTTTGAGGAGGTAGGTGAACTCGAGGCGCGTCCAACGAAGGGCATGGATGACAAGTGTCGTGCGTCGTGCGTGGATTGGTATGGCAACGCCCGCCCACTATTCATACACGGCCGAATAATGGCATTGCTCGGGTACGAACTGGTCGAAGGTAGTGTGGAAAAGGGGCGCATGCAAGAGCTACGTCGCATCAGCTATGCGCCCCACAATCTGACTGCTTCGTACCAAGAAACGGGGAAGTAACTATTTTTTCGGAGCGCTCGAATTTACCGTCAAGCCTTGGGCAAAAAGCGGATCCATTAAAGCAAGATCCACTCGATAACTCACAGTGTTTGCACTTGGAAAAGTTGATGGGACTTTCTGCGTGACTTTTCCCGTGGCAGCCCATTCTGTTCCGCGTTGAAATGTCGTTACAAAACCTACGCAGGCTAGAGCTAATCCATCATGGCCCATCGGCGTGTGGAAGACACGCCCTTTGCCATAATTTATGGCGATCAATATGGGTTCATCGTGTCCTGTGCCGTGATTTTTAGGATCGGAGTAAGCAGTGGCCAGCACGGTCATGTTCTCCCCGGGACCGCGCAAGGCGGCGTAGAGTTCGTCCGAGGCGTGCAGCCACGTCGGTGGTAAGCCTTTCATGATCGGATGCTGCGGCGCCCGCGCGGTGACGAGAAATGGCAAACGAGCACCGTGCTGGCCCGCATTGCCCGGGGTCGGATCGGAAATCAATTTGCCGTCCTTGTAGTACCACATGGGGCCGGCGGCATCTGTACGCTTTCTCCATCCGCCGACGCCGGTCATCAAATTAAACGCACGCCAATCAGGAAATGCGTTGTTGGCGGCGTGGACGATGATCAGCCCTCCGCCATTTTTCACGTAGTTATCGACTTCGGTCTTTAGATTGTCCGGCCAGTCGGGAGCGTCCAGGTTCCACACCACGGCCTTATATTTGCTAAATTCAGGTTTGTAGGTGCTGAAGTCGCCGTCGTTGAGAGGAGCGGTCGCCACCGTGACCTGAAACAGGCCCGTGTCTTCCAATTCTTGTTTCAGAATGGGCGTGACCATTTGCCAGTAGTGGTAAATGGTGCTTTGGCCGTCCACGATTAAAATTGGAATTTGCTTGTCGGCGGCGGAAACTATGGTGGACATGAAAAATACGCTCGCGAGTACTGGCAAAACGATTCTCCTCACGCTGGTGCTCTCCTTCGATTGGCTAAACCGGTTTAGATGCAAACGTTGCTTAAAATTTATCGCTGCTAAGGTACCAAAAAAAAGCTGCAAACAGGTACAATCTTTCGCGCACTCTTATGCCCCGAGGACTCGAATGAAAGTTGGCGTCTTTACTCCATTACTCTCTCAATTAACACTGGATGCGGTCTGTCAGAAACTAAACGCACTTCACATTAACACCGTTGAGTTGGGCACGGGGAATTATCCTGGCAACGCGCATTGCAAGTTGTCGATGCTCGACAATCCTTCAGAGCTGTCGGTGTTCAAGGCTACGCTCGACAAGTATCAGATGAGCATCAGCGCGCTAAGTTGCCACGGTAATCCGATTCATCCAGACAAAAAGATTGGACCGGCGCATCTCGATGTAAGCCGAAAAACGATTTTGCTGGCGGAGAAGCTCGGTGTCCCGGTGGTGGTGGATTTTTCAGGATGCCCTGGCGATGGGCCGAACGCGAAGTATCCGAATTGGGTAACCTGTCCGTGGCCACCGGACTTTTTGGATATTTTGAAGTGGCAGTGGGATGACGTCGTGGCTCCGTTCTGGAAGGAGCATGCGAAGTTTGCCGCAGATCACGGAGTGAAGGTTGCCATTGAGATGCATCCGGGATTTGTGGCTTATAACCCAGAGACTTTATTGCGCCTGCGGTCGATTGCGGGGACGAATATCGGATGCAACTACGATCCCAGCCACATGTTCTGGCAGGGAATTGATCCCATTGCGGCGATTCGCGTGTTAGGCAATGCGATCTTTCACGTGCATGCGAAAGACACTCAGATTTATTCCGCGAACTTGCCGAACACTGGCGTGCTTGACACTAAGCCTTACACCGATGAGAAGAACCGTAGCTGGATTTTCCGTACGTGCGGTTACGGTCATGGCGCGGAGTGGTGGAAAGAGTTTGTGTCCACGCTGCGGATGTTTGGCTATGACTACCTGCTCTCGATCGAACATGAGGACAGCCTGATGTCTCCGGAAGAGGGGCTGACCAAGGCTTCGCAATTCCTAAACGAAATTGTCATCAAAGAGATACCCGCTGCGGCGTGGTGGGTGTAAATCATCCCAAGGACGGATCATGGCGAAAAGGCTTAAGACGGCCGTAGTGGGTACGGGATTTATGGGACGCGTGCACCTGGAGCAGTTGCGCCGGGTGGAATCGGTGGATGTAGTGGCAGTAGTTGGGCGGGAGTTGAAGTCGGCACAGAAGCTCGCCGTAAGTTACGGAGTTGAGGCGACCGACAACTATCGCAAGTTGCTTTCAGACTCCACCGTCGACGCAGTGCACATCTGCACGCCGAATGCGATGCACTATCCCATGGTGAAAGATGCGTTGCAGGCTGGCAAGCACGTATTGTGCGAGAAGCCGGTAACAACCACAGTCGAGGAAGCGCAGGAGTTGCAGACTTTGGCGAACAAGACGAAGCTGCGCAATTGTGTTTGCCACAATCTTCGTTACTACCCGATGGTGCAGCAAATGCGGCGCATGCGTGAGTCAGGCGCGCTGGGTGACATCCTTGTCGTGCAGGGAACGTATTCGCAGGACTGGATGCTGTATCCCACGGACTGGAACTGGCGGGTGGATCCCAAGATCAGTGGGGCTTCGCGCGTGATGGGAGACATCGGCTCACATTGGTTTGACATGATTGAGCATCTGACTGGGTTGCGAGTGAAGTCGCTGTGCGCGGATTTCCAGACGTTTCATGCGACGCGCAAAAAGCCGAAAAGAAGCGTGGAGACGTTTACGGGAAAATTGCCGTCGGCCGAGGACGTTGATGACTATACCGTCACCACGGAAGATTTTGGCACGGTGATTTTTCATCTTGGAGACAAGGCGCGCGGTTGCATGACGGCGAGCCAGGTTTCCGCCGGGAACAAGAATGCTTTCAAGTTTGAAATTTATGGGACCAAGTCATCGGTGGCTTGGAACCAGGAACGCCCGGATGAGTTGTGGATCGGGCATCGTAATGATCCCAACCAAACCATCGTGAAAGATCCGTCGCTATTACTCGAGGGTGCGCGGTCTTATGCCGACTTGCCCGGCGGGCACAGCGAGGGCTACGACGATACGTTCAAGCAAGTCTTTCGGCGATTTTATCAGTCGATTGCGGATCCCGGTGCTCCGCTTGAGTATCCGCAAATTGCAGACGGGCTGCGGCAGATGAACTTGCTGCAAGCTGAGTTTGAAAGCCATCGCACGCGGAAATGGGTGGATGTGACCAGCTAAATTGCCCCGCACAATTTCTCCGAAGCTTGGGGAGGGCACGAGTTCCACTGGGGCCACTTTTGGCCTCTATCTAACAATGCGCTTTAGCGCCTACCCCAGGTACTAAAGCGCGGCTTGTTTTAGCTACTGGTGGCAACGGCAAGCCCGTGCCCTTCCGGTTTGCTGGAACATTCTTGAGATGACAACTAGTGTCCGAGCGACGCCGTGCGGATCGCATAGAGCCAACTACGCGAGTATTATGCTTCTCGCGCGCAAAACGATTTTATTGAGGTGGATGTGAAGACGACGCGACGAAAGTTTGTGAAGTTGTCGGCAGTTGGGGTGGCGGTGAGTGCAGCGAATGCATTTCCCGCATCGCTAAATCTGTTTGGCCCATCCGATCTGGGCCCAATTTCGGTTTGGGTGACCAATGATAATTTGCGCTTTGCAGCTTCTCAGGCACTTGCATGGAAGCCGCTAGCAAACAACTCTGCCGGCGAATCGATCACGTTGAACCCAGGCACAAAGTTCCAGGAGATACTGGGATTCGGCGCTGCCCTTACCGATGCTTCCTGTTACATGTTCAATCAGCTTACGGCACCACAGCGTGAAAAGTTATTCCATGAACTTTTTCATCCATCGGAGATGGGATTCAATGTTTGCCGCACGTGCATAGGCGCGAGCGATTACTCAACCAAGGTTTACAGCTACGACGAAGGCGATCCCGATCCGGAACTTACGCGGTTTTCGATTGAACATGATCGCGAATATATCCTCCCAATGCTGCGGGAGGCCCGAAAAGCTAATCCGGATTTGTTTCTGTTTTCCTCTCCGTGGAGCCCCCCGGGATGGATGAAGGGCAACAAGTCGATACTCGGCGGGGCCATGCAGCGAAAATACATGCCGGCTTACGCGAACTATTTCCTGAAGTTTCTGCAAGCGTATGAAGCTAATGGTGTGTCGGTGCACGCAGTCACAGTTCAGAACGAAGTGGATACGGAGCAGGACGGCCGCATGCCGGCTTGCGCCTGGCCACAAGAATACGAAGCCGATTTTGTGCGGCAGAATCTAGGACCGTTATTTGAGAGCAAGAGCATCAAGACCAAAATCTGGATCATCGACCACAACTACAACTTATGGGGACGCGCGCTTGGTGAACTCGAAACCGGCGACCTGCACAAATATTCCAATGCCATCGCGTGGCATGGATATGTCGGTCAGCCGGAGTGGGTCGATCGCGTGCACGAGAAGTATCCAGAAGTTGAAATGTATTGGACCGAAGGCGGCCCAGAGTATACGGATCCGCATTACGCGACGGATTGGACAAACTGGAGTAAAACTTTTACCGGAATCTTACGGCATTGGTGCCGCTCCATCACTGCATGGAACTTTGCGTTAGATGAACATGGCAAACCGAATATCGGGCCCTTTTCCTGCGGAGGGCTGGTCACGATCAACTCTGCCAGTAAGGAAGTCGCACGCAGCGGGCAGTACTGGGCCTTCGCGCATTTTTCCAAAGTTGTCCGACGCGGCGCCCGGCGTATTGATTCGCAAAGCGCCGGCACTGACGTTGAACATGTGGCTTTTGAGAATCCTGATGGCGGGCGAGTGCTGGTTCTCACCAATGCGGGAGCGGCCAGGAATATCTCGCTGCGGGCCGAGGGCATGGCCGCGAACGTTTCTGTCGACGCCAACTCGGTCACGACTCTGGCGTGGAGGTGAGCCTACTGCAAAAACCCTAGGCGATTGGTGCCACTCGTGTTTGAAAAGCGAAATCCCAACAAACTGCTTGACGCAGCCAGCGAGAGTATTAACATACGAGTTAACAATCTTTGCTGTAAGTAAGCAGGTGATCCATGAAGCTTGCTGACACCGTTGGATTAGTACTGACCCGCAAACCTACCGGCACGGTCTGGTACGTCACTCCTGAGCAATCCGTCTATGAAGCCATCGAGAAGATGGCGGAGAAGGGAATTGGCGCGTTGCTCGTGTTGTCCGAAGGAAAGCTGATTGGCATCCTCTCCGAGCGCGACTATGCGCGCAAAGTGATTCTAAAAGGCCGGTCCTCGCATAACACTGCTGTGCGGGAGATCATGAGCAGCCCCGTGATCTTTGCTTCCCCGCGGCAAGCCATTGACGAGTGCATGGAGATCATGACGCAGCATCGCATCCGTCACCTTCCAGTGATTGAAGGTGAAAAGGTTGTCGGCGTGGTGTCCATCGGCGACCTGGTGAAAGCGATCGTCTCCGGACAGGAACAGACGATCCAGCATCTGGAGAGCTACATCAGCGGTAATTATCCCGCGTAAGGCAAGAACACAGTGCTAAAGTTCCACATCGCGCATGCAAAGATGTGGAACCAATCGTTTGTGTCATAAGAAGTCCATCGACGCATTTTTCACTTGCTCTCCGAGGCCTTTACCGTTGGCTTTTCCCCATCAATCGCAAGCACGGGCATTGCCAGTTTTGTCTGTGAAAGCACGGCACAATCTTTTGCACCTCTGGGGAAACGCGATGAAATAAGCTGAGTTTGTACGCATGCGTCCCAGCCGGGAATAGGCTGCGGTGTGGGTTACGTGGTCCGCTTGGGAACGTGAGTGGTCCTTGTCCGCGGCAAACTCATTCCGGCAATGCTCGAAATACATGCGCTCGCGCCCACTTAGCAGATGTCCCGAAAAAATTTTGGTTTGGGATTCTACAGGTCAAATCAAGTTGCCGCCGGAATGTTGCCGGATTTTCCCATTAGCAGTAATCTTTTCATCGCGTTCAAAGGTGAGGCCGTGAGCCACAATCAGTTAGCCAAATTAATTTTGTTTCTGGCGCTTCTGCTGAGTACGGTGGCAGATGTCGGCCAATTGCGAGTGACGCAGCAACGGGCGATGACATTCAAAACTTGGTCCGCCAGCGCATCTCCGAATGAAGTCTCCGCTCCGGCTTTAAATCCTGTTGTCTACCGCCACATTGCACAAGTCGTGTGGGTCGTCTCCGACATTGATGCTGTGGTGGATTATTGGCAACGCTTGGGCATTCGCAATATTCATCGGGATGGAATCGTGGAATTTCCCAATCTTACCTACCACGGAAAGCCGGATCCCGCTACCGCCAAGCAGGTCACCGCTCGCGTCGCTGATTTGGAAATTAAATGGATTCAGCCGGTGCACGGAGGCAAGTTCTGGAGCGAGATTTTGCGCCAACGAGGCGATGGCATACGGGCCATTGGCTATAACACCCAGTCACCTGCGGAGTTTGACCGACAAATCAAGTACTTTGCCGCAAAAGGTGTGGGCGTAGTGGTCGAAGACAGATGGATAGGGCGCAATGGTCATGGACGAATCGCATATCTGGATACTGCCGAACAAGGTGGAGGAAATACGCTGGCATTGATTGACGATCCAGACACCCATGCCCATGAACAGGATGCCAACCAGTATCCCCTGACTAAAATCACGCATTTTGCCTGGGTCGTGAATGATGTGCGCAAAGTCGATGCCTACTACACCAGTCTGGGCTTTAAACCTTTCTCAGCAATTGATCACAACATAAGTCTCGACCGTGTTTATCGCGGTCAGCCCGGAATATTCGAAATGTGGCTCGGCTGGGACCGCACGGGCGATGCGCCTCTGGAGTGGGTCCAGCAAATCACTGGTCCGGATGTTTACGTTGAATACGGCAAGAAGCACGGAGAAGGTTTTCATCATGTCGGGATAAATGTGAATGACATGGATGAGGCCGTCAAGCTGATGACAGCGCGTGGTGCACCTGCTGCGCAGGATGCGTCATGGAAGGCATCAAAGGGCAAGGGCCGCGCCGTATATCTGGACACGGATCCGCATGGTGGCGTGACCCTTGAATTGATCTATGATCCTCATTGATTTCATGTCTCCCATACCCTAGGCGGGAATTTCCCCACCCTCGGGGCCGTAGAAAACGACCCAGACCGTGAGATCGTCGGTAAAGTCTTCGAAACGGTGTTCCGTTCCCGCAGCGATAAACATAAGATCTCCCGGCCCGAACGCGTCTCGTTTGCCATCGTGATACAGGGTTCCACTTCCGCGGACTATGACGTAGATCTCATCCTGCGTGTGCGGATTTTGTTGATTGGGGTTAACAGGAACTGAGAGCTTTACGTTAACAGTTCCACGCTGCAAAAAACTGAGAGCGTGTGCTCCGGGTGGACCGGGGATAGCTACTTGGGCCTTTGCGAGACGGATCACGCAGCTGCGGTCTGACTTGCTCATACCGACTCCTCTTAAATTTGTGGGGAGTTAATTTTAACAATCCATTCATCGCGAAGTTGACGTGCACAATGCAAAAATTACTCCGTAACCTTTTCTTCTTCCGGCCCGTTATCCTTAGTGACGACGTAATCCGCGGAGAGCTGGTTGAAGGCCATCAACTCTGAATCTGATGAGCGGCTTCTGGTGGAGGCGGCGCAGCGTGATCCGCGCCGGTTTGCCGAGCTCTATGAGCTCCACTTTCGGCGTGTGTATGCGTATGTAGTCCGTCGCGTGGAGCGGCGCGAGGAGGCGGAGGATGTTACCTCCGAGGTGTTCCACCATGCACTGGCCAAGATCAAAAGCTTTGAGTGGCGGGGGGTGCCGTTTTCAGCGTGGCTGATGCGGATTGCGGCCAACGCGATTGCGGATCGCTGGCGTGGTTCTCGTGAGAGTGATCCCGTCCCTAACGATTTAGAGGATTCCCAAGCGGAAGATATCGAGCAATGCGCTTTGCTATCGCAACTCGTGCAAGGGCTTCCCGCGGACCAGAAGCGGGTGGTGGTTCTGCGGTTTGTGGAGCAGAAGAGCATCAAGGAGATTGCGTCCGAGCTGAAGCGGACCGAAGGCGCAGTGAAGCAATTACAATTCCGTGCCCTGGAGAAGCTGCGGGCGCAGATGGAGGGTGCCAATGCCTAAGCGCTCTCTTCCCGGTCAGAAGGAATTTAACCGGCTGAATCTGGCGGTGGAAAAGCTTTTAGGGAGGACGGCTGAGGGTGGCCGTCACCACACGGGCACAGATGCATTGTTGTTGAAAATTGCTGCGATGCTGCGTGATTTGCCGCGCGAAGAGTTTAGGGCGAGCTTGAAAGCGAATTTGGAGAGGAGTGTTTCCATGGCAACTACAGCTGAGCCGGTCACAGCATTTCGTACTTTCGCGATGCCCCGGCTGACCTTCAAGCGTGTGGCTCCGGCCATAGATTTCTACACTAAAGCGTTTGGCGCTGAGGAGCTATTCCGCTTTGAAGTGGGAGATAGTATCGCCCATGCTGAAATCAAAATTGGAGATTCCATCCTCACTTTTTCCGAAGAGTGGCCGGAAGGTAGTAGGTACAGCGCCGAGACTTTAGGACAATCTCCGGTGCAGATTTCGCTTCGTGTAGGAAACGTGGATACATTTGCAGCCCGTGCTGTCGCTGCCGGGCTGAAAGTCCTGAATCCAATTCGTGATCAATTTTATGGACGGCGTGAGGGCAGCTTCATGGATCCCTTCGGATATACCTGGAACATTAGCACCGTAACAGAAGAAATGCCGCTTGAAGAGATGCATCGTCGCTTCCGCAAGATGATGCCGGAGAAACCCAAGCCTGGGGTTTCACCGATTCCCAAGGGCTACCGCACGCTAACGCCATATGTCGTGGCACAGAACGCGGATGAATTGATCGATTTCATAAAGACCACGTTTGGGGCAGAAGAAACTTTCCGTTCAGTCGGTGGAGCCGGTGGTCGGCATGCTGAGATTCGCCTTGGCGATTCGATGATGATGATTGGTGGCGGAGGCCCGGGGTTGAAGTGGCGCGGGGAGTCGAGTCCGGGAGCATTCCATGTCTATGTGCGTGGTTGCGACGAGGTATATAAGCGCGCGGTGGGGGCAGGTGCAGAGACGATCCAGCCGCCGGCGGATCAACCATACGGAGAGCGGTCTTCGGCGGTCAAAGACAAGGGGGGGAATTACTGGTACATCGCAACTCGTCTGGAGGGCGATTACAAGTGGGAAGGTGGGCCGGACTTGCAGCCATATCTGCATCCGCTGCGAGGTGGGCCAATGATTGATTTCCTGAAGAAGGCTTTTGGTGCGGAAGATCTGGGACGGTTTACTTCGCCGGAGGGTGTCATCCATCACGCCACACTCAAGATTGGAAGTTCGCATCTCGAGTTAGGTGAGGCTCAAGGACCCTATCAGCCGATGAAGTCGATGTTCTATTTGTATGTTCCCGATTGCGATTCACTCTACCGCCGCGCGATTGCAGCGGGGGCAACTTCCATTATGGAGCCGATCGATCATCCGTATGGCGACCGCAGCGGCGGGGTGAAGGATGCGTTTGGAAATCAGTGGTATATCGCGACGCATATCAAGGATGTAACGCCCTAGGGATCAGAAATAGCTTGCGTGGCCATGGACGCTCTCGTCTGGGGATGAGCTTTAGCACATGATGGGTTGCGGAGCTGCGCTCCCCCGGGACAGGCGAGGGTGCCTGTCCCTACGCAAAATTGGCGCTCTCGCGGTATATTGAGGCCAATGAAAAAATCGACGTCAGCCGTTCCTCGTACAGCAATCGCCATCATGGCGGCGGGTAAGGGGACCCGCCTGAAATCCAAACTTCCTAAAGTGTTACATGAAGTCGGCGGCAAGCCGCTGTTGGCGCATGTGATTGCCGCTGCATCCCAGGTCGTTCCCGCCAACGATATCTATTGCATTATTGGCCACGAAGCCGACCTCGTGCGCCAACGGCTGGCTCCGGCCGGTGTTGGCTTCGTTCTGCAAAAAGAGCAGAACGGGACTGGGCACGCTTTGATGATGGCGCGGGAAGCGCTGGCGGGATATGACCAGGTGCTGGTGCTTTCGGGAGATGCACCGCTTATCCAGGCAAACAGCATCGAGAAACTGCGCGACTTCCATATTTCCCAAAAAGCGGCCATGACTCTGCTGACGGCCGTATTGGAGGTCCCTGCGGCCTATGGACGAATTGTCCGCAAAGGCCCAAAGAGTGACGAAGTTAAAGCGATTGTTGAATTTAAGGCTCTATCGGCCGCTCAACACAAAATTTGCGAGATCAATGCCGGTTTTTATGCGTTTGATGTCCCACTGCTTTATGGAAACATCAACAAGCTGAGTACGAACAATGCGCATGGTGAGTACTATCTCACTGATATGGCGTCGATCTTCGGCAAGATGAAAAAGCGTGTGGTGGCGGTGAAGGCAGATGATCCCAACGAAGTCTTAGGCGGCAACACGCGGGCCGAACTTGTGGCCATTGACGAAGTCATTCGTTTGGCTAAGTGCAAACAGTTGATGAACGATGGCGTGACGGTCTTTTATCCGCAGAGCTGCGTGATCGATTGCGATGTGGAAGTTGGGACGGATACGATAATCGAGCCATTTGTGCAGCTTTTAGGAAAGACGAAAGTTGGCAGCGGTACGCGCATTCATTCTTACAGCGTGATTCGAAATGTGCAGATTGGCGATAGTGTCACGATTCTTCCCGGATGTGTGATGGATGACTCACGCGTGGAGAACAAGGCTACTTTAGGGCCGTATTCGCGGCTGCGTCCGGGGAGCAATATCGGCGAAGGCGCGAAGATCGGGAATTTTGTTGAGACAAAGAAAATCCACTTGGGCAAGGGTTCCAAGGTCAACCACCTTACTTATGTCGGGGACGCCGAGATCGGGGAGAGCGTCAACATCGGGGCTGGGACGATTACCTGCAACTACGACGGCGTGCACAAACACAAGACCATTATCGAAGATGGGGTGTTTGTGGGCAGCGATTCCACCTTGGTGGCTCCGGTGAAGATTGGCAAAGGTGCTTATATTGCGGCGGCGACTTGTGTGACCGAGGATGTGCCTCCAGAATCGCTGGCTCTCGGACGCGCACGGCAGATTAATAAAGAAGGCTGGGTGCGGGAGAAGAAAGCGCGCCAAGCAGCGAAGAGCAGCTAGTTCTTTTCCCAATCGAAATCAAGCAAATCTGTGGTTTATACCGAAACGAAGGACTGCTCTCAAACCAGGCTGCCCCCTTTTGACCTGCGAATGCAGTTCACCACGACCCCATGTTCGTTGAGGGTCCGGGCCAAATCCATGGCATCGGCATAAACAGGACTGGTTGTGCTGTCCCAGTCCTTTTGTGTCTGGGTATCTTGGCAGGGATTGGAGTGTTGCGCGGTCAGTCGGCAGGGGAGGATGTTCCACAGCACAAAAACGCCGGCTAGCGCATAAGCTCTAGACTTGGGCCGAGTCATCAATGCCTCTTTGGCAGGAACAACTACCCAATTATCCGCGCTGCAAAATCTCGGTTCAGGGCAATTTTGCCATGTTGAGAGATAAACCTCCGATCTTGCTCCCAAACAGAACAAAGTTTTATGAAAAACATCAAGATTTTCCCCAGTGAGTTGTAGATTTCTTTTACAACACTCCGGTATTCTCGAAGTATGAGCACTGTCGCACTCACGGAACTGCTGGGGACACCAGTATTCGACTCAGCCGGGTCGCAGTGCGGACGTGTGCGTGAAGTTGCCCTTACTCCGCAGGAAGACCGCGCACGGGTTTCGAACTTTATTGTAAAAACCAAGTCCGGCAACCGTATGTTGCCGTTCGCGGCCATTGGATCGATCAACGGCGGCGTTTACGCCACTACTCCATCGACCGAATGGCCCAAGGCCGATGGCGCCGAAGGGCTGTTTCTGCTGGAGCGCGATCTGCTCGACCAGCAGATTATTGACGTCCACGGGCGCAAAGTGGTCCGCGTAAATGATGTCGATTTGCAGCAGGAGACTAGCAATAACCATCCTTTGCTGCGGGTGAATTCGGTTGACGTAGGCGTGCGCGGCGCGGTGCGGCGGCTACTGAAGGGCGTCGTGCCGATGCTCGCCTTGCGGACCTTGCTGGTCCAGCTTCCTCCGCGGCCGATTCCGTGGGACTTTGTGGATTTGATCGAGACCGATCCGGCCCGCCGGGTTAAGCTCAAAATCTCCCATGAAAAATTAGCGACCCTGCACCCGGCCGATATTGCCGACATCATTGAGAAGCTGGCGCCGACCGAGCGCGATGCTGTGTTCCAGACTCTCAACGAAGAAGTTGCTGCCGGAGCGCTGGAAGAAGTCGAGCCTAAGGTGCAGAAGGCGCTGGTGGAGTCGCTTGACTCCGAGCGCGTAGCGGAAATTGTCGAGGAGATGAACCCCGACGCGGCTGCCGACTTGCTCGCGGAACTTCCGGAAGAGAGGACGGAGAAGATTCTGGAGGAGATGGCGCCCGAAGAGCGCAAGGAGATCGTCGAGCTTCTCGAGTTTGGCGAAAATACCGCTGCGGGGCGCATGAACACGGAATTTTTGGCAGTTAGCGTAAACGCCAACGTGGCGGATGCGATCGAAGCTTTGCGTCACTTTGAGGGTGGAATTGAAAGCGTTAGCACCATCTATCTGGTGGATTCACACTGGACCCTGGTTGGGGCTGTTCCCCTATCGAAGTTGGTGCTGGCGTCTTCCTCATCTCCTCTGCTTTCGCTTGCGCAAGAACCGCTGATTTTTACTTCGGTGAATAGTCGCGATAAGGATTTTGTGGAGTTGTTTGATAAATACAACCTGGTTACGCTTCCAGTCGTGGATGAGCATCAGAAGCTTGTCGGTGTGATTACAGCGGATGACATCATCAGCCTGTTGCGGGCGAAGCTGTAATTCTCTATTGCCGATCTAACAACCGAATCAATCGTTGCTTTGCTTCCGGCCACTCTGCCGCAATAATCGAAAATCGTGCCGAATCACGAGGGATGAAGTCTGCTGCCATACGATGGGCGCGGAGAATTCCTTCAAACTTTCCACCGATACGTTCGATGGCTGCCCGTGAACGCTCGTTGCGTACATCGGTATGCAGGCATACTCGCAGCACCTTCCAGATCTCAAAGGCGTGGGTCAGCATGAGCAGCTTTGCTTCGGTGTTGGCTGGCGTGCGAAGCGAGGAGCGAGCAAGCCAAGTGTAACCAATTTCACAGGCGTCGGCGTCGCAGCGTCCGTAGAATGCGTGGCCTTGCGGCCACGCCCAGTGCTCAATATTCCAGAAGCGAGTAGAGCCGATAACCGCGCTGTCGGCGACGCGGATGGTTGCATATGGCACGGCAGTTCCCGCGTCTTTCCATGCCAGCGCGGTTGCGACGTACTTCGCAGCCTCTTCTGTAGTTTGTGGTACCGGACTCCACTGATAAAGTTCGTGATCGCCTGCTGCGGCCTTGACCAATCCATCTACGTGCCGGTGTTCAAGGGGTTCGAGACGGATGTGTTTCCCCTGGAGGTTCTCTGATTTCATCACCTCCACTATGCAATTAGTCCGTGTACGCTCGCAAGCCCGCTTAGGGACAAGGATGTGGCGTGGGCGGTGTAGCAGGGATACCGGGGATATGTGTCGGCGGTGTTCCGGGAGAGGTATCATTGGGAGGAATTCCAGGGATGTCGACCTCGGGCGTGCCCGGAGTTCCCGGTGTATAGCAAGTGCCTGCGTCGTTCGGAGGCAGCGGGCGCGGCGCGATCGGCTGAATTGAAACGCCGGACTGCGCCGATTCTTTCACTGCACCTGCCACGCGGGACTGTTCGAGAAACAAAGGCTTCTGCAAGGTCATCTCCACCGGCGATCCTGCATCAAGATAAAAGCCTTTCGAGCGAGTAAGTAGTACCAGAGACACCACGCCACCAACAGCCAGCCCGGTAATGCTGCCAATCGCCAGTCCCTTAGGAGTACTAGTCGTCATGGTTTGCCCGGCGAAGGTCGTAGTGTTTTTCGTGTGGGCGGCAGCGCCAATCAATGCACCGATTCCAAAACCAGCTAACGGTGCGAGAATGGCGCCGGTGGCGCGGCCTCGGCCTGGATCCAATTGAGCGTAGCCTTCATCGCTTTGTATATCCATCGGGCCAGCAAGATTGGCAACGTATCCCGCGGGTAAAGTTAGAGACATCGAGTTCAGATGCATCTCGCCGCGATTGTTCTTGCGTTCGAGCTTTTCCACGATTCCTTGGACGAAGGTGCCCGGCGGGATCACGACTTGGTTGCCGACCGTGACAGGGGCAGTGACTTGCGCGTAAATGTTATCTCCACGGTGTAGAAGCTTGCTTTGCACTGGATGAGTGAGTACGAGAGGAATGCGTGTGCCCGCCGGGACGGTTACAGTGGTTGCAGCCGACGGTGTGTTCTGGGCGAAGGTCGGAGTTGCTATGAGCAAGGCTAAGAACAAAGCCAGAAACTCCCTAAGTTTTGCTAATGGAAAAAGAATCGAAGTGAAACGGATAGAACGATGGTTCGCGGTCATTGTCCACCTCCAATAAGACCGAAAGCCTCGTGTTCCAGTGGCGCTGGAAATAGCTTTCTATGATTGTAGACCCGGATCTAGGAAGGAAGTTATGTAGAAATTGGTGAAGATTTGCAAAGATTGCCGGGATTTATTCAGGATACTTTATAGGGCTTTCTTCACGCCCCCCTGTCGTTCATGCTTCAAGGCGTTTGAAATCTAAACCACAATGGCATGAAGGTTGACGAAGAAAAATTAGGCTGGAACGATCTTACCTTCGGCTAACTGTCTTACTAACTCCAAATCAGCCTCAAGAAAGTCGTAAGAGGTGAGTTGCGCGCGTTCGGCCCATTGCAGATCGTTGAAGATACGGTTTTCTAATTCTCCGGCGTACTTGCGAACAACGAAGAACCGTAACTCCACCGAACTGCGATTGGGATACTCATGGCGAATGCGTGCGACCTCGTCGCCGATGCTGGCGTCGATCCCCAACTCTTCCTCCAGTTCGCGGTGCATGGCGTCCCGCGGCTGTTCGCCTTCTTCAATTTTGCCGCCGGGAAACTCCCATTTCAAAGGCATGGTTTGGTGGCGCGTCCGCTGGCAGACCAGGAACCTGCCATCTTTCACGATCAGTGCGGCTACAACTCGCTTCATGCTGGTCTGGCTACTCCTGTGGGGATCGAACTTGGGCCGTTCTCGATGCAACTGCTAAAAGTGAAAGCGAAGGCCGCGAGTCCTTTGGGGCAAATCAACTCCAGCATATGCTCTCCAAACTCGTGATTATCGACTAAGAAGTGCATGCGGGGTTGCTGAACCAGGATCAGGCTCTCTTGTTGTCCGCGGATGGTGTGAAACTGCGTGTCGGTAGTAGCTTGCTCGTGGGTTAAAGGTCTTCCGTCCTGACGAATGATCACTTCACAGGATGGTCCGCGCGGAGAAGCCATGACTAGATTTACAGCTGAAGCCGAATAACGAAGAATCAGATGGTGTGCGCCTTCGCCGGCGGACTCGAAGTATTCCGCAGTTGAAGCCCATGTGCCGCTGGCGTAGAAGCAATTTTCTTCCAACTGTCCGGCGAATTCATATTCAGCGACCTGATCTTCTTTGAAACCTCCAGCGTTGCCGATGCGACCGCGACGATGTCCCAGATAAAGTTCCGGTGTTGGTGGATAGCAGATTGCTCCGAGCACATCCTCGTCTCGAACCGGAGCCAGAAGCTCAGGCAACAGCACGTCTGGATCGATCTCCCGCAATAACTCTTGAATGACTTCCTCGCACTCGCGATAGGCGCCCTCTCCAGTATGCGCAAAGCGGAGATAGCCATCTTTGTCCAACAGATATTTGCTGGGCCAGCCACGATTGGCGAAGGCTTTCCAGATTTCGTAATTGCTGTCGATGACGATGGGATAAGTTAGTCCAAACTCGCGCACCCCTCGTTCGACATTCAATTCGTATTGCGCGAAGGTGAACTCTGGTGTGTGCACGCCAATTACTGTGAGCCCCACATCGTGATAACGCTCATGCCAGGCCTTCACATAGGGAAGCGTGCGGATACAGTTGACGCAGGTGTAGTCCCAGAAATCCACCAGCACCGCCCGGCCACGGAGCTGACGAAAACTCAACGGCGCAGAGTTGAGCCAGATACGGCCAATCTCCGGGGCCCGTACTTGCCCTTTCTCAACTCTCATGCTGAAGTTGCGTCCAGACGTTTGCTGACCAGCTTGGCGCAATACTCCACGAGTTCGCGGTCTAGGTCTTTAAATGCGGCGGGGAAGTGGCTGTCGATGTCAAGTTCGCCTACGACTTTTCCTTTGGCAAAGATGGGGACAACAATTTCAGATTTGGTCTCGATCGAACAGGCCAGATAGCGCGGGTCTTTGCTTACATCATCCACTACGACGGTTTTGCCGGTGGACGCTGCGGCCCCGCAGATTCCTTGATTGAGAGGGATGCGCGTGTGCGGGGTCATCGCTCCTTGAAACGGTCCGAGTACCAGGATAGGTTCACCGGACGGTTGTTGTTCGATCATGTAAAAGCCAACCCAGTTGTATCGGGTCATGCGGGTGTGCAGCAGGCGCACAATTTCCTTCATGAACAAAGTGGGCGCAGCTACGGCGGCATCGAGATTGGCTAGCTCTTGCTTGACTTCGTCCAGAGTGGGGACTGTGGACATGCCTGCTCCTGTAGGGGGGATCATTTTCTATAAGCGACTATTCTTGCACGTTGTTAATACATCTTAGCCCGGAAACTTGTGGAAAACATTCCGGATGAATCGCGGCTGCTAACGCCCTCAAACCTTTTACCAGCGTGGGAGCAGGAGTGTTGAGATATTCATCGTTGACGCAGTATACGCGCCCCGCTTCGTAGGCGCGCATTTTTGTCCATCCGCGGTCGCGAAAGATTTTTTCCAGAGGTACGCGGTCGCCGGCGCCGCACCAGGCGGCGACGAAAACGTCAGGATTGGCTGATAGCACGGCGTTTGCCGTAGTCGTTGACCCGGGGACAGGAATAAATTCTCCGCCGGCAATTTCTACCAGTTCAGCGACCCATCCTTGCGAGGCGATGATAGGCTTTCCCCACTCTTCACAAAAAACCCCCGGGCGCATCAGGCGGGTTGTTTTTTTTTGGACAGCCGCAATTTCAGATTGCATCTGCGCAATCACAGTTTGACCACGCTCAGGCACACCCATGATTCCCGCGATGCCCGCGATGTCTTTGTATACGTCTGCCAAGGTGCGCGGGGCAAATCCGAGGAAGGATGTTCCCGCCTTCAGAATTTCGATCACTGCTTTTTCTTGATATGGAACTGATGCGATAACCAGATCAGGCTGCGCCGCTGTGATCTCACTTGCATTTGCTGTCCACGAGTCAGCGATGATGGAACAATCTTGGTGAATGACCTCGGGACAAACATCAGCGCAATACTTCGTGCAGGCAACCAGGCGATCGAGTTTCCCGATGGATTGCAGAATGACCGTCGCGCTGGGCTGCAGCGAGACAACGCGCTGTGGTGTGTATAGGGTGGGCATGGAAATTCAATCGTATAGGAAAGTCACCTACGGCGGTCACGTGGCTGTGTCCGCAGAGTTAACGTTAGAGTTCCGGCGACAATCAATGCCACCATCATGCAGGCAAAGCTGGTCTTGAACGAATGCGTCTGTCCCGAGAGATAACCCATAAGCGCCGGCCCGGCAAACCCTCCCAGCAAACCGATGGAATTAATCAGTCCAATCGTAGCCGCGGCGGTAGATCCACTGAGCAACGCTGGAGGCATGGGCCAGAAGCAGGGAAGAAAAGCCATGACAAATCCAACTACCAGAGTGAGTAGCGCCAACACTGGAATCGTGCCGAGGTTGAAAAACATCAACGGCATTAGCCCTGCCGCACTTAGAAATAGCGGAACGGCTGTGTGCCAGCGCCGCTCTCCAGTCCGGTCGGAATGCCATCCGTTGAGCTGCATGGTCATGAAGGCGAACACCCAGGGAAGGGTTGCGATCGCCAGAACTTTGAAATTGGAAAGTCCCGACAGACGTTTCACCATGGTCGGCAACCAGAAAACAAACGCATAGGCCGCGATAATTTGCACGAAATAAACAAAGATCAAGATAAGAATTTCCCGGCGCGCGATAACCTCGAAGAAGTTGACGGTGGGGGCGAATTTCTTCTGCTGCTTTTCGGTTTCTAACTCGCTGGCGACCCAATCTTGTTCATCCTTAGGCAGCCAATGCGCTTGATGCGGGCGATCGGTCAGATAGAAATAGGTGACGATTCCGAACGCAATTGCCGGAAGGCCCTCCAAAATAAATAGCCAGCGCCAGCCGCTCAATCCGTACCAGTGTGTTCCCAAAACCCATCCCGCGATGGGAGCCCCTATGATCTGCGAGATGGGGATGGCTGCCATAAAGTTGGCCATTGCCTTGGCGCGGTCCTGCGGCGTGAACCAATGTGTCAGGTAAACGATGATCCCCGGAAAGAATCCGGCTTCGGCGGCACCCAATAAAAAGCGCACGATGTAAAACTGCCGCGGTGTATGGATGAAAGCCATCCAAATTGTGACCAATCCCCAGGTCACCATGATGCGGGCGATCCAGCGACGGGCGCTCCAGCGCTCGACGATGACGGCGCCGGGAATCTCCAGCAGAAAATATCCGATGAAGAAAATCCCGGAACCCATGCCGATGACGTTGTCACTAAATCCCAGTTCGTGAGGGATCTCAAGCGCGGCACTGGAGATGTTCGTGCGGTCGAGGAACGCGATGATGTAAAGGGTGAATAAGTACGGCAGCAGGCGCAATGCGATGCGGCGCCGCGCGCGATCAGCGACTGTCGGGCTTGGTTGGTTGGCCAAGTTCAGCGACGAATAGAGTCAGGGAAATATACAGTCCATCCGCGTTGGCTGGCTATCTTTTTTAGATCGTTGGTGGGGTTTACGGCGAATGGAGTTTTGACGAGGGCAAGCATTTCCACATCCCAGCGGGAGTTGCCAAAGGCGGCATCGGGCTGGTGGCCGACGACTTCACGGAGCGCGACCGCCTTGCCTTCGCCGGATGGGATACGGACCATGCGATCGGTGACGTGTCCATTTTCGATTTGAACTTCGCAGGCCAGAATACGGTTGGCGGGGATTCGGAAATCTTTCATGGCTTCGCGAATGATCCATTCGCTGGAGGAGGACACTGCCCAGATTTCACACCCGTCATCGTGGAGTTTTTGCACCAGTTGCCGCATTTCGGGAAAGACGTCTGCAGCTATGTTCTCTTCGTAATATTGGCGGGAGGCTTTTCGAATCGTGGTTTCGTCTAAGCCGGCATTCATGGTTGTCATGTCAGCGCACATGTCGTCTTCACTGACTTTGCCATCAACATAGTCTTGATAGCGGCCCTTGGCCCAACGGATGATTTCGTCGGAAACCATGCCGCGGTCCATCTCCCAACGAAAAAAGCCCTCGCCGGCATCGCCGGACCACAGGGTCCCGTCGCAGTCGAACGCTACAAGACGTGGTTTAAGGTGAAGCACCGACTCGATAAAAGCGGCGGCGGTTGAAGACACAGATGGCGTGTTGGAAATAGGCATCGTCAATCCAGTTTATCTGCAGAAGCTACTTTGCGGCTTCCAGCGACGACTTCCAATACGCCTGGTGACCAATATAGTCATCATCGGCGAGGTTGGAGATGATGAGTCTTCGCAGCTTGGTCACGTCGACGGTCCCCTGGCTCTTATAGATCACTTCACCGTTAGGGCTAATCAGCAGAGTGTAGGGAACGGCGGCATTCCACTCGGGATCGAAGGCGGCAAGATTGGCATAAATATCAGTTGAGCCCATGATCAAGTTTGTGCTGGTCGCATGCTCCGCGTTGAGAGCTTTCAGAACCCCTGGTTGTTCGTCCGGATAATTGATACTGACCGTGACCAGATCAAAATTGCGCTTGCCGTACATGCGATACATGGTTTCGAACTCGGGGAACTCTTCACGGCACGGAGCGCACCAGGTGGCCCAGAAATCTACCAGTAAAACTTTGCCGGTATTGTTCTTGCGCAGCGCTTTGAGATCGTCCTGACTGGCTGGCTTCAGATTCACCGGCTGTTTTGCGATTTTCTCCAGTTCTTTCTGCCGGCCGGCTTCTTTGTACATCCACTTGGTGGAGCAGCCTACCGAAGGAGTACTGTCAACTGGAACCGGCTTCCCGGCCAGCAGCGCATCGAGCGCGTTGCGCGCGTCTTTGCTCGTCACGAGATTCTCGCGGGTGTTGTTGTCGAGGCGTCCCTGATAACGCAGCTTGCGCTCGGAATCAAAGATGAACAAATGGGGAGTGGCTGCGGGTCCATACGCCGTTGCCGTTTTCTGGGTTTCGCCGTCGTAAAGATAAGGGAAGTTAAAGTGGCGATAGGCGGCGCGGGTTTTCATGTCTTCGAATGAATCGCCGACGTCTGTGTAGCCGAGCTCATCCAGGAGGACCGCATTCGGATTGTTGGGCTCGATCGCCACTAGGGTGACGCCTTTGTTTTTGTAGTCATCGACCAGCTTCATGATGCGCTGTTCATAGAGCTGCGCGGTCGGGCAGTGATTGCAGGTGAAGGCGATCACCAGAATCTTGGCTGAGGCGTAATCCTTTAGGCAGTGCGTCTTATCATCAATGCCCGGCAGGCAGAAGTCTGGAGCAGGAGAACCGATGGCGAGAATGGGATGAGCAGGTGCTTCGTCGGCTGCGGCGATCATCGATGAAGCGGGGAATGCTAGAAGAACAATTGTGAAAAATCGAGCAATAAAACGAAAAAGCCGGATGGTTCGCATAGGTCTCCCTCGAAAGAGGAAAATCTTACACGAAGCATGAGCAAAGACGTAGACCCAAAACTGCAGGGGCTTATCTACTAATCAAAACCCATCCCGATAAGAACTTTGACCTGGCATCCTCGAACTGCTGTTGACGTTGATCGGCGGTCCACGCGGCATTCCACAGTAAATACCCGCCGGGAAGGGTAAGGGTTTTCTGCTGGTACGCGATCGCGCTCAGCACAGTAACCTGCCAAGCATGGTCTTCCAGGTCATATGCGCCCAAAGAGGCAGGGTTTGCACCGCCACGGATGTCGGCGATGTGACTGCCGACATGGGCGATAGCCCTTGCTAAAGCGTCACCCTTGAGGCGGTCCATATCGAAGGTGCTGTTAAGCAACAGACCGTCAGGAGAATCGCGCGCTCCCTTGGCACCTTCATGATTGGCCACTTCATTGGAAACACCAAAACCTACCTCCACGCCGTTATCTTCTCCCTCCTTACCGAAAGCGGCCGCGGCCCGTTCGACTTGTATCGCTTGATTGCTGTCAGGGGCAAAAGCCCGAGCAGCTTGATGGGCAGCGGCGACCGGATCTCCTCTGCCGGAATCGTTGGATGAATCATCTTTAGCTGCATTGATTTTGGAATAATCGATTTCTTCTGATGTGACATCTGAAACGGACTGCAAAACCAAGCGTGCATGGTAGAGATTCAGATTCCCAAACCCGTTCACTGCGATAAATTTTCCTACACTGTCACGGACCACACCCGCATCCTTGGAACCGTCGAGTCTACCTACGAGCGTTGCCTTGACTCTATAACGCGTGCAACCGAGACACATTCCCGAACCTTTATAAACAGTGGAAAGCAGAGCATCAAACTGCTTGAAGTCTTTGTTCTTGTCCAGTTTGACGGGCGAGCGGTTTGCCGCTGACGAAGCCGCCGAATTATTGCGGGCAAGCTGCAATTGCATGGAAGCCGCCGGTCCGGCTTTGCCTCTGGTGCCCTCTGGATAGTCCAGCCAGATGCCATTCACTTTCTGGCTACAACCTATGCCAGCGATTGAGAACTCTTCGAAACCGGCAATGACCGTTCCCTTGATCCGAACCATCTTTCCGTCGAACGATTGCGGTGCGGCGAGTATGTCGCATACTTGAACATCGACAACTTGGGAAGCGGCGAAGCCGACCGTTAGGAAACAGAAGAGGAAAATCGAGCTGACAAACTTCATTACTTTCACCTCGCGTCAAAACGGCGGCCAAATGGTATCGCACCGTGCACAGCGTCGGCAATTATCGGTATATAGTACCTAGTCACGCGGTGCAGCAATTCCGAGAATCATATGAAAGCGGTTCGCATACACGAGTTTGGTGGGCCGGAGGTGCTCCGGTATGAAGATGTTGCTGATCCATTCCTGCGAAAAGATCACGTTTTGATTCGAGTGCGCGCTTGCGCGCTGAATCATTTGGATCTGTGGATTCGCAAGGGACTGCCCGGCGTCACACTTCCACACATCCTTGGCAGCGATATTTCCGGAGAGATTGTCGAAGTTGGCGAATACGTTAAGGGCTTTCGAGCCGGGCGGCGGGTTTTGCTTGCACCCATGGTGTTCTGTGGACATTGCGCAAAGTGTGGCGCCGGATTGCAGAACGAGTGTGCCGAATTTTCTGTGTTGGGAAACCGGGTCGACGGCGGCTATTGTGAATTGATCGCGCTGCCGGCGATCAATGTTGTTCCTATTCCGGATTCACTCGATTTTATTCAAGCAGCTAGTGTGCCGCTGGTGTTCACCACCGCTTGGCACATGTTGGTGGGTCGCGCTCGAATCAAGCCGGGACAAACCGTGCTTGTACTGGGAGCTAACTCCGGAGTAGGAATCGCCGCGATTCAGGTTGCCAAACTTTTTGGCACAACAGTGATCGCCACAGCAGGTAATGAGCAAAAGATGGAGAAAGCCCGCGCACTGGGAGCCGACCACACAATCAATCACTACCAACAAAAAATATCCACCGAGGTACGGCGGATCACCAATAAGGAAGGTGTGGACATCGTCGTCGAACATGTGGGCTTGGCTACATGGGAAGAAAGCCTAAAGTCCTTAAAGCCGGCGGGAACTCTGGTGACTTGCGGGGCTACGACTGGCTATCAAGCGGGAATTGACCTGCGCTTTCTGTTTGTCCGGCAGCTTAACTTATTGGGTTCCTATATGGGAACTCTGGGTGAACTGCACGATGTCGTGAAACTTGTTTTTAATGGGAAGCTAAAGCCGGTGGTAGATAAGGTCTTTCCGTTGCAAGACGCACGGGCTGCGCACGAGTATATGAATAGCAGCCAGATGTTCGGTAAGGTGGTTCTGAGTCTGTGAATTGTTCTATTGCATGACGTCGCTCTTAAACAGCAAATAGCAGTTCGCCACGCACTTATAAGTCTGTACTTCAAGCTGTGCTTTCTTGTGATTCTTCATGGGCTGCTCGGGCAATACCAACAGCGACTGTGGACCATCTGCGATGTTGAAGGTGCAATCGAATTCCAGCGACTGAACACCCCGTTGCTTGCATGAGGTTTGGGAGAGCACTGAGTTCAGCGAACCGGGTTGCTCGTAAACTTTGTCCGCGATGTTCGAAGGCACCACCGCCAGCGTCATGGGAGTTGCCGACTTGATCTTTACCCACAACTTCTGTCCGTCGTTTTCAATAGCGGAGACTCCATACAATTTCGGCGTTGAAGTTACTTCATACTTTTCTTTCGAGAGCAGCACCCACTTGAACTCCGGCTCAAGGCAGTTCGATATGCAGGACCAGCGGTGGTAGGTCACCAGCACATTGTTCGGGGACATGAACTTGCGCACGATGCCCTTATCCACGATGACGTTGATCCCGCGAAAAATTGCGCGATCGGTGCGGCGCTCGTCGTACATCACCAGTACCATGTGGCGCGCCTGCAGGTGGCACTCGTAGGTTGTGTCGGTGACGTGCTCGCGCATGCAGCGGTATTCGATATCTCCCTCTTGTTCCGGATGCTGTCTTGCTGCATTCCACTGATCGGCCGGTACCATTGCCACCGTGATGGGAAGCCTGGAGTGAATAATGACGTGCATATCGCCGCCATCCGGGCCGGGACGGTAGACGCGTCCGGAGTAGTAGTCTCCTGGATCAAGCTGTACAGTTTCATCGCTGGCACGCACCCAGCCAAAGGTTTTGGCGGAATCCTGCGCCTGCGCCGATATGCTCAGTACACATATTCCGAAAATGACAGCCAATGAGGTTTTCATAATTGCTTTCGCGTAGGGATAGGGATATTGTCCCCAGTCCGGAGGCCGTTCCCAAGTTGATTCAAAAGCAGACGGTTACGCGGGTAATGACTGGTCTGAACGTGGTCGAGGCCAGAGCTTTGTGGTTTAATAAATGAGATGGCTACCGATTTGAACTTCGGCCCCTACGTTAGCGTCGAAAACGGCAAGAAAGTCGTTAAGGACCTCACCTATGGCAATCCCACGCCTGAGGGCGTGGTTCTGACCACCCTCGACAGCGCCGTGAACTGGATGCGCAAGAACTCCATCTGGCCGATGACGTTCGGGCTGGCTTGCTGCGCCATTGAAATGATGTCGATGGGGGCGTCGCGCTTTGATATTGCCAGGTTTGGGGCGGAAGTGTTCCGGCCATCCCCGCGGCAGTCGGACCTGATGATCATTGCTGGCCGCGTTTCCAACAAGATGGCCCCGGTAATCCGCCAGCTTTGGGAGCAGATGCCTGAGCCAAAGTGGGTTATTTCCATGGGGGCCTGCGCAACCTCAGGCGGTGTTTTCAATAACTATGCGCTAGTCCAAAGCGTGAATCAGGTCATCCCAGTGGACATTTATGTGCCTGGATGCCCACCGCGTCCGGAGCAGCTGATTTACGCCATCACTCTGCTTCAGGACAAAATACAAAAAGAGAAAGGCACCATCCGCAAAGCGCTTAACCTCTCGTAACTTCCTCCAAGCAATCCCGTCGAGTTAGCGCCAGCTTTGCTGATTTGGTTGTGAAAATTCTTTCCTATAAACACAGTCGTATATAGCGGCCTACGACTTTCTACAGCGATTTCCCATTGCAAAGGCCTGTGGGGACGGGGCTATAATCGCCTTAACAGCCTGGAGCCTTCCTTATGCGGCCTCGATCCCTTCCGGCTTTCCTGCTTGTCGTTTTGGCGCTTTCTGCCTGCGCCTTTTCTTCCGATGTGAAAGCCCAACCCATGTCGCAGCAAACCCGGCTGGACCTGGTTCGTGCCTACACCTCAGAACTGGTTTATGCCCACACGACATTTCCTATTGGAAAGAAGGGGTTGACGCTCAAGGATGGAAAAGTTACGCCCGAGGGCAAGGATATGGAACAGCTGCTCGCCATGTGGGGTCCGGCAGTAAAACCGGGCGAGCAGCTGATGATCACCAACATACGCATCAAGGACAACCGCATACACCTGGAAGTCAACGGTGGTTCGATCAAGAAGAAAAAGTGGTATGACCACATACAGGTCGGTATGGGGAATAACACCATGGAGACGCCGGAGGATCCGAAGGTGAATCCGCGTGGATCGTCGGTGGACCTGGTTTTCGACAAGTACGTTCCCGAGATGAATCCGCAGGAATTTAAGGACCTACTGCGTCCGGTGTTTGACTTCGACGCGAAATCCAAGCGGGAAGCTTATTTGGAGACGGTGCCTCCGAAGGTCAAGGCTGCAATTGAGAATCACGATGTCCTGGTTGGGATGAATCGCGAGATGGTGACTTACTCGCTCGGACGGCCGCCGCGCAAAATCCGAGAAAAAGACGCGGAGACCGACGTTGACTACGAAGAATGGATCTATGGTGAGCCTCCCAAGGATGTGCACTTTGTCCGTTTGGTTGGCGATGAGGTAGTCCGCGTGGAAGTCATGAAAGTCAGTGGCGAGAAAATTGTCCGCACGGAAAAAGAAGTTGATCTGGGGAATACGGTTGCCACCAACAGCAGCAATGATCAGCCAGAAGCGCGCCCGGCGAATGCGCCTAGTTTGCGACGTCCGGGCGAAGAGCCGGACCATGATCCGCGCCAGGATGACGGTGTTCGAATGAGAGTTCCGGTGGGGGTGCCCGGCTCCAACCCGACCGGTCCGCAACAAGTGCCGCCGGCGCCGCCGAACTTTAGCTTTAGCGATAGAAGGTAAGCCCGCCTCCACCAGAGGGCTGATTTTGCCTTAGACTAGATAGGTGAAGATCGCGCTCGGGCAAATTAATCCTACCATCGGAGACTTCTCCGGCAATTCAGCACGGATTATCGATTTCTCCAAACGTGCCCGCGCGGCAGGCGCGAGCCTCATTCTATTTCCAGAGCTTTCGGTTTGTGGATACCCTCCGCGTGATCTGGTAGAGCGCAGCGCATTCGTCGAAAATAATCGCAAAGCAGTCGAGAACATTGTCGCCCAGACGCGCGGGATTGCCGTGATCTGTGGTGTGGTGACTCCGGCACAAGCGGAAACCGGGAAGTCGGTAATGAACTCCGCGGTCTGGCTGGAGGACGGTAAGGTGGTCTTACAGCAATCCAAGATGCTGCTGCCGACCTACGACGTGTTTGATGAAATGCGTAATTTTGCTCCCGCGAACAGTCAGTCCCTGTTTCCATTCTGCGGGAAAAAGATGGCGCTGACCATCTGTGAAGACGCCTGGAATGACAAGCGCTTCTGGAATAAACGGCTCTATACCGCCGATCCAGTCGAACTGTTGGTGCAGGCTGGTGGAGATTTTGTGCTGAATATTTCGGCTTCGCCGTTCTGGATCGGCAAGCGAGAATTGCGGCGGGACATGCTGGCTGCGATTGCTCGCAACTATAAAGTGCCGGTGGTGATGGTTAACCAGGTCGGCGGAAATGACAGCCTGGTGTTTGACGGCTCGAGTGTTGTGCTGGATTCATCGGGAAATGTAGTGGCACAAGCAAAGTCGTTTGAAGAAGATTTGCTTCTGTTCGAGACCGATCCTCTGGCTGGAGAGATGCATGAGCAGGTGTCCGGTGAAGAGGGAAGTGTCTACTCCGCGTTAGTGCTGGGCACCCGGGACTATGTTCACAAATGTGGGTTTGAACGAGTCATTATCGGATTGAGCGGAGGCATTGATTCAGCGCTTACTGCTGCCATCGCCGTGGAAGCGGTTGGTGCGAAAAACGTAATCGGTGTCGGCATGCCGGGGCCGTATTCATCGCAGGGCTCGATTGATGACGGGCGCCAACTGGCGGAGAACCTTGGCATTCGTTTCGAGTTGCTGTGCATCACGGACATTTTCGATAGCTACCGAAAGACTTTGCAAGGTGTCTTTGCCGGCATGAAAGAGGATGTCACGGAAGAAAACCTGCAATCGCGGGCACGCGGCGGATTGCTGATGGCTTTGTCGAACAAATTCCGGGCGTTGGTATTGAGCACGGGCAACAAGAGCGAATTGGGTGTCGGATATTGCACGCTCTACGGCGACATGGTGGGCGGACTCGCAGTAATATCTGACGTTCCCAAGACACTTGTGTATCGTCTGTCGCGCTATGTGAACTCGCGGCGTGCGGTGATTCCTCAAGCTAGCCTGGAAAAACCACCCTCCGCCGAGTTGCGGCCGGATCAGAAAGACAGCGATTCTCTCCCGCCTTATGAAGTGCTTGATGCTATCCTCGAGGACTACGTTGAGGACTCCCATCCGGCCGAGCGGATTGCCCGCGAACGAGGAATTGATCTGGCTCTGGTAAAACGCGTTCTCCGCATGGTAGATCTTGCGGAGTACAAACGGCAACAGGCTGCTCCCGGATTGAAGATTTCTGGCAAGGCGTTCGGCTATGGACGCCGCTTCCCGATCGCTGCAAAATCATGATGTTGATGGTCAGAAAGGACCGCATGTTTCGATCCCTGTGTTTATTTGCCACACTGTTCGCTGTCACCTTCGCATTTGCCCAACAAAAGCCCGTGGCCTCGACAAAAGCACCGGCCAAACCCGCTGCTGGTGTTTCGAATACGCCATTGCCGACCGAAGAGACCGTGAATGCCTTTCTTCAGGCGACGTTTGGATACCAGCCGCAGGTGACGTGGAAGATTGCGGACATAAAGCCAGCGAAAGCCAAGGGGCTTGCGGAAGTCGACGTGGTCCTCAGCAATCCGCAAGGACAACAGCAGTCCGTGTTCTACGTCACGCCCGATGGAACGCATGCGGTGCTTGGACAGATTATTCCCTTCGGTGCTCAGCCCTTTGAGGATGATCGTAAGCTGTTGGCGACGAAGGCAACTGGCCCCTCACGCGGCCCGGCGGATTCTCCAGTGACGATTGTAGAGTTCAGCGATATGCAGTGTCCGCATTGTAAGGCGGCGCAGCCGACGATTGACAAGCTTTTGCAGGATGAGCCGAGCGCAAAGTTAGTGTTCCAAAACTTTCCCTTGCCCATGCATGATTGGGCGGCGAAGGCAGCAGCCTATAACGTCTGCATCGGCAAAAAGTCGCCGGATGCCTTCTGGAAGTTTGTCACCATCGTTTACGACCAGCAGGCCAACATCACGCTGGCGACGGCGGATGAAAAACTCTCGGCCCTGGCGGATCAGGCTGGCGTGAAGGGCTCAGAAATGGCAGCTTGCGCAGCGCAGGATGACGTCATCGGGCATGTGCAGGGTGAAGTGTTGCTGGGGCAGTCGCTGGAGGTGACGGGAACACCTACTTTGTTTATTAACGGACGGCGCATTGCAGACCTTGGCTCGCTGCCCTATGAGGTTCTGAAATCGTTGGTGGATTTTGCGGCGAAGGGTGGTAAGTAAGTTCGACTACTGCTTGATCCAAATGTCTGACATCTGCGACGTATCGCGATTGCTGACCACGTAGGGCGTAACCACCATCAGCAGTTCGTCGTCATCTTCTTCTTTGCTGTTGCTGGTGACGATCTTGTTCAGCCCGGGAACCGATGCTAGACCCGGCAGGCCGGTCATGCTACGCGTATCCGTGCGCGAAACCGAGCCCATTAGCACGGTGGACTCGCCTTCCCTCAGCATGGTTGTGCCCTTGTATTCGCGATTGGAAATTATTGGAATTCCATTCACGGCCTGGCCCAGAAGTGTCCGTAATTTCATTTCCAGGGTCAGGGTGACGTCCGAATTTCCGCTGACAATTGGCTTTGCCTTCAAGTCCAGACCCAAGTCTTCATAACTAACAGAGGGAATCGGCGCCTGAAAACTATTGTTCTGCAATGCCTGGGAAATCGCCGACGAATTAAAAATTGGGGCAAACGTGGCATTCACGATAGGGAAGCGTGTGCCGATGCGGAATATGGCATCGTCTCCGTGCGAAGTGCGCACGTAGGCGTGCTCCAGGTTCTTGACCCAGCTTTCATTCTTAGAGAGTTGCACACTCACAGTACCCAGCGACAATGCCATCAAGGTCAAACCATTTCCGAAGGTGGCTACCGGTTGGCTAAAAATGGAACTCTGCTGGCCTTGCAGTTGTTGCAGCAAAGTTTGGATCTGAGTCGAGTTGGCCTGATTGATGCCCCCATTCGCGATTAACTGATTGATGAGGTCCTGAATATTCTGCCCGCCCAGCGCCGCCAGCGCACCAACCGGAATATTGAACATCTGAAATTGGGTAGGAAGCTGGATTCCTATGTTGCGCATGAAGGTGTGGCTGATTTCGTAGACGCGTATATCGAGCATCACCTGTGGCTTGGTGCTGTCGAGACTGGTCAAAAATGTGGTTACGGCATCCAGAGTACGTTGCGGGGCACGAACTACCAGGGTTCCAGACTGCGCCTGAGTTGTCACGAAACGAATGTCAAAAAGGCTTCGCAGCAGATTGGAAATTTCCGTGGCATCTTTGGCGTTGCTGAGACCGGGAAGATAAAAGGTTCGCAATACCATGCGATCGAAATTGCGGTGATTCTCCTGTGTGTCGGCGGCCAACAGCATTTGCTTCTCGGCCAGCGGCGTCCAGAAAGATTTGGTCACCGCGCTGGCGGCCTGCATGGCAGTGTAGAAATCCACATCCGTGATGTCGAAACGGACCGGGCGAGAGACCACTGAATCATCGAAAACCGGAATAATGCCATATGCATTTCCAATTTGCGTGAGCAGGCCGCGGGCGTCGCCGCGATAGTGGAAATCACTACGTACCGCATTGGGCTTTACGTGCAGTTCGCCAGCGTTGGCAACAATTCGGACAAGTTCGGGCTTGTCATTCTCAGGGCCAATCACGTTTCTTAGCTGCTGCTCGGCGTAGCTACTTTGCGGATCCAAATCGAACGCGCTGCCAAAATTTGCCAGGGCTTCAATCTGATGGCCGTCGCGCAGGTTGGCATTACCTTTCTCCATGTGCTCAAACACCAGTTGCTGGCGGAGCATCTCGCGAGCTGTCAAGTATTGCGGGTCGAGCGGATTCAGTTCGACTGCATTCTTGAATTCTTCCAGAGCCTCGGCGAAATGTTTCGAACGATGCAGCTTTAATCCGCGAGCATAGGCGGATTTAGCCTGTTTCAGGTCTTGTTTGGAGGGAACAGGCGGCTGAGGTTGGTCGACGCAAAATGCTGCTGCTGCTGCCAGACACACCACTGCCAACAAGTGCCACGCAAAGCGCATTTCCCGATTGTACTCGCCCAACAGGGGGTTGGAAGGGCTGCCGGAAGGGCCGTGTACTTCCGGACGGTAAGAATCCTCAAATCGGGCCTTGGCGATGTTGGAGACAGTGTTTTAGACCGATAAAACATTCAAAACAGAGAAGAAAAGCACTCTCGTAACGATCCAGCGGTTGGAAAGCTGGCGGAGTTTGGCGTATAAAAGTTAGTTACAGTGGGAGTAGTTTCCCCTAACACAGGAAACCAATTCAGGAGCCCGAGCAAGTCATGTCCAGCGCATCCACAACACAAGCCCCCAAGGGATTAGAGGGCGTCGTCGCCTGCACTTCTAAAATTTGCTTCATTGACGGGGAGTGCGGTGTACTTGCCTACGGTGGCATTGATATTCACGAGTTGGCCGACAACTCGACCTTTGAAGAGACTTGCTTCCTGTTGTGGTACAACCGTTTGCCCAAAGCGGATGAGCTGAAAGACCTGCACCAGAAGCTGGCTGCGGAGCGGAATCTTGATCCAGAGATCATCAGTTTTCTGCGGAATGCCCCGCCCAATGCTGTACCCATGGATGTTCTGCGCACTGCGGTCTCAGCCTTGTCGTTTTACGATGCGGACAATAAGAGAGACGATCATGAGGCCAACGTTCGCAAGGCAATTCGCCTGACTTCCCAGATCGCCATGATCGTGGCGGCCTACGACCGCATCCGCAAAGGGAAGGACGTTGTAAAGCCCGATGCATCGCTTTCGCACGCTGCAAACTTCCTACTGCTGCTGAACGGCGAGAAGCCTTCAAAGACTGCGGAACGCGCCTTCGATATCGCCTTGATCCTTCACGCTGACCACGAATTGAACGCTTCCACGTTTGCTGCGCGCGTGACGGCGGCCACCTTGTCGGACATGCATTCCTCGGTGACATCTGCCATCGGCGCGTTAAAAGGTCCATTACACGGCGGCGCCAATGAGTCTGTAATGCGGCTGTTGAAAGAACTCGATCAGAAGAAAGCCGACCCGGTCGACTATGTTCGCAACATGCTGGCGCAGAAGAAGAAAATCTCCGGCTTCGGACACCGCGTGTACCACACAGAAGATCCTCGCGCGACGCATTTGCGCAAGATGTCCCATGACCTAGGAGAGTCCAGTGGCCAGCCCAAGTGGTACGAGATGTCGCACAAGATCGAAGAGTTTGTGAAAGCGGAAAAGAAGCTTAATGCCAATGTGGATTTCTATTCGGCCTCCACGTATCACGTGCTGGGCATTGACATTGATTTATTCACACCGATTTTCGCGGTATCGCGAATTAGCGGTTGGGCAGCGCACATTATTGAGCAACTCGACAACAACCGCCTCATCCGCCCCCGCGCCGACTATCTTGGTCCTGCTTATCCGCAACATTGGGTTCCCGTAGAAAAAAGATAGCCGTGCACGTTACTGATTGGCCTTTACTGATTGGCCTTTGGTTTCGGAAATTAAGCAGATTTTCTGGCGAGGAAAGAGTACTCTTAGCTCAATCCGACGGGTTTGATTTGCCTCGCTGCTTGGTCCTTTAAACGACCTAAGCCCGCCACTTCGTATAACTTAGTGCAAATTGAAGCGTCCACGCGTGGCAAACCTGCACGCTCAAAAAGCATCCAAATCTGGCCGACATAAAAGTATTAGGGATGGGTGTATCACGCGTAAGCATATGCGGGTAAGAGTACAAAATCGTCTATTGCACGCGGATGCAACGCCGAAAGCATGCCGTGCGCAAGTCTGGAGTCCCATCGCATGAGATTGTTCAGCGTCAGACTCATTGTTTCTCTGATCATAGGCATCACGCTGGTATCGTTGCTCTCCTCCTATTACGAAGTGCTGGGCGAGAAGCGCACATTACGCCGCGACTTAGAGCGAAGAGCTGATGTATTAGGTGAGAGTCTGGTTAGCAATGTCGAGCGCTCGTTGGAGCGGGATTCTGGCCGCGATCTACAACGCATTGTTCAGCGTTTTGGAAATCGCGAACATCTGATCGGCATTGCGGTGTACGACCTCACGAATAAATTGATCGCCGCTACGCCCGATCTTGCCAACAAACTGGCTGCGGCTCCTCCGTTACTTGCTCAAGCCATCAATAAGAATGATAGCGCCAGCGCGTTTCTGCATCTTGGTGAGATGCAAGTTGAAATGTATGCAGTGCCCGTGCATAAGGACGAGAAAGTGGTCGGTGGGCTCGTCATTGTTCATGACGCAAGCTACATTCACGATCAAAATCTGAAAACCTGGCGGGAAAGTTTCTTGCGAATTCTGCTGCAGGTGCTGGTGATTTCAATTGTTACTTTGTTAATCGTCCGCTGGAGCGTCGCCGGGCCGATCGCTCGTGCTGCGCAGTGGATGAAAGCTCTGCGTACCGGCCGGCTTTTGTTTCCGCAGGAAATTCCTGATCTGGATGTGTTTCGTCCGCTCGCGCGCGAGGTTAAGACCTTCGCGCAGAGTCTCTCGCAAGCTCGTTCTGCTGCCGAGACTGAAGCTCGTCTTCGTGATGCAGGCGAATCGCTTTGGACGCCCGAGCGCCTGGCCATCCACATTCAGGGTAGGCTGGAGGAGGGGAAATTAATTGTTGTTTCCAATCGTGAGCCATATATGCATGTACATAACGGCAAGGCGATTGAGTGCATTGTGCCGGCGAGCGGTCTGGTCACAGCATTGGAGCCGATTCTGCGCGCCTGCTCGGGAACTTGGGTGGCACACGGCAGCGGTGACGGTGATCAGGAGACAGTGGATCGGCATGATCATCTGCGGGTGCCCCCTGAAGATCCCAATTACACCTTGCGTCGAGTCTGGCTAACCAAGGAAGAAGAGCAGGGCTACTATTACGGTTTTGCCAATGAAGGATTGTGGCCTCTATGCCATATCGCGCACACACGGCCTATTTTCCGGGCCTCCGATTGGCAGAGCTATTTGGATGCCAACCAAAAATTCGCGGATGCGGTGGTAGAGGAGATCGCGGATTCGCAAAGGCCGGTAGTCCTCGTACAGGACTATCACTTTGCGCTTTTGCCGCGGCTCATGAAGATGCAGCGGCCCGATGCCCGAGTGGCGATCTTCTGGCATATCCCGTGGCCGAATCCTGAAGCGTTTGGAATTTGCCCTTGGCGGCGTGAGTTGCTGGAAGGATTGCTTGGAGCTGATCTAATCGGTTTTCATACGCAGTCGCATTGCAACAACTTCCTCGAGACCGTAGACCGCAATCTGGAATCGCGCATCGATTGGGAGCATTTTTCTGCCAGCCGTCTTGACCATCACACCATGGTACGTCCATTTCCGATCAGTGTGGATCTCACTAACGGTTTACACCCCGAAGAAGATTACGACTCCAATTACGCGCACCGTTCTGCCTTGTTCAAGAGCCTGGGAATCGAGGCGACGCTGCTGGGTGTGGGTGTCGACCGCGTTGACTACACCAAGGGCATCCTCGAGCGTTTTTTGGCCATCGAACGTTTTCTGGAGAAGTGGCCGGCGTATCGGGGACAGTTTACGTTCGTGCAGATCGGCGCTCCCAGCCGTACGCATATTAAGCGCTACCACGATTTTCTTGGAGAAGTGGAGTTGGAGGCAGAACGAATTAACTGGCGATTCCAGAGCGGTAAGTGGAAGCCAATTCTATTCCTGAAGCGCCAGCACAGTCACGAAGAGATCGCAAAGTATTACCGCGCGGCTGATCTATGTCTGGTCACTTCTTTGCACGACGGAATGAATCTGGTGGCAAAGGAATTTGTTGCCGCACGCGCGGACGAACGCGGCGTGTTGATTCTCAGCCAGTTTACCGGTGCGGCTCGCGAGCTGCGCGACGCATTGCTGGTGAATCCTTACGATATTGATGAGACTGCTGAGGCCTTGCGGCGTGCGCTCGAGATGGAGCCGGAAGAGAAAGAGCTGCGCATGCAGCGTATGCGGCGAACGGTACGAGAAAACAACGTGTATCGCTGGGCCGCGAACTTGGTGGCGGAGCTTTGCGAATTGCGTCTCGATGAGAGCGAGACCGCGCCGGACAAAGCGCGCTCCATCGCAACCGCGAGTTAGCAAATGGAGGATGGAAGTTGATCGAACCTGCAACCCAGAACGATGTGGATGCGTTTTTTGAAACCGTAGCGCAAGCACCAAAGTCAGCCCTATTGCTTGATTATGACGGGACGCTCGCGCCTTTTCGTGTGGAGCGTGACAAGGCGACTCCATATACAGGGGTAACCAGCATTTTGCAGGAAATTCTCAGCACGACGCGCACGCAAATATTCATAATTACAGGCCGTAAGACAGACGACATCGTTTCTTTGCTGGGGGTTTATCCATATCCAGTGATCTGGGGTTTACACGGAACACAACGCCGTAATCCGGATGGCGCCGTGGAGATGACGTGCGTTGATGAAGACCTGGTTCAGGCCCTTATGGAAGCCGACCGCTGGTTGCAGGTCCAAGGTCTGCAGCAAACGGCCGAATATAAACCAGGCAGCATCGCTGTTCATTGGCGAGGACGTGATGAGAGCGAAGCTGCGGCGATTCGCCGGCTGGTATTGCAGGGGTGGTTGCAGATTGCGCGGCACAGAAGAGTTGAATTGTTGGAGTTTGATGGCGGCGTCGAATTACGTCCACCAGAGCCGGACAAGGGCGATGCAGTTCGCGAAATCTTAAAGCACCTTCCGGTGAGTACGCCGGTAGCGTATCTCGGCGACGATACGACCGACGAGCATGCTTTTGAGGCCCTTGAAGGGCGTGGGCTGCGCGTGCTGGTACGCCCCGAATGGCGTGAGACCGCAGCCGATATTTGGATCACTCCCCCCGGCGAGCTCTTGCATTTCCTGGATAGATGGCGGCAGGCCAACCCGCATAAACCCAGAGCCAATTCAATTTCACAAGGTAGATAGAAATGGCCCGTGCAACAACGGTTCCCGAGGTGGTGCGGCACCTCCCGCGGCGGCCGTTTTATTTCAACACCTCGGCGCACCTGCTGCGGATTACACGCGAAAGGGCGGAAACTCTGAATGAATTGCTACGCGCGTTGCGCTCATGCCCGGAAGACTCCATCTTCCAGCACACATTCCGCACTTTGCAGGAGCACCATTTTATTCGCGAGGGTTTTTCCAATGACTTTGCCCACTGGGCCCTGGAAGCCTGCAATGAACCTGGTCTTGCAGAACGGTTGGCGAGTGTCGATGTGCGGGAGTTTACTTCTGTTTCCGATCTGCGCAATCGCATCGTAAGCATTGTCGAGGAGTATCTACAACGCAATCCGAAAATCGGCGACCGGCATGCGCAAGACACTTTTTATTTTTGTGCCTCCGACATTGTGGTCGTACCTACAACATTCGTAGCCAACACCCTGCCTGAATTCGCAGAAGGAGTCCGCCAGGTGAGCGTGCACTCCATCCATCACCATTTCATTGAAGCGCGCCTGCGCCTGAAGCTGATGTCCAACGATTTCTCGCAGTGGCTACTCGACGACATGGGGCTTACCGATGCAGCACGTGCTCTCAACCGCATTGATATTTACACCGGAACTCTGGAAGACGTTCGGCACAAGATTGTGAAAATTGTGGAAAGGGCGATGGCCTAGGGCTTCAAGTTTATAAAACCGATCCAATCCAATACTGAGGAAAATTGATATGCCCGTCAGCGAACGCCCCGCCACCAACTCAATTCAGTCCGCACCGGCAGCCATACCCGAGCGGCGGAAGGCGCGGCGCGATCTGACAACGCCTCCGGTACCGCCTCCCCCGGCGCACTTGGAGGACTATCGGGCGATTGTCGGAAATCCAGAAATCGAGGAGTTGCACTTTCTTGCCAGGGACGTAAAAGGAACCAGGGTCAAGATGGTGAATTCCACCGCCGTGGGCGGAGGCGTGGCCGAAATCCTGAACCGCCTGATCCCGCTGCTCGGAGAGATGGAAATTCCCACGCAATGGGATGTAATTACTGGTGGAAACGACTTTTTCGAAGTCACGAAAGCTTTCCACAATGCTTTACACGGCAAAGAATACAAGCTTACGCGGCAGGCACAGGAGACATTCCTGTCGTACAACGAGCAGAACCGGCAAAGGATGCACTTCGACGAGGATGTGGTTGTGATCCACGATCCGCAGCCGGCTCCGCTAGTTTGTGTGCGGGAAGGAGGCAGGAAGAATCATTGGATATGGCGATGCCACATTGATCTTTCCAATCCCAACCATGAGGTTTGGGGTTTCCTGCGCCCGTACGTCGAGCGTTTTGACGCCGCTATTTTCTCTTCGCAATCATTCGCACGGCAGTTGCCGATTCCTCAGTACTTGTTTTATCCGTGTATTGACCCACTCTCAGAGAAGAACAAGGAGCTGGATGAGGCCATTGTCCAGAAGGTCTGCGACGACTTCAACATCGATAGAAAGCGTCCAATTGTCACACAAGTTTCGCGCTTTGATCGCTTGAAGGACCCCGTCGGAGTCATCCACGCTTACAAATTGGCGAAACAGTATGTGGATTGCCAACTAGTGTTAGCCGGCGGGGGCGCTAGCGACGATCCCGAAGGCGCGGCCGTGTTGCAGGAGGTCAGAGATGCAGCCGGAAACGACCCGGACATCTTCATTTTGGATCTACCGCCGTGGTGTGCGCTGGAGATCAATGCCTTGCAGCGTGCATCGACCATTATCGTGCAGAAGTCAATCAAGGAAGGATTCGGGCTCACCGTGACAGAAGCCCTGTGGAAAGGAAAGCCGACCATCGCAGGCGCAGTGGGCGGCATCCCCAACCAGATTATTCACAAGCTCACCGGAGTATTGGTTCACTCCGTCGAAGGGTGCGCCTACCAGATACGCTACCTCCTTACCCACCCCGATTTTGCCCAGCAGCTCGGGGCCTCCGGAAAGGAGCACGTGAAAGAGAACTTCCTGATTACCACCAACATACGGCGGTGGTTACTACTATTCCGGGTCCTCGGAATGTCCTAAATTTGGACAGGCCGGCGTACAGCTTCAACTGTATTGCCCGTCCACAATCTCCAAGCGTTTACTAACCTAAGTTTCAATGAATTTCGGGCCCCTCACTTTCGACAACATGGTTGTGAAAACCAAAACCGCGAATCGCGAATGGTATCAAGCCTACTGCGCTGCCATGCTTGAAACAGATATGGACAAACTGTTTGCGAGTGTGGAATCGGCGCGCAGGGCTATTCAAAAGCGTGCCAAAGAATTAGGCGGGGGACTTGCGAATAGCAATCACGAAAGCAAGGAATTGGATCGGGCTCTGCGCTTCCTGACGATGCTGGTGAATTGCGCGACTCCTGCGAAAAGTCCCAAGGTTTACGCCAACTAACCCTCCTACTACAGCTCCATCACTGCCCAGCCTTTTGCCGCAATGTTCAGGGCACCTGCCGTTTTAATCGCAACGGTTTCTGGAGTTGCATTCTATCAACAGCAACTTTGCAAGTTCTGCTTTGCTCGGATAACGCGATAACTTTCGCGCAAGCTGCGGCATCAATCATAATGGTCTGGTCAGTCTGAGAGTGAAGGTTTAGGAGCGGAAAAGGAAAGGCCGCCAAGAACAGAGGCGGCCTGGAGACAGAATCTCGAAAATCATTCAATTGCCTCGCAATCTTACACAATTAATTTTATGCAGCAGTCAGGTTGCGGGGAATGTCCTTGCGCCGCACGTGCGCCACAGGTTTCTCATGGAGCAACAGTTCTGTTGCCTGCACGCGGCGTTCGGCGTGAAACCACTTCTGCACGATGTTGTTGTTCAGGAAATTCGCCAGCGCGAGCAGGCTCATTCCCTGATGGTGTGCCATCCAGCAACGGACCAACTGATAACGCTTCTGCATGAAGCGGCGAGGAACACTGAAATCCGCAGCCTCGTAGAAGCCGCAAGCACCAAACCACCCCATGCCTGCCATGGTGTGCAGGTTTTTGATCGCGTTTGCGGGATCAACGTCAAGTGACAGGAACGTTGAATAGGGAGAAATCACCAGTCCATTCAATTCGCGCTTACGAAGTGCCAGGTGAGGCAATCCGAACGCATAGTACTGGTAGTTTCCTGCTTCATCCAGCTTGCTGTAAGCGGACTCAGAAACTCCCCACGGCACGCCTTTGTTGGCAGCGTAAGCCTGTTGTGCGCGAACCGCCGCGGCGCGGGAGCGGGTGAGAAGTGTGTTCGAGTAAGAGCGCATCCACAGGGAGGGCATCAGGTACTCAAACAGAGTGCCGGTCCATGAAAGTAGCACTGGACGTCCGCGATCGAGCGTATGCGCGCGACCGAGTAGGAACCAGCTCTCCTGGGGGATATCTTCTTTCACGATCGCGCAGAACACGGCGGTGCGGGACTCCGTCGCTAACAGGTCGTAACATGCTGCGTGGACGCGACGCGTCTCGACGTCATACCCGACGGACAAAAGTTTTCGCTGCTTATTGAGTAAGAACTCGAAGTCCATTTCCTCGGCAAGATTGCCGGCTTCGGTGGCGATTTTCCGCAGGTCGGAAATCAAGCGGAAGACATTTTCGCGCGCAGCAGAGAGCCACACGCGGAACCGCTCATACAATGCCTTGTTCTCGCTGCCCGATGAATGCAGCGCCCAGTTCAGTCGAGCGCTCAAGTCATCGATGAACGCCGGGAGGTCCTGGAGTGAGATCGTTTCCAGGAATGACATGTTCAGCGTGGCGTCGTTTCGCAGGGCGGCGAATTCGGGCGAGAGCCATGGCGCGTACTCGTCCACCGTTTGCCGAACACTTTGCAAACGGAGTCTGGTCTCATCGACGAACCATTTTGCCGAGGCATGTTTCGGGTTCGTTACATTTTGCTCGGCTTGCTCCAGTACTTCAGCAGGGAAGTTGAGCAGTGTTTGCAGCCAATCGCTGGTGCCGCGATCGCGCTTGCACGCAGCTGCCGCTTTTCGAGAGATGACATGCCTCTTTGTCAAAGTCTGGAGGCAGTCGGTGAAACCTTCCGCCAGAGCTGGCTGGAGTACAGGTTGTTTGAGGCGATCCAGGCAGCCTTGCTGCAAGGTCCATAACGAGGCCAGCAGATTGCCATTGTCGACTGAGGAAACAAACTGCGGTGCCATTGGCTCAAGCGTACGCGTGTCATACCAGTTGACGATATGCCCGCGATACTTTTTCAGCCTGCCGACAGTGGCGAGCGTGCGCATAGTTTGTTGGGCGAATTCGGGCACGGTGAGGTAGCCGAATTCGCACGCCACCTGCCGGGCGTTGAGCAGCAACCCAATGTTGGTGGGCGACACGCGTGCGGCGATGACTTGCGGATCTTCCTGCACGTTGTCGGGAATCAGCCAATTATGTTCGGCCGTGCTGAACTCGGCAAAGTACCGCCAAGTATGGAGTGCTGAGCGGCGCAGAAATGCCAAACTCTTCTCCGACAGCTGATTGCGCGCAGGACGCGGCGGATGGTTTAGCCACGACGAAATCAGTCCACTGAAAGCCCATAGAATCAGAACGGGCAGGGCCGTTAACAACGCAGTTGGCCGAAAGGTCCATACGAACAATCCCAAAGCGAGGGCGAGGACCGGGGTCCAGTCGAGGTAGACATCGACTGGAGATTTCCCGCGGACGCCGATCTCGGCCTCGGCAGCAGTTTCCCACTCCAGAAGGCGCCGTTGCGTGAAGAAGCGACGGATCAAAGCGCGGATGACCGCATCGAGCGAGAGCAAAGCCTGGTGCGCCAGGAAGGTCATTGTGAAAAACAAATTCACGATCGATGTAAAGAACGTGCTGAATGCATCCTGCGCTGCGCCAACATTTGAATCCCATGATGCCTTCATGAGGTTCAGGCACAGCGAGAAACAAGCGGGCACACACCAGATCGCAATCAAAGACAGCGTCCAGCGGCTGGGGAGGCCATCGGGCAGGAACCAGCAGGCAGTTAGGAGAATAAACGCCGCCGGTTCGACCAGACTGCGCCGCAGGTTGTCGAAAATCTTGAACCAGGAAACTAGCGAGATCGGATTGGCCACCCGGTCTTCGGATTCTTCTGGAACGCGGGGCAGCAGCCAACCAGCAATCTGCCAGTCACCGCGCAGCCAGCGATGCTTACGCCGGTTGTAGGCGCTGTAGTGCGAGGGATAGTCCTCGATGACCTCGATGTCGCTTGCCAGGCCAGCGCGCGCGTAGGCGCCTTCGATCAGGTCATGGCTGAGCAGGGCGTTGCGCGGGAAACGGCGATCGAGAACTTGATGGACTGTGTCGACCTCGTAAATGCCTTTGCCGGTGAAGCTTCCTTCTCCGTACAGGTCCTGATAGGCGTCCGATACAGCGCGGGTGTAAATATCGAATCCGGTTTCACCAGCGTAGATTGCGGCCAAGCGTGAATGCGTCGTGCTTTGCACACTGACACCGACCCGGGGCTGCAAAATTCCGTAGCCTTCCACCACTACATTACGTTCAGGATCAATGATTGCCTGATTCAATGGATGCGCCAGCGTGCCGATCATCCGGTGCGCGGTGCCACGAGGCAGTTCAGTGTCAGCATCCAGCGTGATCACAAAACGAACACGGGGAAGAATAGTGAGGTCGCCGATTTTGACCGGGAATCTGTCGTATTCCCTGCGCAGCAGCTTGTTCAGGTCTAGCAATTTTCCGCGCTTGCGTTCCCAACCCATCCATAGCCTTTCCCGTGGGTTGTAAATACGATGGCGATGGAACATGAAAAAGGATCCCATATGCTGGCGTGCATACTTGTCGTTCAGTTCGCGGATTAGCTTGGCACACAGGTCGATCAAAGGATTGTCTTCCCGCGCCGGCTCGTGTGAATCAGCCAGATCGGTCAAAAGCGCGAAGTGAATATTGGGATCGTGATTACCGAGGAAGCGGACTTCCAAATCTTCGACCAGCCCGTGAACTTGTTTCTCATTCAGGAGCAAGCTGGGGACGGCCACCAGCGTGACGGAGTGGTTGGGCACGCCTTCGGAATAATCCAGCTTGGGCAGAATTTGCGGTGCCAGCAGGAACGTGACGAAATGATTGATGACCTGAATCGCGCTCTGCGAACTGGGGAAAAACAAAACCAGCATGGCGAATGCAAGCAGCGCGAGTGAACTGTAAGGGTCGGTAACGAAGGGAAGTGCCACGGCCATGATGGCCAGCGCCATGACCTCGATGCCCAGCAGGAAAAATTCATCGGGCCGTTTACGGAGGGTCATCCGCACTTTCTGTATGAAGGGCGGACGGAAATGTGCACGCTTGTGCAGTTGCGTGGCACCCTTATCCAAGAGGTAGTAGCCGACGTGAGATTCGCGCAGTGTGACGCGCGCATTTGCCGATGGATGAAGGCTGGCTTGCTTCGCCAGCTTTAGGGCCGCCTCCGCAACCTGCTGCTCCGTGTACTCGGAGTAAGCAGCGATGTTTGCCAGTTTGGTGCGGTAAAGATCGCGACTTTCGAAATCCATTTCGGCGTAGGCGCCAGCCGGGTCTTTCCGCAGAATCTGGTCAATGACGATCAGCGGTTCGAGAGCATCTTTCCAGGAAATCTGCCCCAGTTCATGCAGGCTGCGGATGCAGATACCGACTCCATGCGAATTATCTTGCGGATTATCCAGCAGTAATTCTCCGCGTTTGGCGATCTGTTCGAGCAATACCAGTTTCAACGCAGCGGATAGAGCCCAGAGCTCGCGGAGTTCGAGGACGGTTGTCTTCTGGAAGACTTCCAGGAATAAAGAAAAATCCTGCTCGATGAATTCATAACCGATTGCATGCAGAAATTCTTCAGCGAGAACCAGTACGCGCGGCACCGTCTCACCAGAGTCGGTGCGCACGTGCGGCATCTTGAGATTTGGCTTGAGAACGGTGGGAATGGCAATCAAGTCGGTATACAAAAGCCGGCCATTGTCATACAGCCAGCGGAAATCATCGGAAATTGGAGGGGCGGGAGGTGGAGCGTCCAACGCCGCGAATACCGGCCGCAGATCTTTCTCAACAACCTTGATTCTTTCGGAAAAGACTGAGGACGTAGACGTGTTGGGCAGCCAGGTCAGGCTGCGGGCAACCTCGGTCGCTCTCTCGTGCAGCTTCTCGGGGTCATGGATGGAGTGCACGACTTCGTTCAGCCGTTCACTCTCGGCTTTCATGATCTTCAAATGTGTATTCTGCGGCATGGTCAATTAATTCCTAACGATAGTTGGCGGCTTGTAATTCAAACATCTCGGCGTAACGTCCGCCGAGATGGAACAACTGTTCGTGATTGCCGTCTTCGGCAATTTTTCCGTTTTCGAGAACAACGATGCGGTCGGCCATACGCACAGTAGAAAAACGATGAGAAATAAACAATGCGGTTTTGCCTGTAGTTAGCTCGGCAAATCGCTGGAACACTTCGAACTCACTGCGGGCATCGAGGGCGGCAGTGGGCTCGTCGAGAATTAATAGTTGCGCGTCGCGCAGGTAAGCCCGCGCCAAGGCGACTTTTTGCCATTCTCCGCCGGAGAGGTCCACTCCATTTTCAAAACGGCGGCCCAACATTTGTTCATAGTCTCGGGGGAGCCGCTCGATGACTTCGTTGGCCATGCTTTTTCCAGCAGCGAGCTTTAAAGACTCCAAGTCGCGCAGCTGATCGATCTGCCCCACGGCGATGTTGTCGCGGGCAGTCATTTCATAACGCATGAAATCCTGGAAGATCACACTGATCTCGCGATAAAGATCATCGAGGTCGTATTCGCGAAGATCGATTCCATCGAGCAGGATTTGTCCCTCGATGGGGTCATAGAGGCGGGTCAACAATTTGACCAGCGTCGTTTTCCCCTCGCCGTTTTCGCCGATCAATGCGACACGCTCACCCGGATGCAGGTGGAAGTTCAAGTTGTTCAGCACCAGACGCGAGCTGCCTGGATAGCGAAACGAAACATTGCGGAATTCAAATCCGTACTGGATCGGACGGGGTGCGGGCAACGCGTTCGGCTTGGATTGGATCGTCGGCTTCATCGAGAAGAAAGCCAGCAAATCCGTGAGGAACAGTGCCTGATCTGCAATGCTTGAGAGCGTGGAGAAAACTTGCTGAATGTTGGAGCTGGCCTGCACGATCGCGCCGGTGAGGAATGTGAGCGTACCGATGCTGAGCGCCCCGGCGATGGTCCGCCAAATCACATAAACGTATGCCGAGTAGTAACCGGCTGTGCCGATCATTGAAAGAAATGATCCAGCGATCAGCCGCCGGCGGGCGAGGTTCACGTTCTCGACATAAATCTGATCGGAAAGCCGGGTAAAGCGCTCAATCAGGAAGTCTTTCAGCCCAAATAGCTTGAGTTCCTTGGCGGCTTCCCGGCTTCCGCCCAGGACGCGTAGGTAATCCAGTTCGCGGCGAATCGGAGTTTGGCGGAAGTTCCGCGCGTATCCGAGAAATGCAAAATGGCTCTCGCCCAAAAACGCGGGAAGAATGCCGATGACCAAAAGCAGCAATAACCACGGCGAGAACAGCAGAATAGAAACCGATAGCGATACCGCCGTGATGATCTGCTGAATCAGGCGTCCGATCGACTGGATCATCCCCAGCCGATCTGTGGCCTGAACTCGCGCGCGTTCCAGCCGGTCATAGAAGACAGGATCTTCGTAGGCCGTGACGTCAAGGCTCGACGCATGGCGCATGACCTGAATGCTCACGTGGCGCGTGTACTTGTCTGCCAGCAGAGAGTCGAGATAGTCGATAGTACGGCTTAAAACTGAGCCGAAAATTGCCACGCCGAATTCCGCAGCCACTAACCACCACAAGCTTCGTGGAACCGGCTGATGCTGCGAAGCGATGAGGACAATATTGTCGATGATGAGCTTGGTGATCCACAGAGCAACGATTGGGACCAGAGAAGTGATCAGACGGAAAAACAGCCCCAAAGAAACGACCAACGGCCCCGACTCCCACACAATTTTCAGGACCGGCGGCACGTTGCGCAAGGCGGAGAGCCGTTCTCCCCACCCGCTCCAGAAAGTTTCCTGTCGGGTCATTTTTTTGTCCGTAAAAGTGAGCATCTCAAAGATGCCAAAAAACCCTTTGGGGTTTTCGTAGGTCGCTGAGACAAGACCATTTACAGCTTTTCCAGGGACGGCACCTGAGGAATCTATTTCACGTTGGTGGCCGATTGGTAAACCGAGCTGGTGAGGGCTTTGAAAGTCGAACACCTGCCTGAGGTCGGGCTAGGTTGGCTGCCCCATCTGCTTTTGAATCTTAGTTTTGTAAAGAAATGCTGAAGCGTGACCCCATTTGGATAGTTACAAAAATCGATGCAGGTGATTGATTTTGCTCGGGCTAGCGTTGTCAATTCAGGGAAAATTCTTCCCAGTGGGATGAAAGAATTCCTTCAAAAATGCGCAAAAAAATTATTTTCGCGAGCGCCAAATTCAATACTTTTTCAATCCCGCGCGAGTCATTCCTAGCTGCGCTTCCTCGCTCTTCATGAACATGTTCCAAACGAACCCGCTGCGAATATTTTCCGCCATCAACAGGGTGATTCCAGTGTCAATTCCAATAACGTCGTCGTCGTACCACTTTGTCAACGGATTGAACGCATTCACGAATCCATACTTGGTGAAAGCGTACGGATAGTGATCCTTGATGTTCCGCAATACGCGCAATACTGGCTGCGGCAGGAATGGCAGCGAGCCAGCCGATGCACTGGGCACGATGGTTCCGTCAATCGGACCCACCGCTGGCGGCCCACCCCAAATTACATAGCCGTTGGGCGAATCTGAGGCGGTGATCCCCCAGAGGTCATCACTGTAGCTGGGAAACTTGTTGGATAACTCGAGGCAGAAGCGGCGATGCACATCGGTGGCGACCACTGAATTCTGAAAATAGTCAGCGTACTTGTCCCGCCGTCCGCGAAAATCAAACCACGCCTGCGAATACTGATGCACAAATAATGGTGCGAATGAGCCGATATAGCGTTGACCGTCATATTCGAATTTGAGCCGCTTCCACGCTGACCACGCATCGTCGCGAAGTGGATAGTTCGTCGAGCCGAGTCCTAGCAGATACATCATCATCAGCTCGCTGTAATTGTCCCAGCGGTAGGGAAGGAACCCAACCTCTGGCGTCCAGCCATGCGGCAACAGGGAAGTATCTTCTGACAACCATGTCCACTCCACGCGGTCGAAGATGTCATCGGCCAGCGCCTGCACTTCCGCGGCGTTACTGAAATATTCACGGCAGGTCAATACGCCGCATAGAAGAATTGCGGTATCAACCGAAGAAACTTCAGCATCCCATACACGCTCGCCGGTGTTGATGTTTGCCCAGTGATAGAAAAATCCTCGGTGGTTGGGCAGTTTTCCCCAAAGGGAGCGCAACGTGACGAGGACTCTTTCCAGAGCAGCAGGCTTCTGGATGTATTCGCGGTTGGCTCCGATGCACAGCGCCGTCAACCCGAATCCGGTGGACGCTATACTGCCAACCACATTAGCATCGTTGTCGTTGCGGACGTTGCATCGATCTTTGACCAGCCCGGTTTTAGGGTTGGCCTGGTCCCAGAAATACTGGAATGTGGTTTTTTCCAATTCGTCCAGGAACTGGTCGTCTTCATTTGAGAGGGAACCGGATTGTGCTGTAGATGCAGGGGGAGTATGGGCTTGCTGCACTTCCGCCAATGCTGATGCCAATCCAGTTAGGGGGATACAACCAGCCGCGCCTAAAACCTGTCTCATAAATTGCCGGCGGGGGAGGCCCTTGAATACTCTCTCGTTCATTGGGTATCAGAAAAAAGTTTAAACCAGTATTGGGTACGTTAAAACTGAAAGATGAATACATATTTACTGCTTTTGTAGAATATTCCGGACGATCATTTAGATGCAGAAAAAAGTAAAAGTTTCGCTCTGGATTTTATGCATCATATTGGCAGCGGTGGGAACGGGTTTTTACATTCTCCATCGCATGCGAAATCCGCTGACCATCATGGGCGCGGTGACCATTCAGGACGCGGACTCCAGAAAAGAATTGCCCATCGCGGATGTTGAAATCACCGTTGCCGGCGGAGCCGCTGAAGCCCCTGCCAAGTCGGATGCCTCAGGTTATTTCGTTCTCCACCTCCGTAAATGGTTACGTCGAGGGCGCCCCATCACTCTGAAATTTCGTCATCCGAACTATCAGCCGCTTGATCTTGAGGAAATCGCGCAGAACAAACTTTATGTGGTACACATGGTGCCGCTTACCAAAAAACCGGACAACAATATCCCCATTGTTGCCATCGGCAATGTGCGAGTGCGCTACTCCATCAAGGCGCCACGAACGATGAATGTGGGCATGGCAGTAAAGGCGTTTGAAGTGAAGAACATCGGCAATGTACCGTGTGACCACCATGCTCCTTGTTCGCCGGATGGCAAGTGGAAAGCCACAGTTGGTTCCGTAACGCTCGATGCCGGTACGGGGAACGAGTTTCTGAATGCGCGTGTGTCCTGCATCGCCGGTCCGTGTCCTTTCACTCGAATTGAATCCGACGACATCTCCAATCCCGCGCAAAAGATCACGGCCACAGCGCGCAACTGGTCGGACACGGCAACATTCCTGGTCGAGGCCGAGGTTATCCATGTGATGCAAAGCGCGATTGATCACCAGTCCTATCCGGTAATTTTTGGTTCGGCCTTAAATTTCACCCTCCCCAAGAATGCCGAGGGAGTAAGCTTCGAGGCCGATTTGGCCGGGGATACAATCATATTTCCACTGGGTCCCAGCCTTCTCCTGAGCTGGGCAAACTGCAATACAAGATCTAACGGCGACGGTACAATTTACCGCTGCGAACTTAAACCAGGGTACCGCTTCCAATAGATTGATTCTGCGTGGTTAAGTGGCACTTTACGGCTACGTCTTTGCTCGCCATGCTATACAGGAAATACTGTAGAGCCTTATTCCCGTGTTTTTGATAAGTGTCTAAGGTGGTCAGAGTTTCTAGCGCCTGACCTAATACGGAATCTGGACAATCTCATCCAATTCAGAAATTTCATGCGAAGCTGCCAGGGTCCTCATAGCCTTGATAAGACTTCGTCTGCAGGCTAATTAGCGCGCTACTACCGCCCCAGGCGAAGGGGAGAGGTCAGGAGATCATGATGGATAGACCGGAGCAAGGGAAAACCGGCACGGAAGTCTTGGAACGTCCCACTAAGAGCAAAACAAAAAATAGCAGCAACGGACATAAAAACAATTCTAACGGTGCAGTAGATGAACTGAGTCTGGTATTGGCCAGTCTTCAGAGCATGCGTGATGGGGACTTCTCTGTCCGCCTGCCGGGGAATTGGACCGGCTTGTCCGGAAAAATCGCTGACACCTTCAACGAAATTGCCGCCACCAACCAGCAGATGTCGGACGAACTGAAACGGGTCGGACAGGTGGTAGGAAAAGAAGGTAGGACACGCGAACGTATACGGCTCCAGCAAACACGTGGCGCTTGGGGCGAAATGGGCGTATCAGTCAACACGCTAACAGATGATCTGCTGCGGCCCACCGTTGAAGTGACGCGCGCCATCGCCGCTGTGGCCCAGGGCAACTTGGCTGAAACCATCCGCCTCGACGTGGATGGCCGCCCTCTCGAAGGCGAATTTCTGCGCTCCGCCAAAATCGTCAACACGATGATTCAGCAGTTGGGCGTGTTCACCGCCGAAGTGACGCGCGTGGCCCGCGAAGTGGGAACCGATGGTAAATTGGGCGGCCAGGCCCAGGTACCGGGCGTTGCCGGAACCTGGAAGGACCTTACAGACTCCGTGAACTCCATGGCCAGCAACCTGACTGGCCAGGTGCGTAACATCGCCGAAGTGGCGACTGCTGTAGCCAGTGGTGACTTGTCCCGCAAGATCACCGTGGACGTGCGCGGTGAGATTTTGCAGCTGAAGGAAGCCATCAACACGATGGTGGACCAGTTGCGCTCATTCGCTTCTGAAGTGACGCGCGTGGCCCGCGAAGTGGGAACCGACGGAAAACTTGGTGGTCAGGCTGTGGTGCCAGGTGTGGCCGGCACTTGGAAAGACTTGACTGACTCGGTGAATGCTATGGCCGGAAACCTCACCGCCCAGGTTCGAAATATCGCCGAAGTTACAACCGCTGTGGCTCGTGGCGACTTGTCCCGCAAAATCACTGTGGACGTGAAGGGTGAAATTCTTGAGTTGAAGAACACCATTAACACGATGGTCGACCAACTCAATGCTTTTGCCGGTGAAGTGACCCGCGTAGCCCGCGAAGTCGGTACCGACGGGAAACTCGGCGGTCAGGCGGAAGTGCCGGACGTGGCCGGAACCTGGAAAGATCTCACCGACAACGTGAACTTCATGGCCTCGAACCTCACCGGTCAGGTCCGTAACATCGCCGAAGTGGCAACCGCTATCGCCAACGGCGATTTGTCCCGCAAGATCACAGTGGACGTGCGCGGTGAAATTCTCCAGCTGAAAGAAACACTAAACACGATGGTGGACCAGCTCAACCGGTTCGCCGGAGAAGTGACGCGTGTAGCGCGCGAAGTGGGAACTGAAGGACGACTCGGTGGACAGGCAAATGTGCCTGGCGTGGCCGGAACGTGGAAAGATTTAACAGACTCGGTCAACTCTATGGCCGGAAACTTGACCGGTCAGGTACGTAACATCGCTGAAGTGACAACCGCGGTGGCCGGGGGCGATTTGTCTCGCAAAATCACTGTGGACGTGAAGGGCGAAATTCTTGAGTTGAAGAACACCATCAATACCATGGTGGACCAGCTCAACGCGTTCGCCGGCGAGGTGACACGCGTAGCCCGCGAAGTCGGTACAGAAGGAAAACTTGGCGGTCAGGCACAGGTGTCGGGTGTCGCTGGAACCTGGAAAGATCTCACCGATAATGTGAACTTCATGGCCTCGAACCTCACCGGTCAGGTACGTAACATCGCCGAAGTCGCAACCGCCGTGGCCCGTGGCGACTTGTCCCGCAAGATCACCGTGGACGTGAAGGGAGAAATTCTCGAACTCAAGGACACACTCAACACGATGGTGGACCAGCTGCGCGCGTTCGCGTCCGAAGTTACGCGTGTGGCCCGCGAAGTCGGAACTGACGGAAAGCTCGGCGGTCAGGCGCAAGTGCCCGGCGTCGGCGGAACCTGGAAAGATCTCACCGACTCGGTCAACTCTATGGCATCGAACCTTACCGGTCAGGTCCGCAACATCGCCGAAGTTTCGACGGCAATCGCGAACGGCGACCTGTCAAAGAAAATTACGGTCAACGTCTCCGGCGAAATTCTCCTCCTCAAAGAAACCATCAACACCATGGTGGACCAGCTGAATGCATTCGCGGGAGAGGTTACTCGTGTGGCCCGCGAAGTCGGTAGCGAAGGACGTCTTGGCGGTCAGGCCAACGTACCCGGCGTGGCCGGAACGTGGAAAGACTTAACAGACTCAGTGAACTCAATGGCAGGAAACTTGACCGGTCAGGTCCGCAATATTGCCGAAGTGACAACAGCTGTGGCACGCGGCGACTTGTCCCGCAAGATCACAGTCGACGTGAAGGGTGAAATTCTCGAACTCAAGAACACCATTAACACCATGGTGGACCAGCTTAACGCATTCGCAGGCGAAGTAACGCGCGTAGCCCGTGAAGTCGGAACCGACGGAAAACTTGGTGGACAGGCCGAAGTGCCCGGGGTTGCCGGAACCTGGAAGGATCTCACCGACAACGTGAACTTCATGGCCTCGAATCTCACCGGCCAAGTACGTAACATTGCCGAAGTCGCAACTGCGATTGCCACTGGTGACTTGTCGAAGAAGATCACCGTAGACGTACGCGGTGAGATTCTCCAGCTGAAAGAAACCCTGAACACGATGGTCGAGCAGCTACGCTCATTCGCCGCCGAAGTTACCCGTGTCGCTCGCGAAGTCGGAACTGAAGGACGTCTCGGTGGTCAGGCCAACGTGCCGGGCGTCGCAGGAACGTGGAAAGATCTCACTGACTCCGTGAACGCTATGGCTCGTAACCTCACCGGCCAAGTGCGTAACATCGCCGAAGTAACAACCGCCGTGGCTCGCGGCGACTTGTCCCGAAAAATCACGGTGGACGTGAAGGGAGAAATTCTCGAACTCAAAAACACCATCAACACGATGGTGGACCAGCTCAACGCGTTCGCTGCCGAAGTCACCCGCGTGGCCCGCGAAGTCGGAACCGACGGAAAACTCGGTGGACAGGCGCAGGTGCCGGGAGTTGCCGGAACGTGGAAGGATCTCACCGATAACGTCAACGTCATGGCCGCCAACCTCACCGAGCAGGTGCGCGGTATCGTGAAAGTCGTGACTGCGGTTGCCAATGGCGAGCTGACGCAGAACCTCACCGTAAAAGCAAAAGGCGAAGTCGCGGCGCTTGCGGAAACCATCAACAACATGACGAACACACTTGCCACCTTTGCTGATCAGGTAACCACGGTGGCCCGCGAAGTCGGTGTCGATGGACGTCTCGGCGGACAAGCCAGCGTGCCGGGAGCTGCCGGAACGTGGAAAGATCTCACTGGAAACGTCAACCTGTTGGCCGACAACTTGACGCGACAAGTGCGGGCGATCGCCGAAGTGGCAACCGCGGTCACCAAGGGCGACCTCACCCGATCCATTCAGGTCGAGGCCTCGGGCGAAGTTGCCGAGCTCAAAGACAACATCAATACCATGATCGACAACCTGCGTCTGACCACCGACCGCAATACCGAACAGGACTGGCTCAAGACCAACCTGGCCCGGTTCACCGGTATGTTGCAGGGGCAACGCGATCTGACGACCGTGGGACGAATGCTATTGTCCGAACTTGCCCCGCTGGTCAACGCGCAACAAGGCGTCATTTACCAGATGGAGACCGAAGAATCGGCGGGCATGGTGATGCTCTCGACGTTTGCCGGCGACGGCAACGACAGCCACCTGCGCCGCCTGAGAGTCGGCGAAGGATTGGTGGGGCAGTGTGCTGCGGAGAAACGGCGCATGCTCATAAGTAATCTGCCGAAAAATACGATCTCGATTCGTTCGGGATTGTTCGAATCCATTCCACAGAACGTAATCGTGTTACCAGTTCTGTTTGAAGATCGTGTGAAAGCCGTGATCGAATTGGCGTCACTCGGTAGTTTCACTGACTTGCAATTGGCGTTCCTCGAACAGCTGACCGCTAGCATCGGTATCGTGCTCAATAGTATTGAGGCCACCATGCAGACTGAAGGCTTGCTCAAACAGTCACAACAGCTTGCCACCGAGCTTCAGACCCAGCAG